>OBEQ012470007.1_pt1 | contig 10249 bp, 3 predicted proteins | sample 1670901 | NCBI WGS metagenome assembly OBEQ01 (sample SAMEA104232315, study PRJEB22302) | groundwater metagenome | biome: forest; feature: aquifer; material: groundwater | place: USA | collected 2011-08-07 | depth 5.4 m | reverse complement strand
GTGAACTCATCGAGGGCGCCTTTGAAGGTGCGCTCGTTCGGCGCGGCGCTCGAACCGACCCAAAGATTGTAGCCCGCCCCGGTCTTGACCGAGCGGTTTGCCCCAAGGTTGCTCTCAAGCAACTGTAGCCCGTTTTTATAGACGCGAATCCAGCCTGTCGCCTTGTCGTAGGTGTAGGCCAGATGCACCCACGTTCCCTGCGTGCCACTGAGCATGTCTCCGGCGCGGACGTCGTTGATGTTATTGGCCGTGTCCTGGAAACGCAGGTACGGCCGCGTGCCATTATTCTCCACCCAGAGATACATGCCGTTACCGGACGTCGGGCTGTTCCACATGAACAGGGGATAGTCGAAGCCGCCGGCCACCCGATCCGATCTCACCCAAAACTCAATGGTGAAGCCAGACGAGGAGGCGCCAAGATCCAGGTCGGCGTGCGTGCGAACGCGCCCGGCATCGTCAATCCCATCAAAGTAAAGTGCCTGGGAAACTTTGCCCGCAGGCGTCAGCATCGCGCCGTTGATTCGTTCCAGCTTGTGACCGTGAATCACATCAAGATCATTCTTGTTCAACGGCCACCACGCGGCATAGGTCGCATCGGGTTCCACCTGGAACAGCGCATCCACGCGGACTTCCACCGTGGCCTGCGCGCAGAAGCCGCCGTCGTCGGCCTCGAGTTGGAGCAGGTAGATGCCGCTTTCGGAGAAGGTCGCCGTGTTCTGGGGCGAAGTGTCGTCGACAAAGCTCACGTTGCCGGGGCCGGAGAGCTTGGTCCAATGGGAGGTGAGCACGCCGTCGATGGGCTGGCCGTCATCCGTGACCGAGCCGTTCAGGGCCACGGGGGTATTGGCGGTCTTGTTGTAGAGCGTGGGACCGGCGGAGACGACCGGGGGAACATTGGCGACCGGCGGGCGCTTGCCCACCGGATGCGAGTAAATGGTGGTGATTTCGTCGGCGTAGAGGGCGCGATTGTAGAGGCTGATCTCGTCGAGAAGACCGTCGAAGGATTCCACCGAATTGAGCTGACCGCCGAAATTGACGTCGAGGCTGGTGCCCAGCACAAACGAACCGACGGTTTGGGAGGTGCGCAGGATGCCATTGACGTAGACCCGGGCCTCGCCGGTCGCCTTGTCGTAGCTGGCGGCGAGGTGGGTCCAGGTCGCAGTGGGCAGGACGCTATCGACCGCCAGCACATGATTGGTGTTGTTCGCCTCGCGGAAATTAACCTCCAGCCGCGAGCCGAGCTGCCGGAGGTTGAAGCCGCGCTGGGTGCCGGCGGCGTATTCAAAAATGGTGGCCGTGCGCGAGGTATCGGGATTCACCCACAACTCGACGCTGAAACCGTCGCCGCGGCCGGCATCGAGACTGGGCGCGGAGAAGACGCGGACGCGATCGTTGACGCCGTCGAAGCGGAAGGCGCCGCCGATCTTTCCCTCGGCATAATCGGTGCCGCGTTCGGTGAAGCCCTGGTTGCCGCCGACGTGGTCGTCACCATTCCCGGAGGCCTGCCACCAGGAGATGAGACCGTCCGGGGCGACGGGGATGCAGGCATAGCCGAGCCAGACGGTGGTGACATCGCTGCCGACCAGCTCGGTATCGGTGGCATTGAGCCGGAGCACATAGACGCCGGGGGCCGAGAAGCCGGCCTTGGTGGCGGGCGACGTGGGATTGGTAAAGGCCACCGTGCCGGGGCCGAAGAGTTTTTCCCAACTGGAGGTGACCGGCGCGCCAACGGGCAGACCCTCGTCGCGCACCTCGCCCCAGAGCCAGATTTCCGGTGGCAGGTCGGCGCGGAAGGTGGTGTAGCCGGCATTCACATAGGGCGCGCGGTTGTAGGGCGTGAGCGCGACCTCGACGTCGTCCGTGGAGACGACCCCGTCCAGAGTGGCGGTGAGTCGGAGCACATAGTTGCCTTGGATGCTGAACTGGGCGTTGGGCCGGAGCGCAGTAGCATCGGTAAAGGTCACGGTGCCGGGACCGCTGACCACCGACCAGGCGTAGACCGGCTCCACCGGAAATTCATGCGCCGAGTGGCAGAATGCGCCCTTCATCTGGATCACATCGGGCCAGTTGCCGGTGATGTCCGGGCCGGCCATGACGTGCCAGGTGGGCGGAACGGCCGGGGGGGTGTAACCGGCGGTGCCGACCGTGAGGGCGTAGAGTACGGGGGGTTCGCCCGTGATGGCGGAGACCAGCCGAACGCGAACCTTGAGGAAGCGGCCCGCGCCGGCCGGCGTGGGACTGGCGAGCGTGAGCAACTGATAAGGTCCGTAGGTGACGCCATCGGAGCCGAGGGCGACCTCGACGATGACGTTGCCGTCGTTGCAGAGGAGGGCGTCGCGGACCACCGGACCCCAGGTGGTGCCCGCGAGCTGACCATCGTAGACAAAGGTCCACAACCCGTCGGGCGACACGAGACCCTGGGAATTGCCCGTGAAGCGACCGTAGGTCCAGAGCGCACCGCCGAGATTGCCTGTGGTCAGGTCGGTTTCGCCGACCGGGGTCTGGCCGTCCGAACCAAGCGGCCCGCCGAGCGGATTGATGCGCTGCACGACGCCCGTGGAGCTGGCGACCCAGATGCGGCCGCGCCGGTCGATCGAAACCTCGACGGGGCCATGATTGGCGACCTCGACATTGCCGATGAACGTACCATCGGTGAGCAGGTGGCCGACGGAATGCCCGCAATGGGAGTGGGCAATCCAGATATGATCGTTGGCATCGATGGCGATGCCCATGGCCCAGGGTTCGCCGTGGTAATATTCGCCCAGCTTGGCGCCGTCGGGCGCGTATTTGATGACCGTGCTGGTCCAATCCCGAGTGACCCAGAGATTGCCCTGGCTGTCGCGGGCGGAAGCCCAGGCGCCCTGGCGGATGTCGAATGATTCGGGCAGTGGAGTGATGGGCGAAGCGGTCTGCCAGATGAGAAATTCGCTGCCGGCGGAGTAAAGTTTGCCATCGGGAGCAATGAAGCCGCCCTGCCCGCCCAGATTGACCGAGGGCTCGGTGCGGAGGAGTTCGCCGTTGCGGCCGTCGAACTTCTGCCACTCCCCGCCGGGGCCGCCGACCCAGACGTTGTCCTCGGCGTCCACCGAGAGATGGCGCACGCCGGGCACGTTCGTGCGTATATAGAGCAGGATCGCCTCGTCGTCGGCCGCGGCCACGTCATCCGCATCCCAGTCGCGAATGTCGGCCAGGGCGCCGGAAGTGTCGATCTGGCCGTTGCCGTTGCGATCCACCCAGAAGCCGTTCTCGGGCAGGCCGATCTTGACGATGGAATTATGGCTGTAATTGGCGACCCAGGCATTGCCCTTGGAATCGACGGCAATGCGGGAGGGATAAGGCGCGGCGGCATCCACGGGCTTGGGGTGAAATTCGCCGACCACCCGCGCGGTCTCGGGGTCGATCTTGATCACGGTGCCCTTGGAGGAGTTGGCGATCCAGACGGCATCGTAGGAGCTGAGGACAATCTTGTTGGAAAGCTGGTCGGGCACCTCGGTGATGACGGCGTTCAACGTGCCCTCGCTGAAGTCGGCGGTCGTGGTGTAGGTGCGGGAACGCGGGGGCAGGCCGGCCGTGAGCTGGACGGTGGCGGGGGCGGAATTGAGCGCGCCGTCACTGACTCGAAAGGTGAACGAATCGAAGCCACCAAAGTCAGGGGCCGAGGTGTAGGTCAGGCTGGGCGGCGTGCCGGTGAGCGTGCCGCGGGCCGGCTGGGTCAGGACAACGAAGGTGAGCGGGTCGTTGTCAACATCGGCGCCGGTGAGCACGACCGGGGTCGGCGCGCCCGTCGCGGTCGAGTAGGTGGCAGCGTTGGCGGCCGGCGCATCATTGACCGGAGTCACGGCAAGAGTCACGGCGGCCGGGGGCGAGGCCAGCGTCCCATCGCTGGCGATGAAGCTGAAACTGTCCGGGCCGTTGAAGTTGGCGTTGGGCGTGTAGGTGAGGTTCGGCGCCATGCCGCTCAACGTGCCGTGCTCGGGCGGAGTGATAACGACAAAGGTCAACGCATCGCCGTCCACATCGCTGCCCGTGAGCGTGAGAGCCACGGCCACGTCCTCATCCGTCGTGAGGGATTGTTCCGCTGCCACGGGGGCATCGTTCACGGGGGTGATATCCATCGAAACGGTGGCCGGGGCCGAGGTGATCGCGCCGTCGCTTACGGTGAACGCGAAGGAATCCGGGCCGTTATAGTTAAGGTGAGGAGTAAAAGTGAAAGCAGCGGGGGTCGCGCCGGGCGCAAGCGTGCCGTGGGCGGGGGGCGTGATGATCGTGTAAGCAAGGGTATCGCCATCCACATCCGTCCCACCGAGAGTGACGGGGAGCGCCGTGTCTTCAGCCGTGGTGACCGACTGGGCGAGAGCCACCGGCGCGTCGTTCACCGAAGCAACATTCAGCGTGACCGTCGCCGGGGCGGATTCGAGGAAAGCATCGGTGGCTTTAAACGAGAAGCTGTCGGGCCCGAAATAATCTTGAGCAGGAGTGTAAGTCAGGTTGGGCAGCGTGCCGGACAGCGTACCGTGCTGGGGCGTGGTCAGCAGGATGTAGCTCAACAGCGAGCTTTCCACATCGAATCCGCTAAGCGTCACCGCAGCGGAGGCGTCCTCGTCCAGAGTGACGAACTTATTCACCGCCATCGGCGGATCGTTCACCGGGGTCACCGTGAGGGAGACCGTGGCCGCAGCCGAAACCAAAGTGCCATCGCTTGCCGTGAAGGTGAAACTGTCCGAGCCGAAGTAATTGGCCGCCGGGGTGTAGATGAGATCGGGGGCCGCGCCGCTCAGTGCGCCGTGTTCGGGCGCGGTCACCACTGAATACATGAGGGCATCACCCTCCGGATCCGTGGCGGTGAGCGTGATCGGAAGCGGGGTGTCTTCCGCGGTCGACACCGTCTGTGAATCGGCGACCGGAGAATCGTTAATCACGGCCACGGTGACGGTAATCGCGGCCGAGTCCGTGGCCGAACCGGCGTTGTCCGTCGCCCGGGCGAGGAAGCTGAAAGTCTGAAGGACTGAAGAGCTGAAGGGGAGAGTCCACCGACCTGGAGAGGCGGAGTCTTCGGTGGCGCGGCCGAGGGAGGCGCCGTCGGCGAAGAACTCGACTTGGACAATCGTTCCATCGGCGTCAGACGCTTCGGCCACCAGCGTGATGCTCGCCGGGGTGTCGAAAGTCGATCCATCCGCCGGCGCCGTGAGCGATACCGTCGGCGACTGATTGGGGTTGATCACCGTGACGGTGACGGTGGTGGAGGCCGTCGAATCGCTCAGATTGTCGAACGCCTGGGCCGAAAAGGTGTAGGTGCCGGGAGAAGTGAGGGTGAGAGGGAAAGTGAAAGTGGAAGGTGGAGTGCTGGCGGTCGTTGTTTCGCCAATTTTCACGGTTTCCTGGTAGAATTCGACTTTGGCGATCGTGCCGTCGGAGTCTGAAGCTTCGGCGATGAGCGTGAAAACGGCCGGGGCCGTGAAGAGCGCGCCATCGACGGGCGAGGTCAGGGCGACGGCGGGTGGCTGGTTCGGGCTCGTCACGACAACGGTGACGGCGGCAGAGGTCGTAGAAGCGCCGAGATTGTCGATCGCCCGGGCCGTGTAAGTGAAGCTGCCGGGTTGAGTGAGGGTGAGAGGGAAAGTGAAGGGGGCCGTGGTGGCTTCGCCGAGCTTGGTCGCATCCTGGTAGAATTCCACCTTCGCGATGGTCCCGTCGCTGTCACTGGCCGTGGCGGCAAGAGTGAGGGTGAGAGGGAGAGTGAAGGTGGAGCCGTCGGCGGGCGCGGTCAGCGCGACCGTGGGCGGCTGGTTGGGGGTTGGCGGGGCAAGCAGCCGCAGCAGGCCGTTGCCGTTGATGGTCAGCCGGTCGGCGATGAGCCCGCCGACGAGTTGCGAGCTGCCATTGATCGTGACGGTGCCGGATGGGGCGGTGACATAGCCGTAAACGGACACGTTACCGTGCAAGGTGAGGCCGCCGCTGGCGAAGTTGAGCGTGAGCCAGGCGGGATTTGCCGAGGCGCCGACGCTGCCGTTGGCGGACATGCCATTGGCCAGCGTAACAATCACCGGCCCGATGACATCGAGCCGACTGGAGCCGTTGAGCGTGAGCTTTTGGAAATGATAGACGGCGGGCGTGGTGGCGCCGGCGATGCCGAGGGTGAAGCGGCTGCTGCCGTTGGCCGTGAAATCGCCGTAGGTGCCGGGCGGGACGGCGATCGGGCCGACGTTGCTGTTGAGCGTGAGATTTTTCAGCGTCGCGAAATCGCCTGGCGACTGGCTGGAGTTGTCCAGCGACACGCTGCGCGTGCCGGTGGGTGGCGGCGGAGCGGCCACGGTGGGCAAGGCCACCGCATCCGTGCGGCGGACGACATGGCCGAGGGAAGCGCTACCGTTGAGCGTGATCTTGTGGTTGGTGGGCGTCGCCGCACCCGTGCCATCCAGGGTGCCGCCGTAGGTGGGATGGCCGTTCAGCCGGACCGTCGGTGTCCCCGGCACGAACAAATCACCCGTCACGCTCGCGCTGCCATTGAGCGTCGTGTTCTCGGCCGTCATCTGCTGGATCGACCCCTCGACGCTGCCGTTCAACGTCGGCGCCTGGCGAATGAGGGCGGTGCCGGTCTGGGCATAGGTTGCCGACATCAACATGACACCGGCAAAGGCCAATACACCCGCACGGGAAATAGGTCGGAACATATAAAGAGGAGCGTAAGACTCCCGCCATTGGCCCAATGCCGAAAGTCGCTGGGCGGCAGACAAAACAGCCGGCCGCTGGCAGCAAGTCAAAAACAACGAAAAAACCTCTTACGCTAATTCAGCTGCGGAGTTTAACCACCAATGGATTCACCGTTACTACTCAGCCCTCGCACACCCAAGTGCTTTGTCGGGTGTTCGCAGGCGTCGCAGTGGAGTATCGCGAACACTCCAAGAGAATGAGCGCTCGGCTCAAGCCTTCGGCGGGGTGAACTTCGGAGCCAGGTATTCCGCACAGCTTTCCAGGGAAGCGAGGTGCGTGTAGTCCGTCTCGGGCACCTCGATGCCGTGGCGCTTGCGGAGTTCCATCACGATGTCGAGGAAGTCCATCGAATCCAGCTGCAGCTGGTCGCGCAGACGGACATCAGGCTTAATGGCGCTGAGGTCTTCGTCCGGGGCGATGTCGGAAATGATGTCGATAACCAGCTGCTTGCAGTCGTCTTTCGTCATGTGAGTGCGGGTAGTCAGGCGACGTATCGCTTGATAATCAACGTAGAATTAATGCCCAACATCCCAAACGAGTTGTTCAAAATGGTGTCGATCCGCTTGGCCGCCTTCGGCTGATTGATGACCAATCCGGGTATATCGCACTGGGGGTCAAGTTCATCGACGTTAATCGTGGGGTGCACCATGTGATCGTCGAAGCTCGGCAGGTTGCCAGCCAGCTCCAGCGCGCCCGCTGCCCCCATGGCGTGGCCGATGAAACTTTTGGTGTTGTTGATGTGCGGCGGCGAACTGCGGCTTTTGAATACCTCCGCGATGGCCTGGCATTCCTGGATGTCGCCCTGGGGGGTCGAGGTGGCGTGGGTGTTGACCAGGTCGATGTCCTCCACGGTCATGCCAGCGTTGGCGATGGCTTTGCGGACGCACTCGGCTTGTCGTTCGGGATTGGGCAGCACGTAATCCGTTGCGTCGGAATTCACGCAATACCCGGCGATCTCGCCGTAAATCTTCGCGCCGCGCGCCATCGCGTCCTCGAGCCGCTCGAGCGTGTAGATGCAGCCGCCCTCGGAAATGACGATGCCGTTGCGCGCCTTGTCGAAGGGCCGGCTGGCTTTCTTCGGATCCTCGTGTGCCGCGAGGGCGTTCTGGCTTTTGAAGCCGGCGAAGATGCCGAAGGTCTGCGGGCTTTCGCTCACGCCGCCGCCCAGGGCGAAATCGATCTCGCCGAGCCGCAGCATCTGCGCGGCGTGGATCAGGCCCATGTTGCCGGCGGCACACGCGGCGCCGATCGTATAGGCGGGTCCGGTAATGCCGAGGTTGAGCGAAACTTCGCCGGCGGGATTATTGGCTACGGTGCGGGGGTTGTGGTGATGGGTCCAGAACTTCGTGTCGTATTTGAACTGCGAGATGTTGTAGACCTCGTTCTCGGTCTCCACATTGCCGTGCTCGGTGATGCCGAGGTAAATGCCGACCCGGCTCTTGTCGCGCGCCTCGAGGCTCACGCCGCTGTCGGCCAGGGCTTCGCGTGCGCAGTAAATGCTGATGCCCCCCACCCGCGTGCCGATGCGAACGTCCTTTTTCTTCTGATATTTCAACGGGTCGAACGTGCACATGCCCGCCGGATGCCGGCCCATGTAGCGCACCTCGACCGTCGTGATCCCCGACACGCCATTCAGCAGGTTGCGCCGGAACTCCGCGAGCGTGTTCCCGTTCGGGGCGGTGAGCCCGAGGCCCGTGATGACGATGCGGCTTTGCTTCATGCGTGTTTTCCGAAAGGAGCAGATTTGCCTAGCCATCGGAAATTTAAAAGCAATATAAGTCGGGGATATGAAAGTGCTCGTTGCCGGCGGTGCCGGATACATTGGCAGTCATTGCGTTCGCCAGCTCATCGCAGCCGGCCACGAACCTGTCATCCTCGATAATTTCGCCTATGGTCACCGCCTGGCGGTCCCGGCTGGCGTCAAGCTTCACGAGGCCAGCCTCGCCGATGCGGCGGCCCTCGACCGTATTTTCAGCACGGAGCGCATCGATCTCGTCATGCATTTCGCCGCTTATTGCTACGTCGGTGAATCCGTCACCGCGCCGCTCAAGTATTACATCAATAACGTCTCGGCCACGTTCACCCTGCTCGATGCCATGCTGCGGCACGGCGTGAAGAAATTCGTTTTCTCCTCCACCTGCGCCACCTATGGCGTGCCCGCCAGCTTGCCGCTCGTCGAGGGCATGCCCCAGGCGCCGATCAATCCCTATGGCCAGACCAAGCTCGATGTGGAAAACGCGCTGAAGTCGCTCGCTCACGCCAACGGTTTGAGTTTCGCCGCCTTCCGCTATTTCAACGCCGCCGGCGCCGCCGAGGATGGCAGCATCGGTGAGGATCACGATCCCGAGACACACCTGATTCCGCTCGCGATCTGGGCCGCCCAAGGCAGCCGCCCCGCCCTGCAAGTTTTCGGCACCGATTATCCGACGCCCGATGGCACTTGTCTCCGCGATTACGTGCATGTGGACGATCTCAGCCGCGCCCATATTGCCGCCTTCGAGAAACTCGCCAAGCCCGGCACCGCGCTTTTCTACAACCTCGGCACCGGCACGCCGACCTCCGTGCTGGAAGTCATCAAGGCCGTGGAAAAAATCACGGGCCTGAAAGTCCCGGTCAATTATGGCGCGCGCCGCGAGGGCGATCCACCCGCGCTGTTCGCCAATTCCATCAAGGCGCAGACCGAGTTGGGTTGGAAACCCAAGTTCATGTCCATTGAGCCCATCGTCGAGACGGCTTGGCGCTGGCATCAGCGTCGGCCGAAGGGATACGAGGATCGGTAGTTTTTCGGATGTAGGGCCGCCGCTTGTCGGCGTGCCTTTCCGCGATCGAACGACGGCCCGGCGACGAGCGCCGGCCCTACCGGTTCGGGCGTTCTATTTCTTCTTCGCCACCGGCTTCTTCATCTTGGCCGCGGCGGGTTCGGCCTCCGCCGTCTGCGCGGCGGCGCTGCGCGCCTCCAGGGCCTCCTTCACCACGGTCAGCATGTCGTCGGGATGAGTGAGCTTGAGCTGCGCATAGAGCTGGTCGAAGAGCGCCTCGAGTCCCGCCGGCGTGCTGGTCGCTGCCGTGCTTTGCCGCACCTCCTCCGGCAGGTCCTTCGGCAGAATCGCGTCGCCCTGCGCGATGACGGCGCTGCGATAGATCATGTTCTCGAGCTCGCGCACATTCCCGGGCCAGTTGTGCCGGCAGAGGATGGCGAGGGCTTCGGGCGAGACCCGGCGGGCCTTGGTCTTTTTTCCCTTGGCGAGGTTGTGGAGGAAAAAATCGACGATTTGCGGCACATCCTCCACCCGTTCGCGCAAAGGCGGCAGGCGCAGGCGGACGACATTCAGCCGGTAATAAAGGTCCTCCCGGAATTCCTTTTCCTTCACCAGGGTCTCGAGATCTTTGTTGGTCGCGGCGATGACGCGCACGTTGACCTTGAGCGTTTCGGAACTGCCGACGCGCTGGATCTCGCCCTCCTGCAGCACCCGGAGTATCTTCGTCTGTGTGGCCGGCGTCATGTCGCCGATCTCGTCTAGGAAAATGGTGCCGCCAT
>OBEQ010840908.1_pt1 | contig 10250 bp, 11 predicted proteins | sample 1670901 | NCBI WGS metagenome assembly OBEQ01 (sample SAMEA104232315, study PRJEB22302) | groundwater metagenome | biome: forest; feature: aquifer; material: groundwater | place: USA | collected 2011-08-07 | depth 5.4 m | reverse complement strand
TTTTTGTCCGGTCACGGCCTTAATATTTTTTGGGGAATGCAAAAACAAATGTGGTGGTATCATACGCGTCTTCGTGCAACTCACCCTTATACGTCTTCCTGGTGGATGTGGCCTTTTCTGGTTCGCCCGATCTATCTTTATACAAGTAACGAAGTTGGCGGTTGGGTATCAAGAATTTATGCAATGGGAAATCCTTTTGTTTTTTGGTTTGGAATATTGTCTATTTCCTTTTTGATATCCAGAGTAATCGATATCAAAAAGAAAGAGGTGCTTTTAGTACTTCTGGGTTACTTTGTTTTTTGGGTGCCGTGGATTTTTAGCCCGCGGATTTTGTTTCTGCACCATTACTTACCATCTATTCCTTTTATGTCGATCGCGATTGGATACCTACTTGCTACTATTTACAGTACAAAGTACCGCTACTTGTCGATTGTTATAATGGCCGTATTAATTGGTGCCTTTTGGTTCTTCTACCCAATTTCGTCAGGCTTTCCGATTCCGATTGACTGGATTGATCACTTGATGTGGTTTAAGAGCTGGCGATAATATTTTCCCGAATTTGTCCAAATTTTTAGTCCGAATTTTTACGAATGTGTTTAATGGACGGCTGATCGAGGAGTTCCTTTGTGGTTAATAACTTCGTCAAGGATATGAAATCTGCGTTCTTTTTCGGCATATGGAACGTCGTCTGCGAGAGCTTTAGTAGCCGCGGTATTTGGACGGGCTGAATATTTGGAAACATAACCATAAGCAAAACTTGCTTCTTCTGCCAGTTTGATGGTGTTTTCAAACTGCTCCCTGGTTTCTCCGGGAAATCCTACGATGATGTCGGTTGAAATTTGTGCTCCTTTAATTTTAGATTTAATTTTTTTAACCAGTGTAATATATTCTTTGGCTGTGTACCAGCGATTCATGCGCTTTAGGACCTGGTCATCACCGGATTGGACAGCCAGATGAATGTTGCGGTCTATTTTAGGGTTTGTGGCGATTACATCAATGAGCTTAACTGAAAAATCCCATGGGTTTGATGAAATAAATTTTATGGTTTCGATCCCTTTTATTTTGGCAACTTCTTCCAAAAGATAAGGGAAGAGTGTGGGAATACGGTATCTGCCTAAATGTTTGACCATGATAGGTTTTACCGTTCGTCCGCCGGGGAGTTTATATCCGGCTTTTGCATTTTTCACCAGATCAGCTCCGTAGGAATTTACGTTTTGGCCAAGCAGAGTTACCTCGCGACATCCACTTTTGGCGAGATGTTTTACCTCGGCAATTAAATCCTCAAAAGGTCTCGACACCTCACGGCCGCGGGTAAACGGTACGACACAAAAAGTGCAAAAGTTATTGCAGCCGTTACTTATGGGGACCCATGAATGTGTAACGTCATTTCGCAGTGCGGGGTAATCAAAACCCACTTCTTCAAGTGGAAGAAATTCGTCGACCTCCGGCATACGCTTTCGTAAAGCTTTGATGTATTTGCCGGACTGGTCGCGCGTTGTCATGCCGACCATACAACCTGTAATTACAATTTTAGGTTTAGATTTATTTGTCTCTATTGCGGCACTTGCGATATTTTTTACGAGCCCCGTCACGCGATCTTCGGCAGACTGACGTATCATGCAGGTATTTATTATTATTTCCTTTGCGCTTTTAATTGATTTTGCTTCTTTGTAGCCGCGGGCTACATAGAAACTAGCGATCCGCTGACTGTCTGCCATGTTTTGTTGACAACCAAATGTTTTGATGAAGAAGGTTGGAGTTGTCATATTTAGGCAAAGATTTTAGGTAAAAAAATGATAGCGGCAATGATGGCGGCGCCAATTGAAAGGATTAGCACACTTCCCGCGGCGCAGTGTTTGGCCATTCTAGCGTGAGGATGTAGTTCCGGGTGAAGTAAATTACAGGTTTCCTCGATTGCCGTATTCATGGCTTCCGCAGCCATAATCATGGCAATTAATATAATGATGATTATCCATTCAAAAAGACTAACCGAATAGGCAATTGCCATAATTATCACAGCAACTGCCGCTACCATATGAAAGCGGAAGTGCGTTTGAGTTTTGATGTTGTAGGCTATACCTTCAAAACCATGTCCAAAACTTTTGAATTGGTGTTTAAAAAAACTGTCGCGATACATCTCGAAATATAATACCATTTTCAATTGACTTTGGGCATAAAAAGAGTATAATTCGCCTTAGAAAGAGGTAAGAACATGGGACAAGATAGATTTAAAGAAAAAATTAGGCTAGATGGTCAAAGGACTATATCAAAAAGTTCGAATGAGTATATAGAACCGATTGTAGCAGCACTGTATAACGAGATTCATGCAATTGGTTCTCAAGTTATCGAAGGGGTGCAGGACCAACAGGTTTTGGTCAGAAAACCATTAGTTTCAGTATCTAGACCAGACCATCTTGATACCGGAAGTTCTTCTGGTAATATTAGAGAATTTGGTCCGACTGATTCCGGTTTTGCTTATTTTATTCAAGGAGATAGAATTAAAAAGTTACCGAATAGACGCGACAACAATCTTCTTAAAGCAGCTTAATTTCCAGTTTTAGATTGCCACGTCACGTTCAGTTGACATGAATGTGACTCGCAATGACAGGTGTGCGTTTTGTCATTCTCGATTAGATCGAGAATCTTTTTGCATGATTCTCACTTGCGTGAGAATGACGTAGAGAGGAAAAATTTATTTGATGATTCTTCGCAGGGTTTTGCCTGCGGTGAAGCCGGGAAGTTTGTGGCCGGAGATTTTAATCTGCGAACCTGTTTGAGGATTTCTTCCAACTCTTGTTGCGCGTGTTCTTACTCTAAAAGTTCCAAAGCCTGTAATTATAACTTTATCGCCTTTTGATAGGGATTCGCGGATTATTCCGAATGTGGCATTTACTGCTTCAAACGAGGCTTTTTTGGTAAGACCTACTTTTTTAGAAACCTTTTCTACGAGTTCGTTTTTGGTCATGTGTTAAATGCAAGTAGGGCTATTCCCCATTTGGAGATTATACATCAATAAAAGGCTTTTGGTCAAATCACTTGGCGATGTCGACCGCGCGGGTTTCCCGAATAACCGTGACCGTGATTTGTCCCGGGTAATTTAGCTCTTTTTCCAACCTTGAGCGAATGTCGTGAGCCAATACGACAATACCGGAGTCGTCAATAACGTTGGGTTGAACGATAACCCTGACTTCACGGCCGGCTTGAATGGCGTAGGATTTTTCAACACCCGGAAAAGAAGCGGCAATTTTTTCAATGTCGGTGAGTCTCCTTATGTAATCTTCAACAGGCTCATGGCGAGCACCGGGGCGAGCACCGGAGATAGCGTCTGCCAAGTGGACTACAATTTGGTCTACTCCGGAAAATGGTTCATCTTCGTGGTGTTGGGCGATGGCGTCGATGACACCTTGAGGAAAATTCCAGCTTTTGGCAAGTTCCACACCTAGCTGAACATGAGTGCCTTCTTTTTCCATTTCGGTTTTACCGATGTCATGATACAAACCGCCTTGGGCACAAATTATCGGGTCTGCGCCAACTTCTTGAGCAATTTTTTTGGCAATCTTGCTTGTTTCAATTGAAGCGATTAACTGATTCTGGCCATATGAATAGCGGAATTTTAATCTGCCCAGACGATCAAGTGCGGCTTGCGGAAGATTATAAAGACCGAGTTCATTCGCGGCACGTCTTCCTGCCTCAGACATGTCGGTATTGACCTGATGTTGGGCCTTTTCCACCAATTGTTCTATCCTGGTTGGCTGAATACGGGCATCTTTAACCAGCCATTCGAGAGCTATCCTTGCAACTTCACGGCGAACAGGATCAAAAGAAGAAAGGCGTACTTCGCCTGCGACATCGTTGTCCAGCTCTACATCTACACCGGTTGCAAGTTCAAAAGAGCGAATGTTGCGACCTTCTTTGCCGATGATACGGCCTTTTATTTCGTCGGATTCGAGTTTGACCGTGGATACGGTGTATTCCGCCACCCAGTCTGTTGCGCCTGCAATCATTGAGTTGACCAAAATATCTTTCCCTTTTTCTTTTGCTGTTGCCTTCACTTCTTCTTCCGCTTCTTTGATTCTTTTGGCGACTTCGTTTTTTAATTGGGAATCTATGTTTTCAAGGATAATTTTTTTTGCTTCTTCGGCCGTGAACGAGCCGGCCTTTTCCATTTTGGCGACTAGATCCTGCCTTAACTTTTCTATTTCCTGCTCTCTTTTGGCAAGGGCCTGGCGTGTTTGGTCGAGGTCTTGGTCCTGTTTTTCGAGTTGGCTAATACGTGAGTCGAGGGATTCTTCTTTTTGGGCTATTCTCTTTTCAATTTCCAAAGATTCTTCGCGGATCTTTCTGGCTTCTTCTTCTGCTGCTTTTTTGACGCGATAAGCTTCATCACGAGCATCTTGTACTACTTCGCGCGCGACGGATCTGTCGTCTTGGGGGCGATTTGATGATTGACCTTGACTAGTGCCAACTGAGACTACTACCCGGTTTCGGTCGCCGGATTTTGACCTGTTTAATATTGACATTTTAAATTGAAAAGAAAACCTTACAGATCCGGTGCTTTTTACTGCCGGTTTAACGAAGTTTAAGAGATCGAGATTTTGCTAAAGTATTCCATTAAGTTTGAAAAACTTCTTTTCTTTAAAGCTTTCTTTTGTGCTGTTATTTTACCCCGTATTTTTGATATTTGCAAATTTAATTCACGAATTTATCCAAATTTTTAATCCTAATTAATCCGAATCAATTCTTGTCATTCCGAACCGATTCGGTCTGAGCAACAAAGCCTTGTGACTCACGGTCGAAGACTCGTTTCGGAATCTTTGTTTAGATCCTGAAACGAGTTCAGGATGACAGTGTGGATGGTGTCATATTCGAAACCTTTCCCGGCCAAATATTGATAGGCTTTCTTTTTAAATTCTTGTCCTCTTAGATTCTTCCAGGATTTAGCTTTTTTCTCCAGAGCTTTTTGCGCGAGGGTTTGAGCGTTTACTCCTTTTGATAAGATCTTTTTAATTATATCGGCACTGATACCTTTTGCCTTTAACTCTTGTTTTATGAGGGCCGGACCTTTTGGATTTGATCTGTTTCTTGACGCGACAAACCACTTGGCAAATTCCGCGTCGTTAAGATAGTTATATTTTTTTAATTTAACGATGACCTGGTCTATAAGCGGCGACTCCAGCGCCTGTTGGAATTTGATGTTATTACCTCCCGCAATTTTTCCTGCCAAATAATCTTTTATCTCTTTTTCGCTTCTTGGGCGAAGCGAAAGGAGGTTGGCGGTTAGGTTAGTTAATTTTGATCTGTCTTCCTTTGAGATTAACTTATCAATCTCATCCTGATTTATCTGCCGGTCGGCTTTGAGGTTTGCCTCCATAATTGTAAAGGCACTTGCGCCAAAGGAAAAGCGGCCGTCTATAAAAATATTAAAGCGTTTCCCGCGATTTTTGCTGTTTGATTTTTGGGGTTCGATGGCTGTGATTATAGACACAATATGCTCACCTCCGAGGTGCGCTAAGCTGCATCTAGGCACACCTCGGAGGTGTAGCTTAGTTTGTCAGGCCGCCTGGGGAATTTCTGCCGCACCTGTACCTAAAATTTCTTCTTCTTCCTCTTCTTCATCTGCAACTTTAATAGGCTTTGCGGGTAAACCTTTTTTTACTTTAGCCCAAATATCTTTTTCCAGAGCCTGGGCTTCTTTCTTGTGTTCTTTAAGATAGGCTTTTGTTCCTTCCCTGCCCTGACCGATTAATTTACCGTTATAGCGGAAAAATGCTCCTGATTTTGTTATAACGCCAAGTTCGACTGCGACATCTAAAAGTCCTGCCTCTTTTGATAATCCTTCCTCGTTTGAAATATCAAACTCGGCAATTCTAAAGGGTGGAGCGACTTTGTTTTTAACAACCTTGACGCGATGACGGCTTCCAACGACTCGTTCGCCTTCTTTGATGTTATCTATGCGGCGGATATCGAGACGGACGGAGGAATAAAATTTAAGGGCCCGACCACCGGGTGTTACTTCGGGGTTGCCAAACATGACACCGATTTTTTCGCGCAGCTGGTTGGTAAAAATGGCAACAGTTTTGGATTTACTAATGGCGCCTGTGAGTTTTCTTAGTGCCTGGGACATGAGTCTTGCTTGTACACCCATCATGGAATCGCCCATTTCGCCTTCAATTTCCGCGCGCGGGACAAGAGCGGCAACAGAATCAATAACGATAACGTCAACCGCGCCGGAGCGGATTAATGTCTCGGTTATTTCCAATGCCTGTTCACCGGTATCGGGCTGGGAAATTAAAAGATCGTCAAGGTTGACGCCAACTTTTTGGGCCCAAAGCGGATCAAGAGCGTGTTCGGCATCAATGAGAGCTGCGGTGCCGCCGTTTTTTTGGGCTTGGGCAATTACGGAAAGAGAGATGGAAGTTTTACCGGATGCTTCCGGGCCAAAAATTTCGATTATTCTGCCGCGCGGCAAACCGCCAACGCCTAGCGCCAGATCGACCGGTACTGAACCTGTGGAAATTACGTCGATCTCCAGTTTACCAACCGATTCACCCATCTTCATAATGGAACCTTTACCGTAAGCTTTTTCAATTTGGGAGATGGCGGTTAAAATTGCTTGCTTTTTGGCATCTGAGGCATTCATAAGTCTGGTTATTTGTACTATAGTCTTATATAAAATACAAGAGTCGATATTTATGATAAGCGAAGAAAACCCGAATTGCAATAGGCAATTGTCTGGATTTGGTAAAATACCTAATGTTGTGTCTCGGGGAGTAGTATAGTGGTAATACGCGCCGCTGGGGGTGGTGTATCGGGAGTTCGATTCTCCCCTCCCCGACTAGATTTTATTGGGATTAGTCAATTATTTTTTGTTTATTGCTTTATAAATTACCAATAAGGCATATGGGAGAATAAGCGCAAAGAGATAATCTTCTATCGGCACTAAGCCGATGAAGATTCCTGTAATACCATTTCCAGGAAAGATCCAATGTTTTCTGTAGATTGCAAAATTATCCCAAACGGTCCCAAGTCCAAGAATAATCCCGTAGAAAATTATCGATTCTTTCAAATTGTTAAAAACTTTTATTTTAAATCTACGTTGTAAATAAAGGGAGACAATTAATATCGTGAGAAGAATAGCAAGGTATTCATATTTCATATTGAGGTGATCATCGAGGTTTTACCTCTTCGGAGACTGTTTACCTTTTCTGGCTTTTTGGGCAAGGCCATATTTGCGGCGTTCGCGAACTCTGGGGTCGCGAGTTAAGAGCCCTGCTTTTTTAAGAATGGGGCGAAAATCAGGATTTGCCAAAATTAAAGATCTTGAAAGACCGTGGACAATTGCATCCAATTGGCTTGCTTTACCGGATCCTTTAACCTTGATGGTGACATAATATTGACCCTGTGATTTGGTTAAGTTAAACGGTTTTTGCCAAACAATTTTTTCTGTTTCCAGAGCAAAATATTGGTCCGGCGATTTATCGTTAATGCTATTTTCTCCATTACCTTTATAAAGTCTTACACGAGCAACTGCTCCTTTGCGGCGGCCATGAACGGCAAAATATGACAGTTTCTTATCGTTTGCCTTTGGGGATTGTGTTTGGTTATCTTCTGGATCTGACATAGTATTAGTTTATGGAACTTCTCCATGCGCTTCGCTTAGTCGAAGAGTAATATTGTTCGAGCGAAGTCGAGAACTTCCAATATTTTGATTTTTGCATTTTAAACTTTGATTTTGTCTTTGTAAGGATGTTCGCCAGTGGCATAAATGTGCAATTTACGGACCATTTCTTTACCGAGTTTTGTCTTTGGAAGCATACCAACGACAGCATGTCTTAGGAGATCTTCCGGTTTTTTGGCTCTTACTTGAGCCGCAGTTCTTTTATAAAGACCGCCCGGATAGCCGGAATGATGGAAATAGACTTTTTGATTTTCCTTTTTTCCTGAAAGAGTCACACTGGCAGCATTTACAACTACCACGTTGTCGCCCGTGTCCAAATAGGATGTGTAATAACTCTTATTTTTACCCATAAGTTTTTTGGCGATATCGGTTGATAGCCTTCCAAGAACTTTGTCTTTGGCATCGACCAAGTGCCACTCGCGTTTTATATCTTTTGGTTTAATATTTTTCATTTTTTAGCAGTTTCTTTTTTATCTTGAGCTTTTGCCTTGATTTTTTTGTCTCCGATTGGTTTTTCTATCGCTTTTGATAAAGATGCTTTTGTCGGCAGTTGAATTTTCTCCCACTCCAGCAACTCGAGCCTTGCCATTGGAGCCGCGTCACCATTTCTTAATGATGAAAGTTTAATGATCCGAGTATACCCTCCGGATCTTTTACTAAAACCGGGCGCAATTTCGGAAGTTAATCTAAGAAACGCTTTGTGCGTTATATTTGACGCCAAGCTCCGGTTTGTAAAAAGCTTGTTTCTTTTGGCATCTGTTACCAACTTTTCAGCATGAACCCGTGCGAATTTTGCCTTGGCCAAAGTCGTAACAACAGATTTATTAATAAACAAATCGCTTGCCAAGTTAGCAAGCAGTGCTTTTCGGGAATTTATATCCCTCCCAAGCTTGCGTCCAAAAACCCCGTGTCTCACTTTATATTAATTCCTTTCTCCGCAAGTTTTTCCTCAACTAAGGTAATTGATTTAGGTCCAACGTTTTTCATTTTCATTAATTCTTTCTTATCATGATTAATAAAATCGCCGATTGTTTCAATTTTTCCGGATTTTAGACTGTTTGTAAGTCTCACCGGTAAATCTAATTCTTCAAGCGAAGTTTTAAGCACATCGTCTGATAAGGTAACATTGTTTTCGGGTTTTGCTTTCTTGGTTGTTGTTTGTGGTTCGTAGATAACCATAAAGTGATCTACTAGAATTTTGGCTGCTTGTTTTAGAGCCTCTGACGGTTGGATTGTTCCATCTGTGGTTATTTCTAAAGTTAATTTGTCGAAATTGGTTACGCGTCCTACACGAGTAGCTTCTACAAAATAATTAGCTAAAACCACGGGTGAAAAATTTGCATCAATTGGGATAACTCCAATTTCACCGGTTTTTCTCTCTTCCGCGAGGGAATATCCGCTGCCTTTTTCGGCGACTAATTTAGCACTGAGTCTTGCTTTTGCGTCTGCTAAATCTGCCAGATGGAGATCTTTGTTTATTATTTCAACACCTGCTGTCGGTTCTATGTCGGCTGCGGTTACTTTCTTCGGCCCTTTTACCTCTAAATTTAACTTGACCGGTTTGTCTGTTGTTATCTTAAGTCTTACTTTCTTTAGGTTAAGAATAAATTCAACAATGTCTTGAGACATACCGGAAAGAGATGAGAACTGGTGTCTGACACCAGCAATTTTTGCCTGGGTGACGGCACCTCCTTCAAGCGAAGTCAACAAAACGCGCCTTAGGGAATTACCAATTGTATGACCATATCCCTGATCTAAAGGTTCTATAACAAATCTGCCAAAGTCAGCTGTTTCCTTTTCTATTTGAATTTCTATTTGTGATAAATCAAGCATCTTTTATTTCACCTCCTTATCAACTATCTAGAATAGTATTCAACGATTAATCTTTCATTAATATCGGCTTCTAAATCTTCTCTTTTGGGGGCAGCAATTACTTTACCTACCAGCGCCTTTTTCTCAAGCCATGATGGCGATTTAAAACTGGAATCTTGCCCTAATTTTTTTATGAAATCAAGATTTGCCGCTTTAGTGGACAGGCTTACAATGTCGCCCATTTTAACATTAAATGATGGTATAGTCACTCTTTTATCATTTACCATGACATGGCCGTGACCTACCAGCTGTCTTGCCTGCGGACGGCTTGATGCTAACCCTAAACGGTAAACCACGTTGTCGAGACGGGTCTCCAGCGTTCTCAGTAAAGCTTCTCCAGTAGACCCCTTTTTGGCTGAGGCTTTTTGGAAGTATTTTTTGAACTGGCGCTCCAATACTCCGTACATTCTTTTTACTTTTTGCTTTTCCCTAAGCTGAATTCCGTATTCTGAAAGCTTCCGGCGGCCCTTTTGTCCATGCTGTCCAGGGGGACCGGCATTCTTTTTAGTAACCGGACACTTTGGTGTTCCACAAAGAGCAACACCCTCCGCCCGACAAAGTTTATGCTTGGGACCGGTATACCTAGCCATTGACCCTCCTTTGTCGGGAATTTCCAATTTCCAATTTATAATTTACAATGCATTTGAAATTTGACATTTGAAAGCGAAGTTTTGCTTCGCAAAATTGGTATTTATTTGAA
>OBEQ013075118.1_pt1 | contig 10251 bp, 11 predicted proteins | sample 1670901 | NCBI WGS metagenome assembly OBEQ01 (sample SAMEA104232315, study PRJEB22302) | groundwater metagenome | biome: forest; feature: aquifer; material: groundwater | place: USA | collected 2011-08-07 | depth 5.4 m | reverse complement strand
TGAATTTATAGGAATAGTCTGATATATTCCGATCTACTTTTATCTAAAACTGCCTCTGCCTAAACATATAAGGCAATGAACGGCACACCGCTTCCATCACCTGTCGCAAAATCTGCAACTGATATTCAGCAATTACAACTTTTGCATCAAATACAAGCCCATGCAATGTCGACTGCTCAAGGACCTCTGCTGTTAATAATGTTTCTCCCTCTCTCTATTGGGTGGCGTCTTGCAATATATAATTTCTTCTCACATTTCCCACTGCCTCACCTTTCACCAATAGTGTTAACTGTCATTGTGTTAGCAGGTCCAATCATTACCCTCACTCTTTTGTATTTTGCTATTAAAATGATATTGAAAACTACAAAAGTAGCGATACCGCTCATTCTTAAAAGATTTGCAAAAAATACTAGTGAAAAGAAATACTTGGAGCTAACATTTCCGTCAGACACAAGTAAATCTGCTTATGCTACAGAGCAGCTGTATACACTTCTTCATACGCTAGCACGTAGAATTGATGGATTTTTAGGAAGCATGATTGGCCAAGGCAAAGAATATTCACTTGAGATCGTGGCATCAAAAAATGAGGGCATAAGATTTATTTTGGCTACACCCGCTAAAAGTGCCGATATTATTAAACGCAGTCTTTTATCATTCCTTCCGGGCCTTAAAATTAAGGACATCGAAGACTATTTAACAAATGTATCGGCGATAAATACAGAAACAGAAAAGGGGTCAGAGCGTGTGGGAGTAGTTGAGTTTGCACTTTCCTCGGATTTTGTCTTGCCCCTGCAAAGCCTGAAGGCACTCTCTGAACACGATTCAATCTCGTATCTTACAGGTGCAATGACTAAGCTTGATGCAAGTGAGCTGATCTCATGCCAAATTGTGACAACACCAGTTCTTAAAGGATCGCACAATAAAGCGATTAGCCATATGCAAAGACTTCAATATAACATGAGAAGAGGCCTGCCCATTGAGCCTTTGCTTACGAGCGGATCTACACTTCACGTTCCATCTTTTATCTTGTTTGTCCTATCACCCTTTGTTTGGTCTTTTGTTCAAGCATTCAAATTTGCACTTTCAATGCCTGCTCTTATTATTGACAACGGTAAATCAGCTCTAATTTTGCAATCTGATCCCAAAGTTGACCAACAGGCGCTCTTAAATCCATATGAACAAGAACTACAAAGAGTCGTAAAAGAGAAAATCGGCCAACACCTTTTTGAGACTTCGATAAGAATGTTAATTGTTGCAAAAGATAAGGAAGAACTAGAAGCCCGCGCGGAAGGGCTGTATGCCTCCTTTGGCCCCTTCACAAGTGCGTATCAGGGGTTGGGGGCGAAAGCCATGTTTCCACGCTCTTTCGTTTCTAAAAAGCGTCTATTACTCTTCAAACAAAGAGCTATATCAAGAGGACTTTTTGCCGGCCAGAATCCAATACTGTCAACATCTGAAATCTCAGACATATTCCACTTTCCATATACTGACACGACAAAAACAGAGGGACTAATAAAAAGTAAGAGTCAAGATTTACCGGCTCCTCTTTCCTTTAAAAAATCACTAACTCATCTTGCCGTAGTTGTTGGCAAAAATACTTACGGCGGAGAGGATACTTTAGTCGGGTTAACTGAGGAACAACATAGAAGTCACATGTACATTGTCGGGAAAACCGGTATGGGCAAAACAACCGGTGTGATTGAACCAATGGTTTTAGCAGATATCACAGCTGGCAAAGGCGTTGCTGTTGTTGATGCCCATGGAGATATGGCAGAGCATATTCTTGCTTTAATTCCAAAGTCCAGAAGAAAAGACGTCGTTTACTTCAATCCTGCTGATAAAGAGTTTCCCATGGGTTTAAATATCCTCTCCCCTGGTATTGCCTTTGCCGATATTGAAGAAGGGCATGAGAGGATCGCGGCTAGTCTCCTTTCTGTCTTTCAAAAAATTACTCCAAAAGATAGATGGGGACAACGGCTTGAACACATCCTGCGAAGTGCTACCTTAACTGCGCTCCTTATTCCAACTCCTTCTGAGGCGACACCATATATCTCGCTTTTTACTATACAAAAACTGTTAACTGATGCTTCTTACAGGAATCAAATTATCCCAACCATTAAAGATCCTGTACTAAAACAGTTCTGGAAAAAGGAGTTTAAACTTTATGGCAGCATGCAGCAAGCTGATGTAATCTCTCCAGTTACCAATAAGCTGGGCGAGTTTATAACAGGCAAGATGTCCCGGCATATACTGCTTCAGGAAGAAAGTAGCATTAATATTGCCAAAATCATGAATGAAGGGAAAATATTTATCGCCAACGTCTCCAAAGGAAAGCTTGGAGAGGAAAGGAGCGCGTTTTTCGGCACCATTATCACTGCCCTATTTCAGTTGGCTGCCTATCAAAGAGTAGAAATACCGGAAGGTAAAAGACGGGATTTTTTCCTCTATGTAGATGAGTTCCAGAATTTTGCAACAGAGCACTTTGCCGACATGTTCTCAGAAGCAAAGAAGTTTCATTTTTATATTACTATCTCCCACCAAAACTTTGCCCAAATTGATAGCTCCAAAATAGTCAAAGTAACGCTTGGTAACTCAGCGACCATGCTTGCCCTAAAAGGAGGACCGGATGATGAAGCCTTTCTTCTACCTTATATGGAACCAGAGGTGGAAAAAGGTCAGATTATTAATCTTGCACCTCACCACTTTTTTATGAAAGTCACGACTGATACTTCAGAGGATGCATTTACAGCTGAAACAATGCCAGTTACCCAAAAAGGGAGTAGTAAAGTTAAGGATGAGATTCTTGCCTATTCAAGAAAGCATTATGCCACCCCAAGAGCTATGGTTGAAAAACAACTGGCGCGACTCTTTGGGCAGCAAGAGGAAAAAGGGAAAGAGACAGCGAATAAAACAGATAAGACAAACGACAAATCTTCTGAAAATATAGAGGTAAAAAGTCAACAGAAACATGGAAAAATTGGTCAAAAACACGGGTTCAGGCAGTAGAAAACAATGCCCTCAGGAGCGAGGGCTAAAAGTGATTGATTTCAAAGCTAAAATTGTAAAATATTGTAGCACCTACCCTTAAAAGAAAAGGAGTGGGTTGGGTTTGGTAAAGAAGTTAATCCACAAGCTGCAATACAAATAACAGATACACAAAAAAATCACACCATGCACTTGCCAAAACAAACACCCAAACAACAGGAAATAGTAAAACTCCAATACCAATTCCGCTTCCTAAACACAACACAAATACAAAAATTCCTAAATCATAATGACAAAAAAAGACTCAACATTTGGTTAAAATATTTAGTAAGTAATGACTATTTAGTGAGAATATATGATGCGCACAAGTTTGGGGAAAATACCAAGCCTGCTGTCTTTTACCTTGGTCGAAATGGCATCAGGTTTTTAAAAGCGCAAGGAAACTATCAACCGGAACAATTGCGCAAACTCTACCGGGAACGTGACAGATCCAAGACTTTTATTGCTAACTGCCAGCTACTGGCAGATATCGCCCTTGACTTAAAAGCCCAGAGCAGAAATAACCTTGTCTTTAACTGGGCGACTTCAAGTGATTATACTAGCCTCAACTCCCCCTATTATCCTTTTAGTTTTCTCACTGAGCTATCTGTCCACTTTTTATTTACAAGAGAGCAAAACAATAAAAAGAACTATTACCTTTTGGAAATCTTAAACACTAACCTCCCTCCGTATAGGGTCAGAAAAAAGATCAGGACTTATCTTGAATTCCTTCTCAACTGCGACTGGCTGGAGCATTTTAAAAATCCGCCAGAGGTTCTCTTTGTCTGCCAGACAAAGGATCTTTTGATCCGCACTAAAAGATATACTAAAAAGCTGCTTGCAGATGAGGACAAAGAAAATATACACATCAGCTTTGCCCAAGAAGATGAAGTCAGAAAGTATGGGGCAACAGCTGAGATTTGGGAAGAAGTGTAATATCAATCCTTAAATACCTATACTCATTTTGAATCCAGCTTAGGCTGGATAACACGGATCTGACTTCTCGAGTTCTTCACTTTGTTCAGAAGCATCCTATACGAATAGGCTGAATCCGTGTTGATAATGCAAAATCCTAATTCACCTTAAAGGAATAAAATCAGATATTTGGGAGGAAGTGGACTAAGAACTTAAAAGTTCAAACCAAAAAGCACTTCCAATTTTTTGTTTAGGAAAAGTCGTCTTTGGTAGCATCACCTGTTATCACCTCACCTTTTTCTATATCCCGAAGAGCAATATCACATTGTTTTACCAAGTCTGGATAGACATTCCCGTTAAATGAGTGATTAACATAACGTTCAGGTTCAGAATAAAGGTTTATCTGACCCCAATGTGTATGAGTAAACATCTTTTCGCTCTTTGGTAAGTTTTTGTACTCCTCTTTGGTTAAGGGCTTGAGATTGTATTTAATGACAACTTCACCTTTCTTGAAATTTCTGTTAGCATAAACTCCTTTTCCTGCTAAATTTCCCTTACCAATTACTACATCGTTCATATGTATCAGCATATCAAAAAAAGAGACAACACGGGTGCGTGTTTGTATTGAATTACCTCAGACTGAAACTCAAAAAGTCTGGCTAATTTTTTCGTATTTTCCGCGAATACTGCCGATCCAATTTTTCTCCCCGGTGCTCATAAAGCGTATTCAGATCTTGCATTAGCTCAAATTTATTATCAGCTTGAGCCTTATAATACTTTCGTGCATAGTCTGCAGCGAGATGATCACGTTTGTTATCATGTCTTTTTGACAACCATTCCTTTCCTATCTGGGGAATATCCGATGCATACGTTGGTTTAAAGTCTGAGTCCCTTTTCATCTTTGCACCAACGATCATCATCATGCCAAGCAATCTATACCACGAGCAAAGGTTTATATCCATACCAGGATCAACATCTATCTCATATCCCCAGAAGCTGATAAAGTCATTGTCAAAGATCATATATTCCATAATGTAGAAGGTGTAGTATCCTCCAGAAGTGTATTTATGATAGGCAATTGGGTTATGTGACCTTTTCTTGCTAAATTGTGGGGTACCCGGAGCTAAAGTTTCAAGAATTTTTCTAAGGCTTATTTCTCCTTTATAATACTGGTCTATTAGATCGCCTTGTACTCCATTCATAAAAAAGCAGAGGCAGATTATTTTGGATTATATCACATAGCCTGCTCGTCAATTTCGATATCCCTCTAAGCCTCTAAAACGACCCCCGGCGACCTTTTATTCTCGAGGGTCTAATAAGAAGAGGTCGACCGACATCTATCCAAACCATTTTAGAAGAAATATTGATAATCTTGCTGCTGATCTTCTCTATTCATTTTTAAATACGGAGGTTCCTGAAATCTTATTTACTCCCCCTTTCAAAGGTCTGGCGAAGTTTCAGTTGAAAGGTAAGCTCATCAACTAATTTTTCTTTGACAAAAGCTTTTTGCTTGTTATCCAAAAGATCTCCCAACCCTGCCAGTAATTCTGTTTTCTTAAGACCTTTGATCCGTTTTTGTGCTTCCTCAAGAGCTTGGTTTAATGTAAATCCTGTCTTCTCTTTCAAAAACCTTTCATCAATTGGCCAGCTTTCTTTCAGCATAAACCACATATCAAACATATCCCGGGTAGCAAACCTTTTTCTGGTGGTTAAAGCTGATAACTTTCCTGCAGCTGCGTCATCTTCTTTCATAACCAGCATGGGAACCCCTAAATAACTCTTTACCACATACTGTGCTTGGCTGGCTTTTTTAGAGATCTCTACCTTTAGGTTTCTTTCCCCTTTTTTGTAGTCAATCAGAAAAAAGAGATTAAAATGTTTATCTTGAGCTTGATCAATCCTACCAACTTTGGGCAGGATCTCTTTCAGTCTTTCAAAAACCACTTCCTTTTTACTCTCATCCAGAAGGTCAAAGTCTAAATCAACAGAAAATCTAGGAAGCTCATAAAATAAAGCCGCCGCAGTTCCACCCTTAAATCCCAGAAGAGTCCGGATTTGAGAATCAGAATAGATAGTGCTGAGTGCATTGATTAAAACTGCTCTGTGTAAGTCTTTATTTAGCATAGTCCTCCTGGTAATCTTTATAGTAACTTTTTACTCTTTTCTCAAATGTTTTGCTGTGGTATTTAGATACCAGTTCAAATACTTTGTCCCAATTTAAGGATCCCAGATTGTCAAAATGATAATTTTTATAAATAAAAACAGCATCTAAAAAAGCTCTCTCTAGCGTAGCTATAAAATAACCATCCTTTTCCTCAATCCCTTTCATATTAGCCAAAACGTCTTTTTTTATCTGGCGGTATTGGATAGTGATATCTCCAACCTCTATCTCCCGAGTTAAATATGAAACAGCAAAGATCCTCTCGTAATATTGAAACACCGCTCCCCCTTTTGCTAAAACCGTTTCTAAGCTGATATATGAAGGTTTATATATTTTATTAGCCAATTCATACGTGCTGTAATCCTCCTTAGCATAAATTCCCTGATGTAGTCTTTTGATCTTCCCAACCTCTGTAAAATAATGTAGCCTCCTTCTTAAATTATGGTAAGGTATGTTTCGAAAGAGCAGGGATAACTCACCTAAAGTAAATACACTATGTGGCTGGCTATAAATTTTAAGTATTAAATCATCATTCATAATATCTACTGGAAGTTACATTATTCGTAACATCTAGTAGAATTATATCACGTCCTAGCTTCATGTCAACCTTTAAACATTAATAGTTTTTCAAAGATCTCAGCTTGTTCTACAGCATCATCTAGGGCGTTGTGGGTGTGTTTGGTGGAAGGAGTAAATTGTGCAGCTACCCTCTTTTTAGTGGTTTCTCCCCAGCTAGTATTAAGTTTACCCATAAAGTAGGCTTTTATATCTATTCCTGAGATTCCAAAAGGATCTCTACCTAAAAATTTTAAAAAATAATAGTGGGTAAACATCCAATCAAATGAGGCATTAAATCCAACAAATACTGGCCTAAAGTTTCCACAAACCTTAAGAGCCCATTCTTCAAAGTGCGCCATTGCTGCGGCTGGCTCAGTCCCTTCCTGCTTGAGCTTTTCCAAAGAGAATCCTGATACTTCCAGGGCTGAAGCTACAAATTTATCATTGATAGGTTTGAGTTCGCTATAAAATGTGGCTGATTTCTTACCTACTACACAAGCACCAACTGAAAGCATGCTATATTCCTCGGGAATCGGTCCTGAAGCTTCAATATCAACTGATATGTACGTTTCAGATATGATTTTGCCCATTTAAATATTTTCTCTCCTATATTGTTTCATTTTAGTAAGATTTTTATCTTTATCAGGTTTTCTATCCTGTTCTTAAAAGAAAAATTTAAAAATACTTTCCAGATTAATTATGAACCATTTTTTTCAATTGTGTTAAGCTCTTTGCAATATCACCTCCAGAGCTTTTGATAAAATACTCTACTTGGAGATTTATTCTAGCCTCGATTTCACCTGTTTGCCGGAAGTCACTTCGATAACCAAATATTTTCTTGCCACGACCTGCCGCATAGCCTATTTCTGATGCGGTACCGCTATCAATTTCTTGCCCGTCCAATGCCGCAATAACTATATCCGCCCCGTCAATAGCTTTCTTGTTTCTTGCCCCAATTTCTTTATTGAGCTTTCCCAACTCTCCTTTGTTAACCGCTTCCCTTACCTCTTTGGCAGAAGTTAAATCCCATGGATTTATTATTTCAACAACTTCTTTAAGAGCAGGCACATAAACCTTTTCCATAAAGTATTTCGTGCTTTCGGCAAAACCGTACGGGCTTGCTAAATATGCTTTAGGTTTTTTCATAATTAAAATTTTCCATTAAAAATGGGCGCAGAATATATTTTCTGAAGCTTTTTGTTTGATTCATAAACATGAAGCCAGACAACTACCCCAGTTATTTGTAAGTTTACAGTTGGCAAATACTCCACCTTATTCTTCCAAAGCTGGAGAAAGAGTTAGGACCCCAGAAACTACTGTCCTGTTGATTGCGGTACGTTCCTTGCAAAATAGATAATTTCAGCAAAAAATAGAAGATTTGCACCAACCATTAGTACCTGCCAGATAAAAGTTGGAAGGAACACGGGAAAGTTCATAACGTATTTGAAGGCACCTACTATACTTGTGGACGCGATATGGGGGATTTTAAATAACCAAAAAGATGATTCTACATCTTGCGTAAAAACAAAAACTACCCAAAAGGCAGTTCTGAAATGGTAATTTACTAAAAACCAAGCTGAATGTCAATGTTTACACAATCTTTGCAATCGTATTTGGGTTACCTAAGCCATGCGAACAGTTATAAGTTGACTCAAAAACTGAAAAATCAAGTATGGTTTTGGCAAGAATAAAGGGTTTAGCTTTACTACTTTGGAGCCTCAGCTAGATTAAATCCTTCTTTGGAATACCAACCGTCAAACGAAAAGATGTAATCGGCTCCAAGTTCTGCAGCTGTTTCGGCAACTACTGCATCAAAAATTGTGTTTTTCTTAGAAATTGTGAGGCTAAATCTTTGGCTGGCACTAAGTTGTATTTTTTCATCGACATATTGAATTGCAAATGCTCCCTGTTGATAATGTTTATTAATAAGTGCGGCTTTATCTGGTAAATTCAACGCCCTTTTCAAGGTTGTAATAGTCTCTAAAATGGCAGTATTTGGATAGATAATCTCGCAGCCTGTTGCCAGAAGCCACTCACTTGTTTTTCTGGCTCTTAAATGGTTTGCGTCGTCTTTGTAGGCAAGAGCAATTAATGAGTCCGCGTCACCTACAGCTACTTTACTCACCTTTCTTTGTGCCTCCCCAAGCATAGAAGTCGTGATTTTTGGAAACGTCGCGAGGTGCATTTGGCTCGGATGGTAATTTTTCAGCCATATTTGCCAAGTCCAGTAAAGCTTGAGCAGAGCTGGATTTAGGATAGATAACGTTTAAGCCAGCATCTATGGCGTCTCGAATCAATTCAGACTCGACCTTTCTTTTGGCTTTTGCTGCTAAATCAATCCTTTGTTTTGTTTCATCAGAAATGTGTACACTTATTCTTTGCATCACACTATTATATCATACGTAATACGTATGTCAACGCAGCTTTTTCTTAGTAACAGTTCACCGTTTTTGACATAGAGGCACGAAAGTAGTTATCCTTAAAGTAGATGTCTGATTTGGCTACTGCCCCAAGAGCTGAACTGGTTGGTTTAATCTATGAGTTGATTGATAAAGTACAGGCGCTTGAGGCAGAAAATGCCCATCTAAGAGAACAGCTCAAGCAAAAAGGCAAAAGTATAGATACGGCTCCCAAACAGCTACCGGATTTTGTTAAAGCTAATGCCAAAAGACAAAGAGTTAAAAGCAGAAAACACAGAGAAAACTCATATCATAGGTTAAAAGAAACTCCTACCCAAAGAATATTCCATTCACTTGAGAAGTGTACTGACTGTGGAGGCAGTTTGGGCAAACCGTCTGTTGCATACACAAGACAGGTAATTGATCTGCCTACTGCAGCTTACACAGTCACAGAGCATGTGGTGTTTAAAAGATGGTGTATTGCCTGTCAAAAAAGGATCGTGCCTAAGGTCGATTTAAGGGAAGCTGCTTTAGGTAAAGGCAGAATCGGCCTAAACTTGATATCAACAATTGCTGTAATGCGAGATAGATTAAGACTGCCTGTTGGGGTAATAAAAACATACTTGAAACTCTTCTACGGTTTGCAGCTTTCCGAAGGTGAAATAGTTGAGGTCTTGCATATTGTAGCCAAGCTTGGTAAACCAACCTATGACAGCTTACTTGCCCAAGTTAGATCATCACCAGTTATTTATGCCGATGAAACAGGCGGCAGGGAAAACGGTAGGAATGGCTACTTCTGGTCATTCTCAACGGATAATGTCCATCTGCTGCTGTATAGAAAATCCAGAGGCTCAAAAGTAGTTGAGGAGATAGTCGGCACGGAATCGGAAAAGTACCAAGGGGTAATAGTTTCCGACTTCTACGCTGCATACAATACCTACAGCGGTTTTCACCAAAGATGCTGGGTGCACCTGCTGCGTGACATTGACGAGCTTAAAGATAAGTTCCCTAAACATCCGCCTCTCAACAAGTGGGCAAAGTCTGTTTCCGTAATCTACCGGGAGGCTAAACTTTGGCAAGTGCCGCAAGACTTAAAAGTCGGTATTGAGGCTCAGGTGCGAATTGATAAACAAAGATACTTTGAACAAAAGTTAATATGAAGCGGTTTCAAAACTCTGGTTATCGTGATTTAAT
>OBEQ012915414.1_pt1 | contig 10251 bp, 10 predicted proteins | sample 1670901 | NCBI WGS metagenome assembly OBEQ01 (sample SAMEA104232315, study PRJEB22302) | groundwater metagenome | biome: forest; feature: aquifer; material: groundwater | place: USA | collected 2011-08-07 | depth 5.4 m | reverse complement strand
CCCAAACACTTTTTATTTCATCCGCCATCGGATGTTCAAGTGATTCAAAAGCAAAATCGCTTTGATTAACGCCCACGGCTACTGATTTCTCTTCTTTGCCAAACACTTTAATGCCATGTTGATTTTCACGTTGAGGTATAACTACATCATCCAGGCGCCGCGGAGCCGGTTCTTCAAAATCAAGCTGGTCGTCAGATTCATCTGCCGTAACCGCAGACGCTATTGATATCATATCCTCATCAGTTGCCGGTTCAGAATAAAAATCTTCGATTTGATTTACAACATTGATCGGATGTGCTGATTTGCTGACAGATTTCCGCGGAGCTGGTGAGCGCGCTAATAGCACGTCAAAACGATATTTCTTAGCCAGATCATTTAATTCGGGACTAGAGCACAAAAATGAAACAGTTTTGCCTAAATCCTTTGCTTCCGATTGAAGCACGGCAAAGTGATCTTCTTTTTGAAAAGCCCGCGAGCGTTTCGGCAACACAAAAATCACTTCTTCCGCCGATGTGGATTTGAAGAGGTCAAGAATTTCTTGAAACGAATCGTCCTTGAGGACATTGATAATCTTCGTTGAAGACATTACTAGTCACTATATAATATTTTTTTCTAAAAGGGAATGGTAGGTGCCCAGAACTGTATAGACTTCAGAAGCGGAATTACAAGCCATAAGTTGCTCCCGTAATTCTTTCGCGCCGTCAAAACCGGTCATATAGACTTTAAAAAATCGTTTCATCTTGCCGAACTGTTTTGTTGCGCCCCAGAGTTCAGTAAATAGTTCAACGTGTCTACAAAGGAGAGCGATTTTTTCTTGGGGAGTTTTGTCTATTGGATTTCCTCCGGAGGAGGATCCGCCTTCGGCGGAAAAAAACCACGGATTATGAAATATCCCCCGACCAACCATAATACCATCGAGATTATATTGTTTCGCTTTCTCTAAGCCTTCGGCATAACTCATCACATCACCGTTCCCGATACACAAGATACCCGCCCCGTGACAGAGCTTTGCCGCTTTGCCAATTTCATCCCAATGCGCCGGCACTTTTGACATTTCTTTCATCGTCCGACCATGAATCGTAATCGCCACGGGTTGCGCTTCAATTAATTGTGAAATCCAACGTTCAGTTTCTATGGTATTGTAACCAATTCTAGTTTTCACCGAGACCGGACAATCTAACAGGCCCGACCTGTAAACAGGTCGGGCCTGTAAACTTTCAATAATCCCACGTTTTGTCTCGCGAATAATTTCTTGAGCTAATGCGGGGTTTAGTATCAATCCTGCTCCGCTGTCCTGTTTCACAATCTTTCCCGCTGGACAGCCCATATTAATATCAATGCCGTCAAACCCGAGTTCGACTGCCAGTTTCGCGCAGGTATAAAAATTCTCCGGCTTTGATCCAAAAAACTGTGCCACAATCGGTCGTTCGTTTTCTCCGAATTTAAGATGTTTCAATAATTTTTCTCTCCCAAGACGTCTTCTTGTTTTTTCCGCGTCAGTTCCGGATACTTCCGCGTTCGTTCCGCATAAGCCATCACACGACACAAATTCAGTATATAAAACATCCGGTTTACTTATTTCAACAATAACTTGTCGAAACGCCATATCCGTCACATCCGCCATCGGCGCCAGAATAAAAAATGGCTTCTTTAATTGTAGCCAAAAATTCTTATCCATAATTATTCAATAGTTGCTCGGATGCGGCGATTACCACCGGAAACGGATTCTTCTTTGGTGATGGTGATATGACCGACTTCGCCGGTGTGGGAAACGTGGGGACCACCACAGAGTTCTCGGGAAAACCATGAATCATTTTTACCAATTGAGTAGACTTTTACTTGCGGCGGATATTTTAATTTAAAAAATGCGGAAGCACCAGATTTTAAAGCATCATCAAGTGGCATTGTTTCACAGACGACGGGCAAGTCTTCGTCCACAATCTTGTTGGCAATGGTTTCCGCTTTTCGTAATTCTTCATCAGTGATCTTCCTCGGAAACGTGAAATCAAATCGCAAACGTTCAGCGGTAATGTCTGCCCCGGCTTGGGGCAATTTTTGACCAAGCACTTCTTGCAACGCCGCGACAATCAAATGCGTCGCGGTATGCAGGCGAATTACCTTTTTCATATCTTCTGGCACCTGCCTGCCGGCAGGCAGGTTTTCCGCCGTCAGATCACCTTCTTTGATGCCGTGCCCACCGAATTTCTTTTCTACACCCGCCCGCGAAATTTCTTGATGGCGGACTCGTTCGGTTTCAAAATCCTCGCGGTTCAAGCCAGAAGTTTTATTAGCACCGACTTCTTTTATCACTTCGTAGGGCAAACCAAAACTTTCGTAGAGTTTAAAAGCCGATTGGGCATTAATAGTTTCCAATTTTTCAAGTTCTTTCAATCCCCCCGCGACCGCCTTTTTGAATTTAGACGATTCGGCAAAATATGTGTTGATAATAACATCTCGCTTCGATTTTAATTCCGGATATTCACCACTATACATATCAATAACTTTTATTAAAACGTCTTCGAACACTTGCGGTGACAGATTGGCTTGATTTTCATACACCATTGCCCGACGCAACAGCCGGCGTAAAATATAACCTTGTTCTTTGTTCGACGGCACCACGCCATCCGCAATCAAAAACACCGCCGCCCGCAAATGATCCGCGATGATTCGTTTCTTCCGGACATCAAGTGAATCCGGCAGAAGAGAAATTAACGGTTCAAACAAATCCGTTTCAAAAAAATTATTCTTTTGTTGAATCTTGCTTACTATTCGTTCAAAACCCCAGCCGACATCTACTCCTCTTTGTGAAAGCTCTGTTAATTTTTTATCTGTGTTACAGTAATATTCCATAAAAACCAGCGTTGCGACTTCGACGTCATCTACATAAACTTCATTGCAAACACCGCACGGCCCTTCAGTGCCAGCTGGTCCCCAAACATTGTCGGCACGCGGACCTTTTCTAATTTGCGCTGGCGGTAAGAGTTTAGACCATGCTTCAAAAGATTCTTTATCGAAAGGAATACTATCGTCACCTTCAAACACAGTCGCGGAAATTCGTTCAATGGGAATTTTAAATACTTCGGTCAGCAATTCATACGTCCAATTTATTGTTTCTTTTTTAAAATAATCACCGAAAGAAAAATGACCAAGCATCTGAAAAAACGTGAGATGTGTCTCGTCACCCACTTCATCAATATCGGAAGTTCTAAAAGCTTTCTGAATCGATGTTGTATTCTTACTTCCGAAATCTTTTATTGGATCAAGCTCGCCCGTAAAGTACCTTTTGAATTGCTGCATTCCAGCCGTGGTTAACAACACCGACGAATCACTCGGCAACAATGACGAAGACGGCACGACTGTGTGTCCCTTCGTTTCGAAAAACTTAATAAATTTTTGCCGTATCTCGGTATGAGTCATGTAAACAAAACTACCAGAAAATTAAGAATTTGTCACCATTTTACGCAATGCACAGTACTCGCAGGTTTTATCGTCGCAGGTGGCAGTCAGGAATGCGCCTGACCAGACGCTATTAATGAGATTTTTAATTTCATCATTGACGAGTTTGATATCGGCAGGCTCGACAGGAAAGGAAATAACCGGGCAACGGCCTTTGCTGTCGGGTTTGATAAATACGAGGGCGGGTTCGATTGATTTGGTTTTATATTTCGGGTTTTTTTCGAGCAGGATTCTATAAAACACCAACTGGCGGAAGTAATCGCGATTGCTGTTTTTGGTCTCACCTTTAATTGCGTTCACACTCAAGGCTTCGCGGGTTTTGTAGTCGTACACATATACGGCGGATTTTGTTTCAAGCACGGCATCGAGTTTGCCGTGAAGACTTAATGGTATCGTTTCCTTCTTATATTCACCTTCAAATGATTGTTCCACCCACGTTTCAGTGGCTATGGTGCCGATTTGACTGACATGGCTTTGTAACGCCGTAGCAACGATCGGTGCGTCGGCAATAAGTTCTTCGACAATCGGCTCTTTTTCAAAAACAGGCAATAAGGAGTCAGAAAAATAGTCACGGACAGTTTTTTCAATCGTCGCGGTGATTATTGATTCAGTCTTCGTATCTAAGTGCCAGACACGAGCCATGGCTTCGTGCATCGCATTGCCTTTTTCCGCGTTTGCGACGGGCGGTTCAGGAAGTTTTAAAATACTTTTAAAAAGAAATCCACTCGGGCATTTGCAAAAATGATTGAGTGCCGTTACCGAAAGTCCTTTTTCTAAGAGAGAACGTTTTGCATATTCAATCATTTCTTTTGAACGCGTTGATTCTAGGGTTTCAATTGATTGCCCGCTGTTGTCGGGTTGTTGAGCGGGTAAATTAGATTTTGAAATATACTGTTGATCCAGTTCATCCAAAAATCGTAACGGCGACAGTGGTCGATCCGGACTTTCTTCAAGTGGGGAAATCAAACAGATATGACCTCGGGCACGAGTCAATGCGACATAAAACAACCGCCGAACATCGCGAATTTCATCCCCTGCTTCTTTCTGTCGAGGGAGTATGAAGTAGGAACCCCGCCCACGGATAATCCAGGACTCTTCGGTCGCATACGGCACGAATACATAATCAAATTCCAAACCTTTCGAACCGTGCGCAGTCATAATCCGAACCCGCGCGTCCGATACACCGGTGCTGATCTTGATACTTTTCGTATCAGCTGAAGCACGATAAGCAAGTAAGTCCTTCATGAGTTTGACGGGATCATCCGCGCTACTCCGCGCGGCACATTCTGACGCGAGCGATATAATCGCGCGCCAGACTTCAGCCGCGAGCGGATCTCGAGCCGCCAGTAAACTGATACCGCTCATTTCGCCGGCAAGCGTACAATACGCAATTGCGCCGGTGTGAGTGATCTCTTTTTTTAATGTCGCGATGGCAGGAATTTCTTTTTTAATGTCACTGACAGTGCCACTGCGAACAGATCGAATCAATCGAGTCTGTGTTTCAAAGTTAAGATTCCATAATCCGCCGGCAATCGTTTTCGCGAGGGCTTCAATTGCACCGGGATCAGCCAGAAATTCAATGAGTGCAAAAAAAAGCACGCCCAGCGGATGAGAAAATATATCAATCCCGCGTTCGGCAGACGCCAGAATGTCATGTCGCTCACAAAGCCGAAGTAGATGTTCAATTTCACGATTGCGTCGAGTAATAATCGCAATGGTTTTTGTGGGATGGTTTTGAAGAACTGTTTTTATTTCATCGATCAGATACGTATCACCTGCCGTGGTATTGCCCGCCATAATTACATCAATTAGCCGGGGTGTTTCATCAGTATCGGAATGAAGTTTGACGCGAAGATTCTCATATTCACCATTGGTATAATTATTTTCAATCATCGAAAAACTGACATCCAAAATATGTTGATGGGAGCGGTAATTTATCTCTAATGGAATTACTCGCATTGATTTCCAGATATCTTGAAAGCGAAGAAAATTCTCAACCGATGCGCCCTGGAATCGATAGATGGCTTGCTTTTCGTCCCCCACCACAAACAAATTTGGCGTATCAAAGAAATCGGCAATCCGACGGATCAATTCGTTTTGCGCGTCATTCGTATCCTGATGTTCGTCGATGAGAATATATAAAAACCTTTCTTGGAGTAGACGTAACAACAGTTCATCGGTGCGCAACGCGAGCAAGAGTTCAATAATAAGATCGTCATAATCCATCAGGCGCTGATCTTTTTTTAATTGCTCATATACTTCGTAGACACCGGCGAATAATTTTGTCCGTTCGCATTTCTCAATGCGCTGGAGTGCTTCGGCTTTGAGTTTCCCTTTGGTCGGTCCGCGCGAGGACAGTGAATCTTCGTCTTGCTCTATCCGTTTGATTTCGTCGGTGGCAAAGATGCGAATCATTTCCGGTGTCCAGGCTTCTTGTTTCGCGTCGCTGATGGTATTGATAATTTTATCAACGTAAAAATCCGGCTCGCCGAACGGACGAAGTTTCGCAAAGCGTTTTTCTTTCAGAATATCGCGCACGAGCATTTCGGCTTCAATCTCGGTAATTTGCCGAACCCGTGACAGATGCGGGAAATGATCATCAAATTCTGCGATAATTGATCCCGCAAAACCGTGATAGGTGTGAATCCGAACATCATTCGCTTGCGGTCCGATAATTCCTCGCAAACGGCGTTTCATTTCTTTCGCGCCGGCTTCAGTAAATGTCAGCGCCAAAATTCCGCCCGGGGGTGTATCGGTTTTTAATAATATATTCGCAATTCGCAACGTCAGGATCTGGGTCTTCCCCGTCCCCGGTCCGGCAATCACCATCACCGGACCCTCAATCGCATCCACCGCCTCTTTTTGAGCTTTATTGAGTTGTCTATAATAAGATTTAAAATCAGACATTGTATTAAATTATATTATCTCTAAATATTAAAATTTACTTCGTATTAGTATTCTATCTCTAATCCGCGCGAATTAGAGAAGAGAGACGATACGACGAGCAGATTCAGGAATTTGGTCACTAATACGATAAAACATTTTTATACCAATCTGATCTCGATCAACCAACTGGGAGGCGGCAAGAATGGCAAGATGTTTTGATGTGGCTTTAAACGAAAGACTAATCTCTTCCGTAATATCCCCAACTGTCGCTTCCCGTCCTTTTTTAAGATACCTCAAAATTGCCAATCGCCGTCGATTCGCGAGTGCTTTTATAATCCGTTCCAATTCCTTATCTTTTGGGTTATCTTTTTTAATATCTTTCATAGTTCCCACTTGTAATCCATTATACACCTCCTTGCATTCTTTACTATCTCTAATTCGCGCGAATTAGAGATAGTAAAGCTGGACATACATAATTTAATTATGTATACATATAGCGGAGGTGGCACATGACCAGTACCTTTACGAAGGCTGATAAAATCAAATGGACAATTATCGGAATTACCATGATACTTCTCATTCGATCTATGTACCAGGATCTCCATCCTCAAAGTCTTCAGGAAAACGTTCTTTTTTGTTGATGGTGATTCTTGGACTATCTTTTGGTCTTCTGCTGATTTTCAAAATCATCATACCAATCACCAGTTGGTCTGATAAAAAAATTAGTCATATGTTTAATCGTAAAAATTAGACATTCATAACCCACCGCACCATGAAGTATTTGCATCAATCGCATTGCTTCCATAGGATGCGGTTTTTGTTTTTATAAAGAAATGGCTCCGCAGAGGCGGAGCCGAATAGGGTGTTGGTTACTTTTTCCAGGGGTGTTTCGGGAGATCACGAGAAAGCGGATGGGCTTCGCCCTGGTGCTCACCGAGACTACTCCAGATATCAAACGGCTCGCTCGAGTTCATGAGTTGCTCGGCTTGAGTATCACTCATCTGGTGACACTCAATAAGATGTTTTCGTTGCATCCCTTTATGTATGAATTTGGGACAAGCAACACATCGACCTTCACAACACGTAACAGCATGAACCTTACTACTGTTCGGGTCATGAATTCTGCAATCACAACCGCACTCGTGAGGACATCGAACTGCACTCATGGGTTACTCCTTGAATCCCAGAATTACAAACCCAGGACTTTCTCCCTTGTCCAATATAATATACTATGAATTGTATTATGTAAAGACTCAATTCTGTAGTATACTTACAGGGTGTTAATTGATGATATTACAATTCGGGTAATGGCGGGCGACGGGGGCGACGGTTCGGTGGCGTTTAATAAGAATATGATGTCTCTGGGACCGACCGGCGCGACCGGGGGCACGGGCGGCAATGTCTTTGTTGAGGGAATCTCTGATATCGGAGCCTTGCTTCGTTTGCGTCATGCTAAAGAATTTAAAGCCGAATCCGGTGGAGTGGGTGGGCGACAATATAACGACGGCCATGATGGCAAAGATCTGACAATTCAGGTACCGGTCGGGACGGTGATTCATAATCTGGATACCCATCAAGATATTGAAATCACCAAGATTGGTGAACTAATTCCGGCGGCGCAAGGCGGACGCGGCGGCAAGGGTAATTTTCATTTCCGTTCCTCCACTAATACCAGTCCCCAACAATTTCAAAAAGGCGAACCGGGTGAAAAATATATTATTCGTTTGGAATTAAAATTGATCGCCGATGTCGGCTTGATTGGATTACCGAACGCCGGTAAATCGAGTTTGTTAAACGAACTTACCCGGGCTAAAAGCAAAGTCGCTAATTATGCCTTCACGACCCTCGAACCGCACTTGGGTGTCTATTATGATTTAATCCTCGCCGACGTGCCGGGTATTATCGAAGGTGCTTCAAGTGGCAAAGGTTTAGGTGTAAAATTCCTCCGTCATGTGGAGCGTACGAATAACCTCTTTCATTTGTTGTCCGCGGAATCGATTGATCCTGTCAGCGATTATGAAATTATTCGCAATGAATTGGGCGCGTATAACCCAGCATTACTTAAAAAACAAGAATATCTTTTTATATCAAAATCAGACTTAGTCTCTCCCACCGATTTAAAAAAAATAATTACAAAATTAAAAAAGAAGAACGTCGCAGTCAGTCCGCTTTCCATTCACGACAGTGACAGTCTTGAACACGTAAAGAAAATTCTCAATACAATCTCCAAAGAAAAAACTATAGAGGCTTAGCCTCGATATAAACTGATTACAAGAAAGAAGATCTCGTATGATGGTCTATGAGCCCAAAAAGCGCACCACCAAAGATATCGGCAAGTAAATCTCCAAGGGTATCGGTAACATCGCCGATATAAATATAGTGATGGATCCAATAATACTGCTCTAATGGCGGAACGGAAGCTGTATATTCCATCAGTTCCCAGAAAAATCCAACCATTGCCGCCAAAGCGATACACAGTACCAGATACTCAAACTTATTAAAAATTTCTATTCTTTCTAAACCAAGCCAGAGACGGGTAAAAAACCAAGCGACGATAAACCCGCCGCTCACGTGCAGAACTTTGTCGAGATGCGGAAAAGCATTATAAAAATTAAAATAAGTGACCACAAACGATCCTATAAAAAGAACAATGAGACCGATAATAAGGGGCGGGATATATCTTTTTAACATACCAGTAATTAAGAAATTCGACGATAACTGCGTATTGCCAACGGCACAAACACAATCATAATGCCAACAATCCAGGCGAGTGCATACCAGACATTGTTTCCAACAGGCAGACCAAGCGTCAAAGCACGAACCGTATTGACAGTATATGTCACCGGAGTATGTTCAGCAAAAGCGCGGATCACCGAAGACATGGTCTCCACGGGTACGAAAATAGAACTGCCGAAAACAAGCGGAAACACCCAAATAAATCCGGCAACTTGAGCGGTCTCCGGTGTTTTCACGGCAAGACCAATCGTCGCTGAAATCCAGGAAAACGCGAATCCGAACAATGCGATTAAGCCGACCGCGGCTAAGAAGTTAAAGATTCCATGATCAATCCGGAATCCAATAAAATACCCGACGCCGGTCATCAAAAAGATCACAAATAAATTACGCAACAGATCGGTAATCGTGCGACCGGCCAGAACAGCCGAACGTGCCATCGGTAATGAACGAAACCGATCAATCATGCCTCGTGAAATATCATCGACCAGTCCAATCCCTGTCATCATCGCGCCAAATAACACAGTTTGAACAAGAATACCCGGCAACAAAAAACTAATATAATTGATGGTGCCGGTTTTAATTGCCCCACCAAAGACATAGGTAAAGAGCAATAAGAACATCACCGGTTGGATTGTTGAAAATACTACCAACTGCGGAACACGCACATATTTAATGAGATTCCGTTTAGTCATGACCTGAATATCAGAAAGAGTATGATTCATAAACTAGTTTTCAGTTCACAGTTTTCATTTATCAATAAGTGATCAGTTTTCAATAATTGGAAACTGTAAAATGATAACTGGAAAATTACTCGGCACTATGTCCGGTTAAAGCCATAAAAACGTCATCCAAACTTGGTCGGCGAAGAATGATATCTGAAATTTTAATATTTCTCGCATCAAGTTCACGGACTGCGTCAATCAATACCGCCGAGCCACCGCTCACTGGCATCGTAATAATACCAGATTCTCTATCGATACGTGGTAATTCACTCCCAAACTGTGCAATAAGGGATGACGCATATTCAGCCATTCCGTGATCAGTAACGTGAATTTCCAACACATCGCCTCCGACTTTATTTTTTAATTCATCAGCCGTGCCTTGCGCGATAATATGACCGTGATCAATGACAAAAATATAATGAGCAAGTTGGTCGGCTTCTTCTAAGTATTG
>OBEQ012517462.1_pt1 | contig 10252 bp, 9 predicted proteins | sample 1670901 | NCBI WGS metagenome assembly OBEQ01 (sample SAMEA104232315, study PRJEB22302) | groundwater metagenome | biome: forest; feature: aquifer; material: groundwater | place: USA | collected 2011-08-07 | depth 5.4 m | reverse complement strand
TCACCGGGCCAGGAAGCGTTCCGAGGGGCGGATCGATGTGCACGCGCCGCGTCAGCTTGGCATCGTCGTCCTTTTGCTCGACGAGTTCGTAGCCCGGGAATTTCAGAACCTCCAAGTAGAGGCGCCTGTTGAAGTCCGGATCGAACGTGACCTTGTGCCAGTACGTGTCCTCGTCACAGTCGAACTCGTGACGCAGCGTAATTTCGGGCATCGTCGCGACCCTCCCCACGGGGCTGGAATTAGAAAATGAACACGCCGCAGGCGACGACGGTGCTCCACAGACCCTTTCGGTGGCCTTCGGCGCTCTGCACCACGTTGCGCGTTTTGAGAATGGTCTTCTCCATTCGGAAGACCTGCTCGCGCTCGTTCCATGCTTTTTCGGGATCGAAGTCGATGCCTAGCGTGGTCGCGAGCATGGTTGCGGCGAGATCTTCGGCGTAGTCGCCGGCAACTTTGGCGGTTTCACCGTAGCTGTGGTGCTCGGAGAGGTATCCGTATTTTTCTTTGTCGGCCGGGCGGGCCAGACCAATCGATGCCGCGATGAGTCGGTTCGGTTCGTTGGTGTCTTGGCGCGCCATGACGCAGTGGACGATCTGTCCCGGCTTGATGAGCTTCTCGCCTTCTTTTCTGCTTATTTCGATGCAGTGCGGCGGGAAAATGGAGCTCACCGTGACGAGGTTTGCTTTCTCGATGCCTGCGTCGCGTAGGGAAAGCTCGAACGACGAGAGGCGGTCCTTGTGCACGCCCACGCCGTTCGTGAAGAAAATAGCCTTGGGCACGAACATCTCGTGCATCTCGGGATAGCCGGACGGACCAACGCTGATCCGCCGCTTGTTCTTCTTGCTCATCGCCTCTCCTTCGCCGCGCGTCGACCTGTCCGCGCGACGATCAAAGCAACTCCAGCGGGACTCCGACGAATGTTAGGCCTTTGCCTTGGGCGACCGGGTAGCGGCCTTTTTTGGTGCGGCGGCCTTCTTGGGGGCGGCTTTTTGCGCGCTCGCTCCCTTGGGCGCGGGGGAGCTCCCCTTGGCGCGCTTGTCCGCCGATTTGTACATGTCCCAAAGGCGCGGCACCGGATAGGCCGAGATGCGCTTCTTGAAGCCATCGTCCTTGGTGCGCTTCTCGAGATCGCAAATCGCGTCGATGAGCTTTGCGCGCGTGCCGAACTTCTCCTTCACCGTGCTGAAGGTGGCGTGGAGGCGCAAGAGCTTCGTGTTCGAGACGTGCTCGAGTCCTTTGGACTCGTTCGTGCGCGAGACCCAGAGGTCGTCGCTCGTGAAGTCTTTGACGGCGGCGACGAGCTTGGACTTGTTGCCGAATTTTTCTTTGACGAGGTTGAGCGGGCTTTTCATGGCTTTCTTTCCTGCGGGTGCGCGAGATGACTCGCGCGGCGAAGAGGGGGCGAGTGATTAGCAGCCGGACGCCCTGCTCGCAAGAGGGCTCAGCCAGGGTACGGGCGGTTGTTGCCGGCGCACGGATCCATCGGCGGTTTTGGGTGCAAATCATGGTTGTCGAGAAGATCGAAAATGATGGGCGATGGATTTCTGGTAATTGCGAGCGCATGGGCAAACCTCGCCTGCGCTTCGCACCGTCGCCCACCGGCTATTTGCACATCGGCGGCGTTCGAACCGCGCTTTTCAATTGGCTCTGGGCGCGAAAAACGGGCGGCGCCTTCGTCCTGCGTGTCGAGGACACCGATCAGGAGCGGAGCACCGCCGAGAGCGTTCGCGTCATCATCGACTCGCTCAGGTGGCTCGGTGTCGACTGGGACGAGGGACCGGAGGTGGGCGGTCCGCACGGGCCGTACACCCAGATCGAGCGTCTCCCCCTCTATAAGGAGTACGCCGAGCGCCTCATCGCGGAGGGGAAGGCGTTTCGTTGCTACTGCACGAGAGAAGAGCTCGATCTTCAACGCGAGGCCCTGAAGAAGAAAGATCCCAAGGCGCAGTTCGTTTATCCGGGCACATGCCGCGACCGAAAGGACCAGCCGGACACGCCGTTCGTGGTGCGCTTCAAGACGCCGAAAGAGGGCAGCCTCAGGTACGTCGACAAGGTGTTCGGAGAGGTGGTGACCCCGAACACCGCGCAGCAGGATTTCGTGCTTCTGCGATCGGACGGCGTGCCGCTCTACAACTTTGGCGCGGTGGTGGACGATGTCACGATGGGCATCACCCTCGTTGCGCGCGGGCGCGATCACATGGTGAACACGCCGCCGCAGATCATGATTTACGAAGCGCTTGGGGTGCCCGTGCCCGAATTTGCGCACCTGCCGATGATGCTCGCGCCGAACGGCGAGAAGCTCAGCAAGCGTCACGGTGCAGTGAGCGTCACCGAATACCGCGATCAAGGCTATTCGCCGAACGCGGTGCTCAATTACCTCGCGCGCTTCGGTTGGTCGTTCGGCGACAAAGAGGTGTTCTCGAAGGACGAGCTCGTTCAGGCATTCTCGTGGGAAGCGTGCGGGCGCGGCGACGGAAAGTTCGATGCGAAGAAGTTTCTCGCGATCGATTTCGAACACTTGAAGAGCGACTCACTGACGAGCGAGGACGAGTACGTGCATCGCGTCCAGCCATTTTTGGCAAAAAGTGGACTCGAGAACGTCGACGAGAACAAGCTGCGGCGCGCCATTCGCACCATTCGCGGACGCGCGCGCACTTACGTCGAAGCGGCGGAGATGATGGACTACTACTTTCGCGATCCTCCGCGCATCGATGACGCCGCCGCTGCGAAGTTTCTCGTGAAATCGAACGCAGCCGTTTTGCGCGGGTTCGCGGATGCTCTTAAGGCGGGCGATGCGTGGGATGACAAATCGCTCGAGGAGCGCACCCTCGCGTGGCTCGCGTCATCGGGCATTCCCATCAAAGACCTTGGCCAGCCCGCGCGCGTTGCACTGACCGGCCGCACGGCCAGCCCGGGCCTGTACGAAGTGATGGGCGTTCTGGGCCGCGACGTGACACTCCGGCGTCTCGATACGGCTCTGACGCGGGCCGAGGCCGCGTGATCCTCGCGCCCGATCTCTTGGCGCTTCACGCAGGACGGCACGAGGCCACGGGCTTCGAAGCCTTCATGGCAACGTTCCGCCCGCTCATCCCGATCCCCGGGCTGCTCGTCATTCTCCCGCTCTTGTGGCTCTTCTTTCGCGCGACGTGGCGCGAGCTCGACGAAGATGCCCATCGTCACCGTGGCGCGCTTCTTCGCGAAGGGCGCATGGACTACCGCCCGTTTTTGGCGCTCGTCATCTGCGCGCTCGTCCTCACGCTCCAGGAGTACTACGGCGGTCGCAGCTACTTCGACTCGACGATTCGCCCTCACTTGCAAAAGTACGAGCTTTTGCACCCGAACACGTTTCATCTGCAACGCTACGACGAGCTCTACGGCTTTGCGTGGTGGGCGGGCACGCGTGTGTTTGGCTACGTGCTCGTGCCGTTTCCCCTGTGGAAGCTGCTCTTCCGCAAAGATTCGCTGCTCGACATGGGCCTTCGTACGAAGGGCTTCTTCCAGCACACGTGGATTTACGGTCTGTTCTTGCTCGTGGTTCTGCCTGCCATGTGGGCGGTCAGCCGCGAGCCCGATTTCGGCACGTACTATCCCTTCTACAAGCACTCGTCGCGCAGCTGGTACGACTTCCTTCTCTGGGAGGCGATGTACTTCGGCCAGTTCTTTGCGCTGGAAATGTTCTTCCGCGGATGGTGGCTCGGCGTCTTGCGAAAGAGCTTCGGATCGGGCGCCATTTTCGCGATGGCGGTTCCGTACTGCATGATCCACTACGGAAAGCCGTACCTGGAGGCGTGCGGGGCCATCATCGCGGGCATCGCGCTCGGGTCCTTGTCGATGAAGACGCGGAGCATCTACCAGGGCTTCCTCGTCCACATCACCGTTGCCGTGCTCATGGATTGGCTCGCGCTTCGGCACCGGCACGCTACACCGGTCGATTTCTGGCCCAACGAAATGGTCATCGTGCCGGACCCAGACGCGAGCGACGCGGTTGCACGAGTCATCGAGAAAATCGCCATGTCCGGTACCTTGGGCGTCGTGATTGTCGCCGTCGCTTTTTTTGCCATCCGTCGCACGCTGCGCGATCGCGCTGCGCGCAGCGGTGCCGTCGCCGCACAAAAATAGAACGCAACGCGGCGGGGTCCGTTTGTGCACCAGTCTTGGAGTGACTGGATCGCGTCGGGCGCCACCTGGTAGGTAGGGGATCCACACACCCGTGCGCTTCGGCGTTGTTTTTACTAGGAATTTTTGTGTACGCAATTGGCCCACATGGTGCACCAGGGCACCGTATGAGAACCGCGCGCCATTTGTTCGTGGCCGGTCTGATTGCCGTGGCGTCGTTGGGGACGGGGTGTGGTTCCGCGCCCGATACGGTCGACGATGGTGACGAGCAGGACCTCTCGCTTCCTCAGAGCCAAGAGCTCCTGAAGTACCTCGAGACCGTCATGGCGAGCGGCACCATCGACGAGCCGGGAGAGGACGTGGCGAAGCCGGCACTGTCGCGGCTGGAGCGGGCCGTTGGTCCGCAGAATCTCACTCAATTGATGACGGCGACCGGCCAGGGTCTCGGAGAGTCCGAGTCGCAAGTCATCCGCGTGACCAGACCCGACAAGAAGACTGCGCTCCTGTCGTTCAAGAGCTACGCCACCAAGGATGGAGGCTCGACGCTTGGTCTGGTGAACGTGGAAGACGCGAATGGAGCGGTGCAGACGTTCGCCGAGCGCGACGTGGTCCAAGCGCAAAAGGTCGTGTCGACGCTGTTCACCATCGACAAAAAAGGCGTTACGCGCGTGGACAATCTGGTGCACACGAAAACGTCGCCGCTTCCGACCACCGGACAGGCGCTGCCGGCCGGCGGGCGGACTTCACATCGCGACCGATGGCTTCGGCAGCCCGGCCATGTGCAACACGTGCAAGACCGTCGTAGCCGGCATCAAGCTCTCGCAGCCCATGCTGGTGTTCTTGATCACCCACCACATCTTCAGCGCGGCTTGCGTGGGAGTTGGCATCGCGGCCGGCGCGGGTACGGCCATCGCCGCGGCTCCCACCGTCGTGGGCGAGGCCGCGGTTCCTGCAGCGGCTCTTGGCGGGTATCGCGGATGCAGGCTCGCCATGGCCGGCATTTCCGCCTTGATTCTCGCCAGCGCGACGATGCCCGCTTCCAACGACGAGTCGGGAAAAACGGCGTACTGCAACAAGGTCGCGGCCTTCGTTCCCGGTGGAACTGCGTGGTGCGTCGACCACGGGCCGGAGTCTTGCGGCCTTTCCGTGCTCCACGCTTCCACAACAACTCCCGTAGATCAGTGCGTCGCCGTCGCACGATGCGCGCACGACTCGAAATGCCCGGAAGCGCAGCGCTTCTGCGGGGACATTTTCCTCGGCACCTCGGCTTCCGCTACAGCGTCGCGTGCGATGTGCGCGAAGATCGATGCCGTTGCCTGCGGTGGGTCGATCCAAAGCGACGCCGACCTTCAGACGGCCTGTCGCGATCTCACGCAGAAGTAAGAGTCACGATCTTGTCAGCGCGGCGAGCGCATGGTCCATTGCGCGTGCGCGCACGCGGTTGCGCAAGGGGCCATGGTAGAGGCGTGCGAGGTGCGTGAGGGCGGCGCGGGCAGCCCGTTCGCGATCGCCGGTCCACGGTTCTGCGCCGAGGCGGCGCCACAAGAGCGACTCGAGCGCGTGTGGACGAGACTTGAGGCCGAGCGCGGCGCGTTCGAGCAGAGCGGCTGAGGTAGGATCGGCGCGCATCGCGCGGAGGTAGTAGCCCACCGCGCTGGTCGTGCGCGCAACACTTCGCGCGCAAATGTCTCCGGCGTCGGCCAGCGCGATCGCGCGCGCGGAATCGTCGCCGGCTTCCTCAATGCGCTTTTTCGCGTCGCGCAACGCCGCGAGATTTCCGTTCTTTCGCCCCACCGGCCACGCGGGGCGGAGCTTATAGAGCAAGAACAGGACGAACACACCGGCCGTGACGACGAGCGGAAGGTGCCAATCCATGATGTGCGCTCATCGCATACCACAAGGGTTCCCCCTTGCGGGGTGAGACCGGAATAAGGCCTCGTCTTGCCGTGTAAGTTGCACAGGTCGCAAAACTTCGAGGACAATGGCCTCGGTGCCGGCATTGGCCAGAAACGTCGGGCTCGCGGTGTCGGTCCTCCTCGTATCGGGAGCGGCCGCGGGGGACATCTATCACTACGTGGACGCCGAAGGTGTCGTGCACTTCACGAACACGCGCCCGAACGATGCCAAGTACAAGGTCTACATGAAAGCGAACGAGGCCTCGCGAGCGCGGCCCGGCGTCGTTCCCTTCATGCCTCAAGACAAAGACATCTCCCGGTACACCCGTTACGACGAGTGGATTCGTCAGGCGGCTACGCTTTACCAAATTCCCGAACAGCTCGTGCGGGCGGTGATCAAGGCGGAGAGTGACTACGATCCGCGTGCGGTGAGCGTTTCTGGTGCGCGCGGGCTCATGCAGCTCATGCCCGAAACCGCCGAGCGTCTCCAGGTGCGCGACATCGACGACCCTCGCGAGAATATCTTCGGCGGCGTGCGCTTTTTGCGCATTCTCGCCAACGACTTCAACGGAGACCTCGAGCTCACGGTCGCTGGATACAACGCGGGCGGCGAGGCCGTGATGCGCTACGGCGGAATACCGCCTTACCAGCAGACCCGCGACTACGTGGTCAAGGTCACGCATTTTTATCGGCGTTATCGGACCATTCCCGACGTCGTCGAGGCGTCCATCGGCTACTAGCGCATGCGGTGGCTGCGAAAAGCGGCGATCGGGCTCGCGTGGTGCGCGATTGCCGAGGCGCGCGCTCCGAAAATCGAAGTGCAGGAGGTCGCCGAAACCGCCGTGATGCCGAAAGGCGTTTCCATCTCACCGGATGGAAGCCGGTTCTACGTGAGCAACTTCGGACAGGAGAATTTAGAGAACATCACGGTGTACGACTCGCAAACCCTCAAACGAGTCGATGCGATCAACGTGCCCGGCGTCGTCGTCGAGAGCGTTTTGGCTCCGGATGGCGCCACTCTGTTCGCCTCGAATTTCAAGCGAAACAGCGTCCAATTCATCGACCTGGCCACCAAGAAAGTCACACGCGAGATTGCCACCGGCTCGCACCCGAAGATTCTGGTGCTCTCCAAAGACGGAACGACGCTCTTTGCCGCGAACTGGACCGGCAATTCGGTGACCCAGATCGACGTCGCCACCGGAACGTCGGTTCGCACTTTGACCGCGGGAAAACATCCGCGAGGAATGGTCGTCACGAAAAATGGGACGCTCTACATCGCGAACTTCGATGGAGCGTCGATCGACGTCTACGGCGGCGCGCATTTCTCGGAGCACCATCGCATGGCTGCGTGCACGATCCCACGCCATCTGGCGCTCTCGCCAGACGAAACGATGCTGTACGTCTCGTGCTTCCACGACTCGGCCCTTCACGTGGTGGATGTATCCACGGAAAAGGTGATTCATCGCGTGCCCATCGGCAGCTCGCCGAAGAGCATCGAGGTGACGCGCGATGGGCGCTACGTGTTCAGCGCGGACTACGGCAGAGAGACCAACAGCGTCAGCGTCGTCGACACCGCGGACTGGACGGCACGCGTCTACACGGTGCCGGGAATGAATCGCGGCAGCGGCATTGCCGTGATGCCGGATGGGCAACGCGCGCTCGTGACGGGCTGGTACGACAATCACGTGTACTTGGTAGGGTTCGAGGGGACCGGGGGGCATCCGAAGGAGGCGCAGCAAGCGATTCAACGGTGGATCGGCTGGTCGCATCCTGACGGATAGCCACAAAGAGCGAAAACTCGCGCGTTTCCCAACGGTTCCCAACGGGCGCGGCCGTGCCGAAAATTTGCGTTATGCTCGCGCCCGCCATGTCGAGCAGTCGCGCCACGCGTCTCTTGCTCGTTGGGGGAGACGCCGCCGGATTCGCGCATATCCGCGAGCTATTGCCGTCGGCAACGGTGGATTGGCTCGAGGACCCTTCTCCAATCGCGTGGGCCAAGCGAACGTGTCACGCGATCCTGCTCCGTAGCGGCCCCAACGGCGACGCGAACGCCGTGCTCCGTAAAGCGCTCGCTCACGGGCTCGCCGTGCCGGTCATCGTCGTGTACGACAAATCAGACCACGCGATGGAGGTCGAGGCGATCACCATCGGTGCTGCGGACATCTTGTTGGCCGAGCAGCTCACGGCGCCGCTCCTCGACAAGACCGTGCGATACGCCACCGAGCGTGCCCGTTCGCTCGACGAGCTCCGGCGCAGTGAGGCGCGCTTTCGCATGCTCATCGAGGGATCGCCCGACGCGATCCTCGTTCACTCGCGCGGCATCATTCTTTACGTCAATCCCGCAGCCGTCACCATGCTCGGCTACGATTCACGCGTCGAGCTGGTCGCACGGCCCATCGCCGACATCGTTCACGCCGAGTGTCTCGGTGGCGCGTGGGACGAAGCGCGCAGCGTGGTCGAGCGCGGGCTGACGGCCACTCCGCGGCCGTGCCGGTTCTTGCGCCGCGATGGAAAAATGGTGCAAACGGAGATGGTCGGCATCCCGGTGTCGCTCGATGACGCGCGCGCCGTCGCCACGGTCGCGCGCGACTTGACGGAGCGAAATCAGATGCAAGCGCGCCTGCTCTTCGCGGACCGCATGGCCAGCGTGGGGACGCTTGCCGCCGGCGTTGCGCACGAGATCAACAACCCGCTCGCCTACATCATGGCCAATCTCGGGTTCGCCGCGGAAGAGCTCGCGCTCTTTCCTCAAACGGAGACACTCGCCGAAGTGAGGCAGGCCATTCAGGAAGCGCGCGAAGGAGCCGAGCGCGTGCGACGCATCGTGCGCGATTTGAAGACGTTTTCGCGCGCCGACGAGGACGAGTCGGGGCTCGCGGACGTGCGGCGCGTGCTCGAATCGGCCATCAACATGGCGTTCAACGAGATTCGCCACAGGGCGCAGCTCGTGCGCGAGTATCGCGAGGCACCCTACGTGCTCGCCAATGAAGGGCGGCTGGGTCAGGTTTTTTTGAACCTCCTCGTCAACGCAGCGCAGGCGATTCCCGAGGGTGGGGCCACCAAGCACACCATTCGCGTCGTCTTGCGCGAGGAGGGCGGCGAGGTCGTGGTGGAGGGGCACGACACGGGGATGGGCATCTCACAGAACCACTTGGCCCGCTTGTTCGACCCATTCTTCACCACCAAGCCCGTTGGGGTGGGCACCGGTCTCGGACTCGCGGTGTGCCATGGAATCGTGACGAGCGTGGGTGGCGAAATCGAGGTGCAGAGCGAGGAGGGAAAGGGGAGTGTTTTCCGGGTAAGAATGCCCGCAGCAGCCGGTCAGTCGATCCATCCCACCAAGGCGCCGTCGGCCCCCCCCGAAACGACGAGACGCGCGCGGGTGCTCGTTTTGGACGACGAGCCGCTGGTCTGCGCATCGATCCGTCGAATGCTGGCGCGTGAGCACGACGTGGTCGTCGCGACCGACGCCCGCGAAGCGCTCTCGTGGCTCTTGCGTGGCGACGCGTTCGACATCGTCTTTTGCGATTTGATGATGCCTGACATGACGGGAATGGATTTTTACGCAGAGCTCGCGCGCTCGAACCCCGAGATCGCACGGGGCGTCGTGTTTTTCACCGGCGGCGCGTTCACGCCGCGCGCCAGAGAGTTTCTCGAGGCCGTCCCCAACGCGCGTCTGGACAAACCGCCCGCCCCGCAGAATCTCCGCGCACTCATCCGCGAGCGCCTACAATGAAGCCGTGACCGGCGCTCCCGGTCGCAAAGCTCGTCTCCGATGGTTACGGCAAGGTCATGATGAAGCTCGCAAAACAGGCACAGGCATGAGGCTGGTTCGTCTCGCCGTCGCCAGCACGAACAGCACCGTAGGTGCCTTGCGTTCCAACGTGGACCGCGCCATCAAAACGGCGCATCTGGCCGCCGCCGATGGCGCCACCCTGGTGGCCTTTCCGGAGCAGTTCGTCGGCGGGTATTCGCCGGAAGACCTCGTCCAGTGGCGCCGCTTCGTCGACGCGCAGACGAGCGAGCTCGAACGTTTTGCTCGGGAGACATCCGCGCTCGGTTCGGCGCTCGTCGTCGGCGTCACGGTTGCGCGCGGCGCGCATATCTACAATTGCGCCGGGCTCGTCCACAAGGGAAAGGTGCGCGGGTACGTCCCCAAAGAGAAGCTTCCTACGTACAGCGTCTTTTACGAGGCGCGAACGTTCGCGCGTGGTGGCACGGGGCTGTTCGACGAAATCGGC
>OBEQ012728525.1_pt1 | contig 10253 bp, 9 predicted proteins | sample 1670901 | NCBI WGS metagenome assembly OBEQ01 (sample SAMEA104232315, study PRJEB22302) | groundwater metagenome | biome: forest; feature: aquifer; material: groundwater | place: USA | collected 2011-08-07 | depth 5.4 m | reverse complement strand
TTTGCCCAGTTACAGCGGTATGTTTCCAACTAAAAGAAAAATACGGCAATATTGGTGATTGGATGCAGGCCACGAAACTTCTAAACCTACGATATAATGTCGCGAAACAAATCGTATATTCGGCTGATCATAGTGTTGGACACAGACATAATCTCCGCCAAATCTTAATCAAAACACTCGGCCTAGTTGAAAAGAAAACGGCCTAATGAAATCGAGCGAGTAATCGCTCTTTTTATTTAATACGGCCCCTTAATGAGCAAGCCCCGTTATTACTTCTTGAGTATTGTCGAAGCCGACCTGCCTCGCCGGCAAGGCGGGGCAGGCATGGTGTTGTGGTGTACTTTGGGAAGTAAAGTACACCACAACGAGCGAGGTGAGACACTAAGCGGAGTGATGTTTAGCGCTACGCTGGAGTCGCTAAACGTAGCGTCTCAAGAAGTAATAACGGGGCTTTCGAAGTCTATTTTTTCTGTTATAATTAAGCAATTCATGGATGAATTGGAGCCACAAATCAACATAGAAAACAAGATTCCGCCGCGCCAAGAGGCGCTTGCCTTTATTTGGGAGACTGTGAAGATCGTTGTCATCTCGCTGGCAATCATTCTTCCTATAAGGTACTTCCTTGTTCAGCCATTTTTTGTGAAGGGTGCGTCCATGGAGAACACCTTTCAAGATGGCAACTACATTCTTATCGATGAGCTAAGTTATAAGCTGGGCCTGCCCCACAGAGGCGATGTAGTCGTTTTCCGTTATCCGGAGGACCATACGCAATTTTTCATAAAAAGAATAATAGGCCTGCCAGAGGAGACCATTGAGATCAAAAATGACAAAGTTATAATCCATAACAAACAAATTCCCGAGGGATTTGCGCTTACAGAAAACTACCTGGAGCCAGGCCAGCATACTGTCGGTGATATGAAAATCAAACTTGATCCCAATGAATATTTCGTTTTGGGTGATAATAGACTCCGCAGTTCTGACTCTCGCCGCTGGGGACCGTTAAACAGCTCTCTCATAACCGGCCGAGTCTTCTTCAGAGCCTGGCCAGTTAATGAATTAACTAAATTTAATCAAATAAAGTACTAATAAATTTTAAATAGCATGGCAAAAAAACAAGACATACAATCAGTAAAAGGAATGAACGACATCCTACCAGCAGATCAAATCTATTGGCAGTTTATATTGAAAAAGATGGGTTCTATCCTCGCCGATTACGGTTTTGAAAAGATTGAAACTCCGATACTAGAACATACATCACTTTTTTCACGTTCGGTCGGCGAAGGAACAGACATCGTTGAAAAAGAGATTTATAACTTCAAAACTAAGGGCGGCGACGAATTATCATTGCGACCCGAGTTAACAGCCTCAGTTGCCAGAGCATACATCGAACACGGGATGTCTGTAATGCCACACCCTATACAACTATGGTATTTCGGCCCAGTTTTCAGACATGATAACCCGCAAGCGGGACGATATAGGCAATTCCACCAGCTCGGTGTTGAATCCCTTGGCGACGACAATGCTGCTACAGATGCATCGTTGATATTCCTGGCATACAAGGCGCTTGAAAGCCTGGGACTAAAAAACATGGTCGTCAAAGTAAATAGCATTGGTGATTCCAGCTGTCGCACACAATACCTCAAAGCACTTAAGGATTATTATCGGACCAAGGCCAAAAAGATTTGCAACAAATGCAAAAACCGTCTCAAAGAAAACGTTTTACGTCTTCTTGATTGTGAGGAAAATATCTGTAAAGAGGCTGGCAAAGACGTACCGCAATTCGTCGACTATCTTGATGAAGACTGCAAGGCTCACTTTAAAACAGTCCTGGAAATTTTAGATGAGACCAAAATTCCATATCTATTGGATTCACATCTGGTCAGGGGATTGGACTACTACACCAGAACGGTCTTTGAAATCTGGCCGGAGGACAAACAGGACGGCGATACGCCCAAGTGGGCTCTTTGCGGTGGCGGCCGTTATGACAAACTAATTAACTTGCTTGGCGGACCAAAGACTCCTGCGGCCGGCTGGTCAATGGGAGTTGAGAGAATAATCCTAGTGCTTAAAAGCCTAGACATTGCCATTCCTGAACACCACCCCAGTCCAAAGGTATTCATTACCCAACTTGGTGACATGGCCAAAAGAAAGAGTCTGGTTCTTTTTGAAGATTTAAGGAAGCATGGTATACCGACCAGGGCATCATTTGGAAGAGATAGCATTAAATCACAGCTTCGCATCGCCAATCGTTTGGGCATTAAGTACACATTAATAATGGGCCAAAAAGAAGCCCTCGACGGTTCTATAATAATCAGGGAAATGGATTCAGGCGTGCAAGAAACAGTTCCGCTTGATAGAATAGTTGAAATAGTTAAACAAAGATTAAGACATGATTAGTGACGTTTTTTGTAAAATAATCAACAAGGAATTGGGATCGGAGGTCATCATTGATGAAGACGATCTGCTTGTTATTAAGGACATACATCCACAAGCGCCAGTTCACGTAGTGATAATTCCCAAGAAACATTTCGTTAATCTTAGTGAAGCTGATGATTCGGATTCAGAATTGATTGGTAAACTTATTTTGTCAGCAAAGAAGGTCGCAGAAAAATTAAATTTAGAAAAAGGATTCCGTTTGATAATAAATCAGGGAGAAGACAGTGGCCAGTTAGTCCCGCATTTCCACATTCACTTATTAGGAGGTAAGCGATTGGGACCCAAAATTGTTAGTTAACAGATAAACCGCCCTTGCTTCATATTTTTGGGGCTCTGGTGAAAGAAAGAGAGGAGGTACTTTATGGAAGTTAAAAGAAAACCAAACGAAAATGTAGGCTCACTGATGAGGCGTTTTAGCCGTTTAGTCCAACAGACTAAACTTGTTGTTAATGCCAAAAGAGCGAAACATTTTGAGAAAAAACCAACAGCAAGAATCGAAAAGAACCGCGCTATCATGCGCGAAGAGTTAAGAACGTTGAGAAAAAAGTTGGAACGATTAGGCAAGTATGACGATGAGTCCTTTGAAGAAGAGAAAAGGAAAATTAAACAAAAATTAGATTTGTAAATTAGGAAAGTATGGCATTAAAAGATAGATTAAAAAATGACTTGGCAGAATCTCTAAAGTCCGGCGACCAGCTGAAGCGCCTAGTTTTGGGCATGCTGATGAGCTCAATCCAAAACAAAGAGCTGACCAAGAGAACCCAATTAAGCAAAACCACTAAAGATATAGATCAACTCAAGGAATTGAGCCAGCTCACGGATGATGAGGTGATGGAAAGTATTTCTTCTGAGGTCAAAAAGCGCAAAGAATCCATTGAACAGTTCAAGGGCGCGGGACGGGACGACCTAGCTCAAAAAGAAAAACTGGAGATGGATATTTTGATGAACTATCTGCCAGAACAAATGAGTGAAGAAGAAATAAAAGCCGAAGTCCAAAAAACAATTTCTGAAGTTAATGCTCAAGGCCAAAAAGATATGGGCAAAGTTATCGGAGCAGTCATGGCCAAACTAAAAGGAAAGGCCGACGGGGGGATAGTGAGCCGTATGGTTAAGGAATTGCTATCTTAGATAAAACAACCCCGCCATGGCGGGGTTGTTTTAAATTTAATCCATGCTTGATATCGTTTTCAATAATCTTAGCCCGAACAAAAAATACAAATCCGTATTTTTTGAAAAAATACTCGAAGAATCCGTCAAAATCACGGGACTGAAGTTTGATACCATTGAAGTCTCGGTTAATCTTGTTAGCGAGGCTCAAATTAAAGAATTAAATAAAAAATATCGAGACAAAGACATGCCTACCGATGTACTATCTTTTCCGATTAATGAACAACTAGATGCTAAATCAGCAGTTAATGGTATAATATCCTTGGGAGATATATTTATCTGCCTCCCGATAGCAGAAAAATATGCCTTACAAGAAGGCATTAGTTTGGATTTAAAGTTATCATTCCTGACGGTTCATGGGTTCCTACATCTTCTGGGTTACGACCATGAAAAAAACCAGAACGAAGAAATAAAAATGTTTACCCTTCAAGATAAAATATTAAAATCAATAAAAGTTCATGTCTAAACCATATCTCATAACCGGAATCGATATAGGAAATTCTACAGTCAAAACAGTGATTGCAGAAATTAACCGTGAGATCATGCGCCCTCAAGTTTTGGGAGTAGGTAGCGCCCCTTCAAACGGCATGCGACGAGGAATGGTTTTTGATATGGAAGAAACCACAAAAAACATCCACGATTCTCTAGGTGTCGCTGAAGCCATGGCCGGAGCCAAGATCCATCAAGCATATATTTCAATAAATGGTCTCCATATACGCACCCAATCATCGAGAGGAGTTATAATTGTTTCCCGGGCTGATAACGAAATCACCCAGAATGATATTAATCGCGTCCTCGATGCCTCATCAACTATAAACCTGCCGCCAAACAGAGAGCTCCTACATGTCTTACCCAGAAATTTCACAATTGATGCCCAAGAACATGTTAAAAATGCTCTTGGCATGAAAGGGGTTCGCCTCGAAGCAGAGGTACTACTAATCGATGGCTTATCTCAATACATCAGAAATGTGACCAAGTGTGTAAATGCTAATGATGTCGAAGTATTAGACCGCGTTTTTGCGCCCCTGGCCGCCTCCAGATCAATCCTGAACAAGCACCAACGAGAAGATGGTGTCCTGAGCGTTGATTTTGGAGGTGGTGTTTCTTCTATCGCCTTATTTCATGAGGGTGAGTTGGTTCACACAGCTACATTGCCGATCGGTTCAAAACACATCACATACGATATCGCCGTTGCTTTCCGTACTTCAATAGATAGAGCCGAAGAAATAAAATGCCGCTACGGTTCCCTGGATCAGAACGCAGGCAATAAAAAAGATCAGATCGCATTAGAAGTTTCTGGCGAAAAGGATTCACCCTTAACTCACAAGCAGGTAGCAAAAATAATTGATTCCCGCGTTTCAGAACTTTTTGAACTCATATCCGCCGAGATTAAAAAACTTCCGCGCCAATATCACTTACCAGCCGGCGTAGTTTTGGCCGGTGGGGGAGCCAATCTTGATGGTCTGGAGAATTTTACAAAAAATTGGTTAAAACTCGCTACCACAAGGGCCGAAGACGGGCTACTAGAGGGCTTGTCTGATCAGATATCTGATCCTTCTTTCGCCGTAGCAACCGGATTGGTTGCTTGGGGTTTTGAAAAAGAATTTTCGGACAATAAGCAGATGTTATCCGGTCGGTTATCATCGGATGGTATTAAAAAAGTAGGTAAGTGGTTCAAAAATTTCCTTCCGTAATTTTAGTTATCCACAGGCCATGAACAATTGTGCATATTGCACGGCTTTTTATTTTATGTTATTCCAAGGTTAATATTCAGTTATTTAGCTAAACAATTTCAACCTTTATGGCACAAGTAAAACCACCCTTTGAAACATTTGCTCGCATCAAAGTAGTGGGCGTAGGCGGCGGCGGCAACAAGGCAATCCAACGAATGATGGCTTCAAAAGTCCATGGGGTTGAGTTTGTTGCAGTTAACCTAGATGCTCAAGATCTCAACGTTGCCAATGCTCCAACCAAGATTCTTATAGGTAAAAATTTAACTCGAGGTTTAGGCGCAGGTATGAATCCGGAGATCGGTCGTCAAGCAGCCATGGAGAGCAAAGATGAGATCCAAGATGTTTTAAAGGGTTCGGACATGGTTTTTATAGCCTGCGGTCTAGGCGGTGGCACTGGCACAGGTGCGGCACCGATCATTGCAGAGATTGCCCGCGATGTTGGTGCCTTAACTATTGGAGTTGTAACTAAACCATTCTCATTTGAAGGCGCAACCAGAGCAAGAATCGCAGAAGAAGGTTGGGGCTTATTAAAAGAAAATGTTGATGCATTGATCACGATTCCTAATAACCGATTACTCTCCATTATCGATCGTAAGACACCACTACTTGAAGCTTTTGCCAAGGTTGATGATGTTTTACGGCAGGGCGTGCAAGGCATCTCCGACTTGATCACAGTTCCTGGTTTGATAAATGTAGACTTTGCAGATGTCAGAGCTATTATGGCTAACTCTGGTTCAGCCTTGATGGGTATCGGCTACGCGACTGGCGAAGATAGAGCAATAGAGGCCGCAAAGATTGCCATTAGCTCACCGCTACTAGAAGTAGCCATAGATGGCGCCAGAGGAGTTCTCTTTAATATTTCCGGAGGCAATGATCTCGCTATGAATGAAATAAATGATGCCGCTAAAGTCATCACTGACAAAATTGACCCTGATGCAAAAGTAATTTTTGGCGCAGTCCAAGATGACAAACTAAAGAAAGGCGAGATTAAAATAACCGTTATCGCAACAGGTTTTAATAATGGCGCCCCAAGGCCTGCCAAACCACAGGGGCCAATTTTATTTGATGAGTCTGTCGGCAACGGCAATGGCGCGTTGAATAATATGGGCACGCTACCAACAACATTCCAAATGTCAGAACCGATACAGGTAAAAGAAGTCGTCGACAGCTCAGTTGATGGTTCGGATGAGTTTGATATCCCGGCATTTATAAGGCGAAAGATGAAATAAAGCTTTCCGTCTGATTATAAAATTGACCTTTACAATAAACCAGCTGCCAGTGATGTTTTACTGGCAATTTTTGTAAGCTTACAGCATCATTGCAATAAGCGACAACTATTTATAAAAGCTAATTACAATGATTTGCATGGCATGTTTTACAGGCTCCTTTGGGGCGATATGACTTCATTCCATTTTGGATATTTAAGAAATTTATTTGTATTTTCTGATAATCCAACTTCCGATCCTTTTTGTCCCATCCTACAAACTGCCATAGAATGCCTTCAGCTGGGTGGAATAATATGCTGGCCCAACAATCAAGAACCAGATATTATGCGATTAAATCAAAGTGGCGTAGATTACTACAAAAATGAGTTATTGCGTTATACAAAAAGGTGATTAGCCTACCAGGACGTTCTTGCATCACAAGAAATTGCCAAACAAATCGTAAAACATCTGCCCGAATTAATTGTAGATCGTGATCATCTTGTATATCTTTAGTCCTAAGCCCGCTCCGCTATTGCGGAGTTTTTATTTACTTTTGACATTTCACAACACAAAACGTGTCATAGTTATCCACATTGCAGAGTTCTGGAAACTAGCTAGAATTAACTCATGAAATTGCTTCACACAATTAGTGTGTGGCTCACTCGCCCTAGGGCGATTTTGTTTTAACTAAATGACCGAGAATCTATATCCAATTCAAAGAAACGAACTGACCAAAATACTTGAAAGCGGCAATGGTAAGGCCGAAGGTTTAATTTGGCCAAGATTATTTGGAGAGGGCGATCCCTATAGCAGTATTAACTGGAATATCAGGACCGCAAGGATCACCAAAGGCAACGGCCAAGTGGTCTTTGAACAAAAAAATATCGAGGTGCCGGATTTTTGGAGTCAGACAGCGACTGATATTGTCGCCTCAAAATATTTCAGAGGCCGTCTTGATTCGCCCGAACGCGAATTCAGCGCCAGACAGATGGTTGATCGCGTGGCCAACACTGTTTCGTCTTGGGGTTGGAAAGATGGTTATTTCAAAACCAGAGATGATTATTATAATTTTAATCAGGATTTAAAATTCCTACTTATAAACCAATATGGCGCCTTCAATAGTCCTGTTTGGTTCAATGTTGGCGTACACGAGAAGCCTCAATGCTCTGCCTGCTTCATTCTTGCAGTTGAAGACAATATGCAGTCGATCCTTAACTGGTATCAGGACGAGGGTTGGATCTTCAAAGGAGGATCAGGTTCTGGTACTAATCTCTCCAAGCTTCGTTCATCCAAAGAACCTTTATCAAAAGGCGGATTTTCATCAGGACCAGTATCCTTCATGAAGGGTGCCGATGGTGTCGCCAACAGTATCCGATCTGGAGGCACCACTAGACGCGCTGCGAAGATGGTCATCTTAAATGCCGACCACCCAGACCTCAAAGATTTTATTTACTGCAAAAAAATAATAGAAGACATGACCAAGGTGCTTGAGTTAAGCGGAATAAAAGCCTCTATTGAAGGTGAATTATTTAATCCATACACTCTCTTGCCGTATCAGAACGCCAATAATTCTGTTCGCGCTACTGATGAGTTCATGCAGAATGTTGAAACGGATGGTGATTGGGAATTAAAATCAGTAGTTGGCGGCGAGCCAATTGAAAAATTAAAAGCCAGAGAAGTAATGGGCTGGATCGCTGACGCCGCCTGGAGCTCAGCCGATCCTGGAATGCAATTCGATACAACAATAAACGACTGGCACACCTGTCCAAATACCGACAGATTAAATCCTTCAAATCCCTGCAGCGAATATATGCACATCGATAACAGCGCCTGCAACCTGGCCTCTATTAATCTCCTAAAATTCTTAAAAGCCGACGGTTTGTTTGACACGGATCTTTTTAAGAAAGCTGTCGATACATTCATAATAGCTCAGGAAATCTTAGTTAGTAATTCTTCTTATCCAACCCCCAAAATCACACAAAATGCTTTGGATTACCGCCAACTTGGATTAGGTTACGCCAATCTAGGAAGTTTACTCATGAATTTGGGCATCGCATATGATTCTGATCATGGCAGAGCAATCGCCGGAGCTATCACTTCTATACTTTGTGGTGAAGGATATTTGATGTCCAGCAGAATTGCCTCCATAATTGGACCATTTGCCGGCTACGAAAAAAATGCAGAGCCTATGTTAAGAGTAATTAAAAAACATGGTTTAGCCGCAGAGAATCTAGCCAACAATATTAACCTATCTATTTCTACAAACAGAGACGATGATCAAATAACAAACGAGCGCAGACTATTCACGGAGTCAGTAAATGTCTGGCGTGATGCACTTGAATCAGGCCAGAAGTATGGCTATCGCAACTCTCAAGCAACAGTACTGGCACCGACCGGCACAATCGCTTTCTTGATGGATTGTGACACCACCGGCATCGAACCGGAACTCGCTCTGATTAAATATAAAAAATTAGTTGGCGGAGGCACTCTTAAACTCACAAATAATCAGATCGTACCCGCGCTTGAAAGACTAGGCTACAACCAAGCACAGATCGCTGAAATTTCAGCATACCTCCTAGAAAAAGAAACTATTGAGGGGGCACCATATATCAAACCTGAGCATCTTCCTGTTTTTGATTGTTCCTTCAAATCGACAATCGGATCTCGAACTATCAGTTATATGGGCCACATCAAAATGATGGCCGCGGCCCAACCATTTATATCCGGCGCTATTTCAAAGACCGTTAATTTACCAAGCGATGCAACAGTAGATGATATCCGAGATGCTTTTATCCAAGCTTGGAAATGCGGGCTAAAATCAATCGCCGTTTATAGAGATGGCTGCAAGAGTATTCAGCCTCTAAACACGACCAAAACCTCAAAGGACACGAAGACAGAAGAATCAAAGTCAGAACCCAGCCAAGTCAGACCAGAACCGCCTGCGAATTTAGTTGAAAAGATAAATGGTCATACCAGGATAAAACTACCAGATGAACGCCCATCAATCACACACAAGTTTTCATTGGGCAACCACGAGGGTTATCTGACAGTCGGACTGTATCCTGATACCAAAAAACCTGGAGAAACATTTATAACTATCGCAAAAGAGGGGAGCACGGTGTCTGGTTTATTTGATGTCATAGCCACACTCACATCTATGTGTCTTCAATCTGGCGTACCATTGAAAACCTTAGTAAGGAAATTTAAGGATCTGCGGTTTGAGCCATCTGGCATAACAAGCAACCCTAACATTCCTTTTGCTAAATCTTTTATTGATTATATATTTAAATATATGGGACATCGATTCCTATCCGAAAGGGACAGGGAAGATATATTCGGTCCGGCTGATCATGGATTTTCAAGTCAGGAACAACCTCATACCGAATTAGCAGAACTAGGAAATGAACAAGTAGAACCTCCTGGAGTAAACCTAATTAACTGGGAAGAAAACACATCAAAAGAAGCCCACACAGATGCACCGATTTGCGAATGCGGTACGATCATGTTCCGAGCCGGGTCATGCTTCTCTTGCCCCAATTGTTTTGCAACAACGGGCGTGTGTAATTGAAGAGCGAAGGCGATGAAATGCCAAAGGTATCAACTATGGTATTAATGACCCCCTCCCCGGACTCGCCTTTCAGGCTATGTCCGGGGTTTCCTTTTTTCGCTGCCGCTGTCATGAGAATCAGAAGCTTGAATCATGGGGAAGGTC
>OBEQ010712970.1_pt1 | contig 10253 bp, 9 predicted proteins | sample 1670901 | NCBI WGS metagenome assembly OBEQ01 (sample SAMEA104232315, study PRJEB22302) | groundwater metagenome | biome: forest; feature: aquifer; material: groundwater | place: USA | collected 2011-08-07 | depth 5.4 m | reverse complement strand
TCGCCAAGCACGTCGGCGAGCCGACGCTGCGCCGCGTGGTCGAGCAGATGGGGGCGAAGCCGGGAGACCTGATCCTGCTGGTGGCCGACGCCCCGAAGGTGGTCCACGAAGTCCTCGACCGCCTGCGGCGGCACCTGGCCGGGGCGCTGCATCTCATTCCGGACGACCGGTGGTCGTTCGTTTGGGTGGTGGAGTTCCCGCTCTTCACGTACAATACGGAGGCGCAGCGGTGGGAGTCGGAGCACCACCCGTTCACCGCGCCGCGCGAGGAGGACCTCCCGCGGCTGTCGTCGGATCCCGGCACGATCCGCTCGCGCTCGTACGACCTGGTGGTCAACGGGACCGAGCTGGGCTCCGGCTCCATCCGGATCCACTCGCGCGAGGTGCAGCAGCAGATCTTCCGCATCCTGGGAATGACCGAGCAGGAGGCGCAGTCGCGGTTCGGCTTCCTGCTCGAGGCGTTCCGGTACGGCGCCCCGCCGCACGGGGGGATCGCCCCCGGCATTGACCGGCTGGTGGCGCTGCTCACCGGGGGCCCGACCATCCGGGACATCATCGCGTTCCCGAAGACCCAGAAGGCGGTCTGTTTGATGACGGGGGCCCCCAGCGCGGCGCGGCCCGAACAACTACGGGAGTTAGGATTAACCGTGAAGACGCTTCCAGCAGAAGGAGTCCGGCAATGACGAAGTCATGGCAAGGCCTGGTGGCCCTCGGGGTCGTCGTCGGGATGAGCGGGTGTGCGCGCGTGCAGACACGGGTGGTCGAGCTCCCGCGCGTGGACCAGGAGGTGTCCGGGAATCAGGGCTACCTCCAGGGGAAGGAAACTGGGACGCAGCCGCCCCGCAGGACGACGCGGCAGGTCCTCATGACCGACGTCGAGTTGATGACGCACCAGGAGGTCAAGCAGGGTCTCCGGAACGTCGTGCAGATGTCCACGACCCCGGTGAAAGGGGAACTCGGGCCCGGCGGCCGCGGGTGGCGGGTGCCGGACGCCCCGGCTCCGAAAGCGCCGACACCGGAGCCCTCGGCACCGCTCGCCCCGGTGACGCCGCCGGCCCCCGCGCCGTCGGTGGGAGAGGCGGAGTTGTCGGAGTCCCCGACGCCGGTCGCGCCGCGGGTCGCCCCGCCGGCCGTCTCGGCGACGCCCACGACGTACACCGTCCAGAAAGGAGATACGCTGGAGAAGATCGCCAAGAAGGTGTACGGCGACACCAAGCGGTGGCCCAGGATCTACAAGGCGAACCGCGAGGCCATCAAGAATCCGAACAAGCTGTACCCCGGCCAGCGGTTGACGATCCCGGCGCTGCCTGGCGACGACACGGAGAGCCGCACCGCGCCCTGACGTGGCAACCGCGGAGAAAAGCTACCACCTGCTCTCGGACCACGAGGCCGCCACGTTGTTCGGGCGGCACGATGAGCACCTGAAGCTAGTAGAGCAGGCGTTCGGCGTCCAGGTGGTGGCCCGCGGCCTCGACTTGGCGATCAGCGGGCCGGAGTCGTCGGTCAAGCCGGCCTGCCGTGTGTTCGACCAGCTCCTCGACATCATCCGGATGGGGCGGTACGTCCGCCGGGAAGAAGTGATCTACGCCATCCAGGCGCTGCGGGAGCACGGCGATCTCGACCTCCACACGATCTACCTCGACAAGATCCCCGTGTTGTCGAAGCGCCAGTACATCACCCCGAAGACCGCCGGCCAGAAGACGTACGTGGACGCCATCCGCAAGTACGACATCGTCTTCGCCATCGGCCCGGCGGGGACCGGGAAGAGCTACTTGGCGGTGGCGATGGCCGTCGCCGCGCTCAAAGACCAGGAAGTGTCCCGCATCATCCTGACGCGCCCGGCCGTCGAGGCGGGGGAGTCGCTCGGCTACCTGCCCGGCGATCTCGAGGCGAAAGTCAGCCCCTACCTGCGACCCCTCTACGACGCGTTGTACGACATGATGGATGTGGACCGGATCCAGCGCTACCTTGAGCGGGGGATCATCGAGGTGGCCCCGTTGGCCTACATGCGCGGCCGGACGCTCAACGACTCGTTCGTCATCCTCGACGAGGCGCAGAACTCAACCCCGGAACAGATGAAAATGTTTCTCACCCGCCTGGGGTTCGACTCCAAATGCGTGATCACCGGCGACGTGACCCAGTCGGACTTGCCGCAGGGCAGGACGTCCGGGCTCGCGCAGGCGCAGCAGGTGCTCCAGGGGATCGAGGGGATCTCGTTCGTCCAGTTTTCCGGCAGCGACGTCGTCCGCCACGAGCTGGTGCAGCAAATTATCAGAGCGTACCAGGCGCATGACGACGCGGCCCACCCGAAGGCCGGAGGCGCCAGGTGAGCCCGGCCTGGTGGCGGCCGCCGTTGCCGCGGCGCGGCGTGCTCCCCTCCGCATTTCCGTCGCTGCACACACTGGCCAGCGGGCCGGTGGTGGCGCGGGTCTGGTTGGCGGTGCTCTTTGTCGGGGTGACCGGTTGGTTCGTGACCGGCGGGCCGGGGCTGGCCCCGACCGCGTGGACCGAGGGAGTGATCGCCCCGCGCTATGTCTACGCGCCGCAGGGCTTCTCCTATTCGAGCGATGGGCCGGACGCTGCCGGCGGCCGCGGCGCGCCGCGAATGATCATGGTCCAGCGCGGCGAGCTGCTGGCCGTCAAGGGCCAGCGGGTGTCCGTCGAGCAGGCCGCGGCCCTGCGGGCGTTGACCGCGCAGGCCGGCGAGCCGTCCCGGAAACTCGGGCTGGTGGGTTTATGGGTTTTGACGGTGCTGGTCGTCGGGCTCGGCGGCGTGCTCCTGACGGTGGCGGCGCCGGCTGTCGCCAGCCGGATCAGCCGTGTGGCGCTGGTCGGGCTCCTGAGCGTTCTCACCGTCGCGGCCGCTACCGTGCTCGTCCAGTACACGACGGTGCCGGTCTGGACGACGCCGATGGCGGCCGCCGGCATGCTGGCGGCGCTGTTGCTGACGCCGGCGGCGGCCATCGTCATGACGATCGTGACCAGCTGGCTCGTCGGACTGATGGCGCACCAGAGTCTCGCCGCGGCAATGATCGTGATGGCCGGCGGCGTGGCGGGGGTCGTGGCCGTGCGCGGGGCCCGCCGGCGGGGCGACCTCCTGCGCGCCGGGGTCTGGAGCGGCGCCGTCCAGGCGCTAGCCATCATCGCCTGGAGCGTGCTGGAGCGACAGGGCCTGCACGAGGCGTTGTGGGCCGGTTTGCTCGGCGGCGCGCTGAGCGGCGCCGTCTCGTTCGCCATGACGATCACGCTGTTGCCGGTGCTGGAGAACCTGTTCGGGCTGATCACGAACATCACGCTGCTGGAGTTGTCGGACCTCAACCACCCGCTGCTTAAGGAGCTGTCGCTCAAGGCGCCCGGCACGTACCACCACAGCTTGATTGTCGCCACGCTGGCCGAGGCCGGCTGCGAGGCGATTGGCGCCAACGGGTTGCTGGCCCGGGTCGGGTGCTACTTCCACGACATCGGCAAGTTGCCGAAGGCGGAGTATTTCGTCGAGAATCAGCCGCCCGGCCGGTCCCGGCACGACACGCTGGCCCCGTCCATGTCGTCGCTGATTATCATCAACCACGTGAAGGAAGGCATCGAGCTGGCCCGGCGGTACCGGCTCAACCAGGCGATTATTGATTTCATCCCCGGGCACCACGGGACGGGGCTCATCTACTTCTTCTACCGGCGGGCCCTCGAGCAGGTGGAGGATGAGGCCCTGCTCAAAGAGGAGCAGTTTCGGTACCCGGGGCCGCGCCCACACGCCCGCGAGACGGCCGTGGCGATGCTGGCCGACTCCGTCGAGGCGGCCGGCCGGGCGCTGCCCTCGCGCACGCCCGCGAAGCTGTTGGGCGTCGTCCGGCGGATCATCAACAACAAATTCATTGATGGGCAGCTCGACGACTGTGACCTGACGTTGCGGGACCTGGAGCGGATTGCGGCAGCCTTCGTCCGGGTGCTGACCGGCATCTACCACGCCCGCGTGCCGTACCCGCTGCCGCCCGGCGAGGATGTGGAGGAGTTCGAGCGTGAGGCTGGTGCCGATTCGGAATTGTCAGACGCTCCCGGTGCGACTCCCCCGCCTCCGGCGGCTGGCGCAACGGGCACTCTCGGCGCTTGAGGTCCTCGGCGAGCTGAGCGTCGCGCTGGTGGACGACGCGCAGATGCGGGGGCTCAACCGGCGGTATCGGCGGTTGGACCGCACGACCGATGTGCTGGCGTTTCCACAGGGGGACTTCGGGTTGCTGGGGGACGTCGTCCTCTCGGTGGAGACGGCTCGGCGACGGGCCGGGGCGTCCGCGGACCGGCTGGAGCGGGAACTGGCGAGGTACCTGCTGCACGGGATTTTGCATTTGGCGGGTTGGGATCATCACACGGTGGCGACGCGGCGGGTCATGCGGCGCGAGGAGCGCCGTCTGTGGAGGCGAGCGTGGGACGACGGGGTTTCTGGCACAGCGTAGGCTATGCCCTCCGGGGGCTGCTGTTTGCGGTCCGGACCCAGCGCAACCTGCGCTGGCACGTGGCGGCCGCCTGCGGCGTGCTCCTGCTCTCGGCGCGGCTGGGGCTGTCCCGCACGGAGCTGGCGGCGCTGGTGCTCGTCATCGGCCTGGTGTTGTGCGCCGAGATCCTCAACACGGCGGTGGAGTTGACGATTGACATGATCAAGATCCCCGAGCATCCGGTCGCCCGCCTCGTCAAGGACGTCGCCGCCGGCGCCGTTCTGGTCACAGTGTTCATGGCGCTGGGGGTGGCCTGGCTGCTCCTGGTGCCGCGCTTGGGATTCCACCCATGACGCCGCCGACGCCGCGCCGTCGCCGCTGGACGGAGCATTTCATCACCGGCCTGCTCATCCTGGCGCCGGCGTATCTCACCGCGCAGATCGTCTGGTTTCTCCTCGGGCAGATCAGTCGGCTCTTCTCCCCGGTGTTCCGGTGGCTCGACCCGTACCTGACGAGCGCGTGGGCGGACGTGCTGGTGCATGTCGCCGCGGTCTTCGTGTTCATCGTCGGCGTGGCGATGATCGGGTGGGGGATGCGTATTCTCATCGTGCGGCGGATCTTTGGGGCCATCGAGGATCGCCTCGTCCACATGCCGATGGTCGGCAAGATTTACGCGGCCATCCGCGATATCGCCCGGGCCTTTGGAGGTGAACGAAAGACGGCGTTCTCCCGCGTCGTCCTCGTCGAATGGCCGGGGAAGGGGCGGTACGCCATCGGCTTCGTCACCCACGACGGGGCCGACGGGCTGCCGGCCACGATGCCGGAGCATGTCGTGCACGTGTTGATCCCCCACACCCCGAACCCGACGAGCGGGTTCCTCATTCTCGCGGACCGCGCGTCCCTGATTCCGCTCGAGATGTCGGTGGAGGATGGGTTCAAACTCGTGATCTCCGGTGGGGTGGTGGGGCCGACCGTCCAGACTCCGGCGGGGCACGGGCGACGTTGATGGCCATCCTCACTACGGAGGCCGTCCTCCTCCGTCGTCGGGAAATCCGGGAAACGAGCGTGCTGCTGACGCTGTGCACGCGGCAGGCGGGGAAGGTGACCGGCCTGCTCAAAGGGGTGCGCGGGCCGCGCGGGACGGTGGACGGCTACCTCGAGCCGTTCACGGTGCAGACCGTCGTCTGCTACGACCGGCCGCGGTCGGACATAGACTTCATCACCCAGTGCGACCTGGTCGAACCGTTCCTGGCCCTGCGCCGCGACCTGGCGAAGACGGCGTACGCCAGCTACTTCTGCGAGCTCGCCGACCACCTCGTGCAGCCGCGCGAGCCGCAGCCGGAGTTCTACGAGCTGCTGGTCCGGGCGCTGACCGCGCTGCAGGAGAGCCCGGTCCCGTCGCAGATCGCCCGACTCTTCGAGGTCCACGTGCTGGCGGCCGCCGGCGTGTTGCCGGCGCCGGGGTCGCTGTCGTTGTCGCCCGGCGCGGTGCTCTCGCTGCAGCAGATGGCGCAGGTGGAGGGGCCAGCATGGGGCCGCCTGCGGTTATCGAAAGGGGTCGAGGAGGAGCTGGCACCACTGTTGCAGCGGTTGCTGACCCAGCACCTGGAGGTGCGGTTGAAGTCGCTCGAGTTCCTGCACGAGGTCGGCGTGGCATGAACGCCTCGCGCCGCCTTGGTGCGGGGGTATCCCCCGCCGGACGCCCTCCGAGGCCCCAGCGTGGCCTCGGGGGCTCGGCGCTCGGGCTCGCTCGTCGCGCTGGCGCGCGACACCATGCCCGCTCGCCCTCCGCGACGCCGTCGTGGGACACCCCCGCACCGACGGCGTTCGGCCTGCGATTCGGGTGGGGGCCGGGCTCCCGGCACCCGGCGCATGAGTCGTGAGTTTGGGACCGGCGTCCCGGTGGAAGGTGGTGTGTGAAAGCGCAAGGGGGATCCAAAAAAGGACTCGTTGAATTGATTGCCGAGCTTCTGAGGGGCGGTCGGGATCCTCTGCGGGATCAGCGGATCCGGGATGGAGTCGAAAAGTACCGGACCATTATGTGTATCTATAAATCGGCAACACAGGTGTTGCGGAACAGTGATTTCAAAAAACTCTATAAGAGCTTCTATCGAGTCAGACGCCCGTCGCGATGGTGTAAGAGCTACTTTTCTATATTGGACAAGCTCAAAAAACACCCGATGACATTTAAGGAAATCCTGCAGGCGCTGTACGACCAGACCGGCAAGGTGGAAGCTTCGTTCGCCAGCAAGATGTTGGCTACCAGCAATCCTGCGTCTCCTGTGATCGACAAGTGGGTGCTGGCGAATCTCAGCGAGCGATTGCCCTATCAGTACGAGAAGAACAGGATTGAAAAGGTAGCCCAGCTTTATGGATGCATTGTAAAGGAGTACCGTAGATTGCTGGCCTCAGATGAGGGAAAGCGGCTAGTCACTCTTTTTGATGATTCCATCTGTCTGAACAGCAGGATTACCAATGTCAAAAAGGTAGATCTCATCCTCTGGCAGACCCGGCGCAACCCCCGAAGCAGGGGATAGGACATGAAGCGTAACGTGGCAAAGAAGACAACGACACGAGCGGTGGTGACGTTCCAGGAGCTCATCCTGCGGCTGACGCGGTACTGGGCCGACCGGGGATGCCTCATCGCCCAACCGTACGATCTCGAGATGGGGGCCGGCACGTTCCATCCCCTCACGTTCTTCAGGGCGCTCGGCCCCAACCCGTGGAAGGTGGCGTTCGTCCAGCCGTGCCGCCGCCCGACGGACGGCCGCTACGCGCAGAATCCCCTGCGCGCCCAGCACTACTACCAGTATCAGGTGATCCTCAAGCCGGCCCCCGACGACGTGCAGCAACTGTACCTGAACAGTCTCACCGCGCTCGGTATTGATCTGAAGGCCCACGACGTCAGGTTCGTCCAGGACGATTGGGAGTCGCCGACGCTCGGCGCGTGGGGACTCGGTTGGGAGGTCTGGCTCGACGGGCTGGAGGTGACGCAATTCACCTATTTCCAGCAGATCGGCGGCGTGGACCTCGACCCGATCTCCGCGGAGATCACCTACGGGTTGGAGCGGATCGCGATGTTCCTTCAGGGCCGGCTCGACCTCTACGCCCTGCAGTGGGACGCGACGCACACCTACGGTGACGTGCACAAGCAGGATGAGAAGGAATGCTCGAGATACAACTTCGAGCAGGCCAATACGGCGTTGCTCCGACAATATTTCAATGATGCCGAGCAGGAAGCCAAGAGATTATTGTTGGAAGTGAAACCGTCGTTGCTCCTGCCGGCGTACGAACAGTTGCTCAAGACCTCCCATGCATTCAACCTTCTCGACGCGCGCGGCGCGGTCAGCGTCAGCGAGCGCCCGACGCTGATCGCCGGCGTCCGCGGGCTGGCCAAGCGGTGCGCCGAAGCGTACGTCGAACGCACCGTGCTGAAGGCCTCATGAAAAAGCCCTCGGCGACCGCCACACCCAACGACTTCCTGCTGGAAATCGGGTGCGAAGAACTCCCGGCCGACTACCTGCCTCACGCGTTGCGATCTCTGCAATTCTCGGCTTGGTGTCAGCTAGACCCCGGGCAAGGGTATCGGTGGCGGCAGATCGAAACATGGGCGTCACCACGACGCTTGGTGTTGATCGTCCGAGGGTTGGAAGCCGTTGTGCGTTGGGAGAAGGTCGGTCCGTCGAAGGCCGCGGCGTACGACGCGCAGGGGCATCCCACATCGGCGGCGCAGGGCTTCGCCAAATCGCAGGGGGTGCCCCTCTCCGTGTTGCAAGTGAAGGAGACGCCCAAGGGGCCGTGCGTCGTCGCGCAACGTGCTGAGCCAGTGGCATCAATGCTGACGACGGCTGTCCCCGCCATCATCGAGGGTATACAATTTCCTAAGCGCATGCGGTGGGGAGATGGCAGAACGGCTTTTGCCCGCCCACTTCGCTGGTTGGTGGCATTGCATGGTCGGCAAATCGTGCCGTGCGAGATCGCCGGGTTGTCGAGTGAACGTCGTTCCGCAGCGCTCCGACGAGCTCGTACGCCGTGGTTGTCGCTCGCGTCGGTTGCCGATTACCTTCGCGCGATGCAACGAGCAGAGATCGTGCTCGAGCGGCTCCTGAAGCCGACCGATTACGCACCCTTGCCGCCGCCTGGCGAATGGGCGTCCCTTCCCGCCGATCCCAACCCCCCAAAGACGGAGGCGCTCCGTCGAAAGCTTGTGGCGGTGGCCCGCGCCGCTGGTGGACAGCTCGACACTGGCGAGGAATTCGAGGAATTGCTGGCCACCGCGACGTTCCTCGCCGAGCAACCGGTCGTGGAGGCCGGGGCGTTTCGGCTGGAGTACCTGACGCTCCCCTCGGAGGTGTTGGCCACGGCGATGGCGAAACATTTGAAGGCGTTCAGCGTTCGTGACGCGCAGGGCCAGCTGCTGCCGAAGTTCCTCGTCGTCTTGGAAGGAAAGCCGACGAATCTCCGCGTCGTCATGGCCAACTACGAGCGGATCCTCGAAGCCCGTTTCACCGACGCCCAATTCTTCTGGCGCGAAGACACCAGGACGCCGCTGGCCGATAAAGTCGCACCCCTCGCCGGTGTCATGTTCAATAAGCAACTTGGCATGATGGCTGAAAACACGGCGCGTCTTGAGACGGTCGCCCAGCGCGTTCGGGGCAGGACCGACACAGCGTTGAGTCGAGCCATTCTCTTGGCGAAAGCCGACCTCGTTACACAGATGGTGCGGGAGTTCCCGACGCTGCAGGGGGTGATGGGATCGGAGTACGCCAAACACGATGGCGAGTCGGCCGAAGTCATCCAAGCTCTTCGGGAACAGTACGCGCCGCGTACAACAAGAGATCCGTTGCCGGTCAGCGACGCCGGCACATGGTTATCTCTCCTGAATCGCGCGAATATGCTGACCGGGTTCTTCGGCGTGGGGCTGGCGCCCACCTCGAGCGAAGACCCGTACGGCCTTCGCCGGCAGGCACTGGGCCTCGTCCGGATTCTCGTCGAGAAACCGCTCCCCCTGTCGCTTGACACCTTCCTCACCGCGGCGCTAGAATCGTGGGGCGCCCGCTTGACGAAGCCGCTGGCCGACGTGCGGCACCAGCTCCGGGCATTTTTGCTCGACCGGTTCCGTTGGTGGGCGGGCGAGCAGCGCTACCCGCGCGAGTTGGTGGACGCGGTGCTGGCGGCGGCGACCGATGACTTGGCCGACGCCCGCCGGCGCCTTGACGCGCTCCACGCGCTGTGGCGCGACCCGGCGCGACGCCAGCAGGTGCTGTTCCGCGCCGGCAAGGTCGTCGAGCGGACCGGCCGCATGGTGCAGTCGGCGAAGGAGCCGGACGTACTCGGCCGCGCGGTGGACCCGTCGAAGTTCACGGCGCCGGAAGAACGGCAGCTGTGGGAGACGTGGACCGGGGTGAAGACGGCCACCGCCGACTGGCTCACGCGTTGCGACTACACCAAGGCGTCGGAAACCTACGGCACGCTCTACCCGGCGCTGCACCAGTTCTTCGAGAAGGTGTTCATCATGGATGAGAATCCGGACGTCCGGCGGAACCGCCTGGCGATGATGCGCGAGATCTACGACCTGTACGCCAACCGCGTGGGAGACCTATCCAAACTGCCGTTGCCGAACGACCTGTGACCCGAGCGGCCGCGCCATCCCGATCGTCGAACAAATACGTCTACTTCTTCGGGCATGGGAAGACCGACGGCTCCGCGCAGATGAAGGCCCTGCTCGGCGGGAAAGGGGCCAACCTGGCGGAGATGGTCCACATCGGCCTGCCGGTGCCGCCCGGCTTCACGATCACGACCGAAGTCTGCACCTACTACTACGCCCAC
>OBEQ010484893.1_pt1 | contig 10254 bp, 8 predicted proteins | sample 1670901 | NCBI WGS metagenome assembly OBEQ01 (sample SAMEA104232315, study PRJEB22302) | groundwater metagenome | biome: forest; feature: aquifer; material: groundwater | place: USA | collected 2011-08-07 | depth 5.4 m | reverse complement strand
TCGACATTCCGTATACCTCATTGCAGCTTGTCGATCCCCGTCAATCGAATTGTGAACAAATACTCCTGCCGCTAACGCGAAGTTGTGTGTACCATCAATTGTAAGATCATAAACATCTTCTCGTTTTTCAATCGGCTCAATTTTTATAATTTTGTGATTTTTATTTATCTCTTGTCGAATTAAGTTTGGGTCATTATTGAAATACTTTTCCAAACCCGTATTCCACAAAGGCGCTGACCTGTAAGAATAAACGATAGGCCTTATTTTTGAATAATTATTAGAATTTAAACTAAGTGACTTGCTTAATACGTGCCTACAAATATTCAAAAATTTCAACTTGCCTGTTCCGTTGGTAACACGATTTTTATTTACTCTTACAATCTTTTCGTGCATAAGTGCCCGATATTCATCATTCTGCCATAGACGCTTAAGAGTTTTAGTTAATCTTTCGCTTAATTCAATTCTTTTTTCTGGATGATTCCTTATGTAGTCTTTATTCATCTCACTTAAAAATATTCTCATTTTTTCTCGATATTCCGAGTTTGCCCAATTCTTCTTATTTCTTTCCAGAAGTATTTTTTTGTATTTCTCTTTGGTAGCTGGGTCAGCAAAATATTTAGACCTACCCTCAGCAATTTTTCTGCGGTATTCTGGGTTTTTATGTTGATCTGATGCGTGTTGATAATGAATTCTCCAATGCTCACCCAAGCCCATTCTTTTTATATTGTCCGGGTTATTGTTTAGCTTATTAAAACCAATATGATGTCTGACTCTGCCGGCATTTTTTTTGTATACCCCATTGGTTAAATTATAATTATCCGCTAGATGATGTGCAGGAATCCATTCGTCTTTCTTAACCTGATAAACAAGGACGTATCCTTCCCTATTTAATCGGTCTGTTTTTTGTGATAATTTTTGGTAAATTGGCATTATTGAATCCTTGGGTGTAAGGAATTGGGCTTCTACGTAATTGCCATCTTTTAACAAGAATTGGTGGTTAGGCGTACATTTTATTTCCTCTTCATTATCTAAAGTTACTCTAATAATTTTAGATAATTTCTTTGTTAATCTAGGATTTTTTATTTCTGCTACCGAAATCAATCCGAGAGAATTTACTGTATAAGTATAGTTCGTCTTGCCCTCCTGCCATTCCTGGACAAGATTTTCAAAGCTTAAATCCCTTCCATCTGTAAGTTTTACTTTAGTTTCCTTCGTAAAACATCCCCAATTTCCTTGGCCGTCTACAAACGGATACCTCAACGAAAAATCTTGCGCCATCCTAGCAATTGAATCATAAATAGCTGAATCGCCGTGGGGGTGGAAATCTCCCATGACTTTACCTACAACTTTGGCCGACTTTACTACCTTTGCATTGTGCCGTAGTCCCATCTCATGCATTGAATATAGTATTCTCCTGTGGACCGGCTTTAAACCGTCCCGAACATCGGGTAAAGCGCGCGCAACAATAACACTCATGGCGTACTCGAGATACGACTGTTGCATTTCGTCAGTTATTTCTCGTTGTTTTATTCCAGGGGTAGTCAAGAGTAAAAGGGGGTGGCCGGACTGGGGCCCCCACAAGCGCGCAGTTTATCGAGCACTTGTGGGGTATGTCCGGACAGGACCCCGTTCAAGTTTAATTTATTTATTCCCCGGTAACGGCAAAAGATATGTTTTTTGGTCTGACTGGTTGACTTCTACTTTTTCTATACTACCCCCGTTTCCCAAAAGAAAGATGTTTGAGATCGCGCCTCTTAAGACAGAATAAGTTGTGTTAAAGCTAGCCACAAGAGTCGGGGTATTTTTCGCTCTCTCAGCAAAAAACTGTTCTTGCTTTTTGGGATCTGGATTCATAAGAACAAAAATATTCTTCTCAAAAGATCGAAACCAAATTAAACCCACTAGAGAAACAGTAATCACCACACAAAAAGCAAACATCATTTCTCTTATATGTCTTGGTTGGTTGCGAATATCGTCAAATAAACTCATTTAATTTTCTAGTAAAATTAATTTTGTTTCCTCTGTTGGCAAATTCTTTTTGACCATCTTTAACTTGTCCATTTTCTCTGGCGAAAGACCTAATTCTTTAACAAATTTATCTACTCCAGCCAAGTCAGAAGTAAGTCCTGGAAACTTATAGTGCATAGGCAGGATAATTTTGGGTTCTATCTGACCTATAACCGCAACTGCTTCTTTGTGATCTATGGTATATGTCCCCCCAACCGGAATCATTAATATATCCACATCTCCTATCGCTTCAACCTGCTCGTCGGTTAGTTTGTCTTGACCCAAATCTCCCAAATGACACAAGATCATATCTTCCGTTTTGATTACGTAGATAGTGTTGAGGCCTCGCTCTTTGCCTCCGCTCTTATCATGGTACGAAAGAATACCACAAACAGCAACTCCGCCTTTTTCATATTCACCCGGGTTTTTAATAACAAAAGCCTCGGGATTTAAGCCTTCCAGATTATTGTGATCGCGATGATCGTGAGTAACTAAAACCATATTGTCTTTTATTCGCGGCGGTTTTAACCCGATTTCTTTAGAAAAAGGGTCAATCAAAATGCTTATATCTTTGCTCTCTACCCTAAAACAACTCTGTCCAAACCAAGTGATTGTCATGTCGTAATTTTATCAAATTTTCTATTACAAATCAACCGCTTGCATGAGGCCACCCACCTTTTCCATATCCTTTTCTCAACCACTGCTCCGGTCCAGATAAACAATCTCGCTCGGGATATTGCCTTTCGCTACCATTCGGATTCCCAGCGTGAATCCTCACTACGCTGCTCCTTCGCTCTGTCCTTCGATAAACTCAGAACAACCCTGCCCGCTCAGTCGCAGATGCGCGCGAAAAGGTAATATCCCCTCGCTCGATATTATCTCAAAGGTTTCGAGAAATGATATGGACAAAGGCGTAGCTACTAAGACATTAGTTTGAATCAATACGAAAAGGATTAGCCAACCTGAAACAGTGGAGAGGCCCGAGCGGGCATGGTTTCCGTTTCTTAGACGGAAGAGCGAGAGCCCGAACTTAAGCCGAGAGTTCCGCGCTGGGGAACTCGGAGGCGCTGTTGAAGATGGCTAAGACTTTGAGTGAAAATTTGCAATCATTAGTTTTTTATTATACCATCTTACTCTATGAACACATTAGTCACTTCTGACATTAAAACCATGAAAGACCTTCTGATGAGGGAGGAGTTTTTGTTGCCCAAACCTGGCACTATTTTAAGCGGAGAAATTATCAGCGTTTCTAAGGCAAATGTGGTTATTGATCTTGGGCTGGTTGGTATTGGTTTAGTATATCCGGGTGAATTTTATGATAACCCCGACCGCATGAAAGCGTTGAAATCTGGTGAAAGAGTTTCGGCAATGCTTATAGAGCTTGAGAATGATGACGGCTATAGGGAGCTTTCTCTCAAAGATGCCCAGGCAACAACCGCTTGGCAAGATATAAAAGAGAAAAAAGAAAGCGGTGAAGTTATCTCCACCCAGATTACAAACATAAACAAGGGTGGTCTTATTGTTGAAGTTGGTGGCATTCAAGGCTTCCTTCCCTTGTCACAACTTTCATTAGAACACTATCCCAAAGTAGAGGGCGGCGACACAACTAAAATCGTCCAACAGCTTCAAAAATACAAAGGCCAGGAATTTAAAGTAAAGATTCTCGATTACTCTGAAGCTGAAAACAAATTAATTGTTTCCGAAAAAGCCATTCAAGACGAGGCCCTCAAAGAAGAACTTGGCAAATTAAAAGTTGGCGATGTTGTTAATGGTAAAGTAACCGAGGTTACCGACTTTGGAGCATTTGTTAAAATAAATGACTTACTTGATGGCCTCATCCACTCCTCTGAGATTGATTGGCGTTTCATTGAAGACCCCCGAGCAATTCTCCACTCTGGAGACGAGGTTACTGCTAAGATCATAAACCTTGATGGCGGTAGAGTGTCTTTGTCTTTGAAAGCATTAAAAGACGACCCTTGGCTTAAAATAGAAGAAAAATACCAAGTCGGCCAAAAAATTACCGGTAAAATAATTAAAACAAAAAACACCGGCGCCCTTGTGGAACTAGAAGAAAACATTGTCGGTTTTATTCCTTCGGCTGAATTTGGTGATAAAAACCCAGCCGATATCGTTACTGTTGGCCAAGAATATCCGATGGCCATCGTCAACATCGACGCCAAAGACCACAAGATGACACTAACGTTGGACAAGAAAGAGTAATTTTTCTGAATACAAAACAAAAAACCCGGTGCTCTTGCGCCGGGCCAAACGTTCAGTCCAATTCGGGAACACCTGAGTCACCCTGCTGAAGTTCCGCCACCTCTGCTTCTTCACTGATAGTCACAGAGGTTCCGGACATCTCTTCCGACGCTTCTTCCACAATCTCACGTCTTGATTGGCCATCGTAGGGCCGAGAGAATCCGGCAAGGTGTTCGTCAAAATCAATGAACTTGTTGGCACAATAGCGAAGCACTCCCGCCGTGTTCTTACCTCGTGCGCACACCGTCACTCTCACAAGATACGGCAGACCCCGAATCTCGCGAACGAGATCTTCGAAATCACCGTCACCTGAAAAAAGAATGATCTCGTCGACCCTGCCGCCTTGTACGGCTTTCATTATATCGACAGTCATCCCCACATCCCAGTTTGCCTTATGGAGATCATTGCCATACTCTCGCTGGATCACTCTTACCCTTTTTAGACGGAGGTTAAACCCTTGCCTTTTCACCAAATCCCAAAAACCTGAAGGAGACCTCCGAGCCTCTTTCGGATCACCTTCTTTTTGGAGCCGAGTGAAATCGACCATATACGCACACGCGTATATAACCGTTCCCAGCGAATCCAGAAACTGACGGAACTTCACGATGTCAACGTTCACTTGGCGAAATACATTCGCCCAATCGACAAACACTGCCACTCGTTTTTCAGACATGTTAACGTACCTCCTATTCATATATACAATACACTAAAATAGATTTAATGTCAAATGCAAGACAAAAATACCCCCATCTTTCGATGGGGGTCGAGCGCTTACTTGCGCCCTCCTCGATTGCCGCCTTGCTGGGTGGACTTGTTCCCTTTCTTTTTCTTTTTGTCCTTTGGCTGGGACTGGACAGCCCGAGTCCGCGACGCCTCACAGAACCCAGAACCGCCATTCCAAAGGTACTGTTTGTCGATCTGCCGGGGCGGTCTTCCAAAGTCCTCAACCGCCCCATCAAAATCTTCTTGGGAAATCATTCCATTGGAATACTCGAGGATTACTTCCTCGAGTCCTCGCACTCGCGCCTCAGCAAGCGCGATTTCGTATGTCCGCCTTTCAGCGGCTTCTCTTCGCGCTTTGCGCGAAGGCCCTGATTGAACCAACGGCCATCGCTCACCGACAATTCGGCTTGCCTTTGACGGCGTCGGAGGCCGAAGACCAAATTCCATATAGCCTCGGCCGGAGCTTCGGCGTCCCGATTCAGACACCATCGGCTTCACGCTAGACTTGGCCTTTTGCCAAGCCAGTAATGCCTTACACGTTTGTCGAACCAGCTCATCCGAAGTTGGTTCATAGAGTTGATGAGACCGAATTGACTCAATGAGTTCTTCGAGTACTACAAAGAACTCATTTCGCACCATATTGACATCGTTTCCTTCGCCAGGATCGAAGTCGGCCATCGAGCATTCTGCGTTGAGAATCTCTCGACGCAGAGGATAGATGTCCGCATGGTCTTGACGAGATTTGCGAACTTTCTCCTCCATACCCTCGCCCATCTCCTTGACTAGCGAGTCTATGTCAACAACCCCATCCTCTGCCGATAGTATTGGCAGAACAAGAAGAGTGTTCTGTTCAGTCACGGTCGTTTCCATCACGCCCTCCCTTCAGCTTCACTGGCCAGGTTCCGAAGGAACTTAGCCTTGATTCTGTTCGGCTCAACATCGGCCGCATCGTTGAACCAGGCGGCGATCTGATTCTTAGCCTCAACATTTACCAGCCTAGCATCGGCCATTGACGCCTCACTGCCCTGATAAACCAGATCGCGCGTCAACCCGTCGCACGTACCGTTGAGCTGGATCAGACCTTCAAGAGCCATACCGACCTCATCGGCCAGCAACAACTCCATGGACTTGAGCCAAGAGTTCACCTCTTTCAGTCGTAACCTCTTCGACTCAAGCTTGGCTTCCTTGTGAAGCTCGGTCTTCGTTGCTTGAATTTCTCTGACCTTTGTGACCAGAGATCTCAGTTCATCAGCCGTAAAATCGAAACGGCTGTTCACGTTGGTCTTGATAGCTTGGATCTCGCAGTCGAAGACTGCGATGACAGAATTATACTCGTCAATCTCAGCGTGAAGCCGAGATGTTTCTTCGAGAACATTCTGGATTTGATCCAAAACATCCTTTGAATCGCCGATCTGATAGAACCATGTCCGACGTTTTTGAAGAATCGTTTTCAATCGATCTACCATCTCATTAGGGTCTGGCAGATGGGAGGCAAGATCTTGGTCGCCTTGACGGCGACTCGTTTGGACGACTTGCTCCTCGTGAATTAAAAGAGGTACGCGAATTTTTCTCTCCGCGATTCCCTTTCCAAATATCTTGCTAACAGCCAGAAAGGCCGTCTCGAAGTCAAGGTCATCTCGAAGGATGGCCTTCACAACCCAATTCTGAGTAAACCTCTTTACCCAGACTGGGACTTTTTTAGCCTCGGCTTGGGCGGCTTTTACAACCGTCTGCTCCAGCCTTCCGCCGGTATTGAGCTGCCGGACAACAGCCCCGACCAGAGAGGCAAAGCTCTCAAATCGGTTTCTACCCTTAGCCATTTCTGCCTCGTCTTTCTCCTGCATATAGCAGGAACGTTTGTCAAGTTACTAAGCTGGCCTAATTATATACTATTTTAAAAATTAAGTCAAACTATTGACTTTAATGTCAAAATATGACAATATCTAAACAAGGAGTTATCGTGGAAAACACAGTAGTTCAGAATAGTAGCGCTGTCCAACAACAGCCAAGACAGAACATCCGTCAGCTGAATCAGTTACTAAGAACATTAAAAAGATCACCCGCGACACAAGACTGCAAAGCAATAAATAGCCGACACGACCATAGATCTCGCTTGTTCCATATGACACCAAGTCAAAAAGACAGGCTGAAATCGATGGGCGCTCGCCGAAGAAAAAAGTTAAATCCCATTCATGATCCAATCATTGAGGAGATACTACTTTCAGTAGATACGAGGCGGATTTCTCGCAAGCGACTCAATCACAAGATTAGAAACAGAAAAAGATTGCGCTTTGATCCAGAATTCAAAGCTCGTCGTAACTTCTATCCGAGAGATTTCGAAAAAAAGAGTGGTGACCCGACTCGCGGATCAATGGTGATTATTGTTTTTGCAGCTGAAGACGGGAGGAGAGATATTCTCTTGCAGATGGATAAAAATGACGACGGTACACCTAAGGGCGGCTGGGGATTTGTCATCGGCGGAGCCGATTCAACCCAAGAAACCGACGAACAAATCGGACAACGTGAAACCCACGAAGAAACTGGAATTCCAAGTGATGTTGGTACTATAACCCCAGTTGGAATAATGAACGTAGATAAAAACTACTACGTTGCGGTTTTTGTAAAGGTGGTGCCGTTCGATACCACCCATAAACCAGGGAAGGAAGTATATATGGTTGACGGTAAACCGTGCCAAGATCGTTATAGCAAAAAAGTTCTACTGCTAATGAGAAATACTAGGAATTTTCTTCTACGCAAACATGATGTTGGCCTGGAAATGGCTATCCAAAAAGGTTTAATCTAACCATGTTGCTGCCCCCAAGGGCAGCTTTTAATTATTTCATATTCATATAAGAAATTACGCCGTCATCGTATAATTAGGAATACATCTTATCCCACCATTTTGTTATAACTGTTTCGTACGAAACAGTTATAACAATAAATGCGACCGATTAAGGTCGCATTTTGTTAGTCAACTTCAAGTATCGTTCCCCTCACCGCAGGAACGACATTTTTTGCAAATTCAGAGAAGGCCATAGCCCCTCTACTAATTGCTTCATAAGTGCCATGTGACACAAGAATTCTATCAAGAACTTTCCCGCCTCGGGCATCAATCAGATCCTTCATGAAATAGAGCGAATCACCGAAGGTTCCGTGTGAACTCATGCCGAATCTTTTGACCTCGGCTACTACCGGAACAACTATTTTTGTGTCATTTTTATTTTCGTCTCTTGTCCTTAAAACTATTTTTCTATTATCCTCGTTGCCTTTCCAACTAGGATACTTTTCAATAAGTTTGAGAAGCTTAAGAGCATTTGTTCCCGGCGCCAACCATGAAGTTGGGACAAAAACAAAGTTCTGTCTTGGAAGTCCGTATTCGAAATATTCTACAATCGGACCAAAGTTCCCCATCATGCTCGTGGTAATGATCACTTTGGGCAAACCGTCCTCCATTAACTCCCGCCGATGACTGTGGTTTTGAACTTCTCTGATGCCACTCTCGTCGCCTAAGGGCGGTAGCGGTTCATCAAGATCAGACCAACGATTTTGTCTCATGATTTGATAGAAACTTCTGATTGAGCCGTCAATCCAACAGGGAATTTCAGCTTTTGCCATATCCATGGCCAAGCTTTGTCCTTTTCCTGTTGAAGCGGCAATAAGAATTATGATTTTATCTTCTGCCAACTTTTCTTTTACATAAGCAATCAGCTCGTCTCTCTTCTGGCTGTATGGTTTCTCATCTTCGCTACTTCCGGACGCATAGGTCATATCGTTTGACCAAATCTCATCGGGCAAGAGTTCTTTTGGCCAAGTGCTTGGCCAAGTAGCACCCTTGACTAACGCCTGGTTGTGCCAAGCGGCATCACCCAAAACCAAGGCCTTGTGACCAGATGGCGTTTCGATGATAAACGATGTTGAACCATAGGTATGACCGTTCGGAATTGCGTGAACAACTAAATTGCCCATCTGGAACTGGCCCGGTTTTTCAATGGCCCTAAACCGACCTATCGCATTACAATAATCCAAATAATCATATCCAATGTCGTCATCCTCGCTCGACCTATTAAGAGTATCCATCCACATCTCTTTGGAGATGGCATTGTTTACTGGCGTTCCCCAGAAAGCTGTATTTTCTTTGGCTAACCTTAACCCTTCTAGAGTCGGTGCGTAGGCAGTGTGGTCGGTATGAAAATGTGTAAATGCTACGTTGGCAATTTTTTTGCCAATATTTTTTATTAGGGACATGTCCGGACCATAGCCTCCGGGCCTGCGACCCTTTTTATTCACCGACGTCATTCCGACGCCGCAATCAAACAGATTCAATTCATTATTAATTTCGACACCAAGACAGTTGGGACCGATAGAGACCTGGTCTCTGGGCCCGCCAAAGACATACAAACGATTGTTGTTACTTATCATTTTCCCTCGTTTTCAATGTTCTGATTCTAGTAAGAATCCGAATAGCTACCAAACTTGCCAGTTATTCGGATTCCCACTATTTGTCTACTATTGTACGCCCCTATTGACAATTGTCAATGTTTCTGATAAAATGGTTATACTAAGGTGGACCTTGAAAACGAGCCATAGTTAGTGGCCACCACATCAGCCCAGCTAGAAGCTGGGCAGGAGAGAAGAAATGAGTGAAAACACGCAGAACACCCCGTCGGTCAGGTTGAGTGAGCGGTTAACACCGCTCGTCCGCGAAGCCGTCGCCCTCAAGGGCGACGGCAAGGAAGCGGCCCGGGCGTTCCGGGACAGGCTGTTCGAGTTCCGAAAGGATCTCGACCAGAACGAGAAAAGAACGGTCGGCGATCTGCTAATGCAGTACGCTGTCAAAGGACGCTTGCCGATGCAAGCGTTCAGTCTAATGTCGCCGCGTTTTCAGGAGCCCATCCGGGCTCGTGCGTTCCGACTGGTGATCGCATTCACCAGTCTGGAGGGGGGGCACTTTTCCCCCAAGGACGCCGGGCACCTCGTCGAGGCAGCTCGGAAAAGCGGCGACCTGACCGAGGAGGTCAGGAAGGCGATCAACACGCTTGACGCCTACGCAAATAGCCGCGGGATCTTCGCCCGCGACTATCAAGACAAAAAAAATGCCCGTAAGGGCATAGAGGCCGCCCTCGAAGCGGCTCTCGGTGGACTCGACGCTCCCGTCGAGGAGCCGGACCCGGACATTGAGTCGGTCATTGCGACGCTGGAAAGCCAGCTCGCAACTGCCAAGACCGCCAAAGTTGCGGCGGCGGCGGGTGACGACGATGATGCGTT
>OBEQ012040982.1_pt1 | contig 10256 bp, 7 predicted proteins | sample 1670901 | NCBI WGS metagenome assembly OBEQ01 (sample SAMEA104232315, study PRJEB22302) | groundwater metagenome | biome: forest; feature: aquifer; material: groundwater | place: USA | collected 2011-08-07 | depth 5.4 m | reverse complement strand
TCGTTCGATTGCGAAGTACGAAACAGGTGGTGGGGTCATGCTACCCGACGATATCCAAAGAAACGTCAACGGAAGGGGCGCTGTGCGTCAGCTGCCCAATCGAAATTCGCTCAACTCCGGTGCGCGCGTAATCCAAAACGTTTTCCAAGTGGATCCCGCCGGAAACCTCCAGTTCGATTTTGCTCCCCGATTTTTTCCTTAAGCTCACGGCCTCTTTCACGCTCTCCACCGACATATTGTCCAACAGGATGTAATCGGGCTTGGCTTTTAAAGCCTCGGACAGCTCCACCATATTTTTGACCTCGATCCCGACGACTGTTTTTTTTAGAACGTTTTTCCGGGCTCTTGAGACGATGTCTAGGATCGTTTCCTTTCTTAAGATTTTCAAGTGGTTATCTTTGATCAGGACCTGGTCATAAAGGCCAAAGCGGTGATTCATCCCCCCTCCGATGTGGACGGCGTATTTTTCGAGGATCCTTAAATTGGGGGTCGTTTTCCGGGTGTCAAAAATTTTAGCGGGAGTCCCTTTTATTTTATCCACAAACTCCCGAGTCAAAGTCGCCACGCCGCTTAAAACACTTAAAAAATTAAGCGCCGTGCGTTCCGCCGTGAGGATCGAAGCGGCCGAGCCTTCCAAATAAGCGATCTCCCTGTCCTTTTCGATGAGTTCCCCATCTTTGGCGACCGGCAGGAACCTTAAGTTCTCATCGATCAGGCGAAAAACACGTTCGATCACGTCGATCCCGCACAGGATGGCTTTTTCTTTGAATTCGATGTCGGCCTTGGCGGGCGTGTTTTTTAAAATGAGGGCCGAAGTCGTCAGATCCTTCGCGCCCACGTCTTCTCTCAAAGCTGATTTGACATAAGGATCTATAAAAGCAGGCTTTAGCATCTTAAGACTTTTTGAGCAGACTGCAATTTTTTAGGCAAGGGTGCGGAGATTTTCTTCAAGGCGTTTCTTGCGGTTTTCAAGTTCTTCGGCTTTCTTTATTTCTTTGTCCACGATGTCTTTGGGGGCTTTTTTAAGAAAATCCTCATTTTTAAGGCGGGCTTTCAGTCCGTGCATCAAATTTTGAACGTCGGTCAAAGCCGCCTCGATGCGTTGTCGTTCCACCGCCACGTCAATCAAGCCCGAAAGAACCACGTAAGTTTCCACGCGTCCGATATTGGCGACGGCAGACTCCTTGGGGCGGGCGATATTTTTGCCGACCGTGAGCGACGAAACTTTGGCCATGAGCACGATGTACGAGGAATAGCTTTTAAGGATTTTGAGCTCTCGATCCCGCGTAGCTTTGATGGCGACGGTCACGCTCTCTTTGGGGTTGATTTGCCAGGCCGAGCGGACATTGCGGATCGCCTGGATTTCGTTCAAAATCAAGCTCGTTTCGATCTCCACCTCGCGGTCGATGTATTTTTTATCCGCTTTCGGCCACGCGCTGATCATGATGGACTCGCCCTCGTGAGGCAATTTCTGCCAGATCTCTTCCGTGATAAAAGGCATGAAGGGGTGCAGCAGTTTGAGCGAATTCTCCAAAACCGTGTGAAGCACGCTTTGAGTTTCTTTGGTAGTGATGCCGGGTTTGACCAGCTCCAGGTACCAATCGCAGAACTGATGCCAGAAAAAATCATAAAGGACGGAGATCGCCTCATTGAAACGGCTTCGGTTCAGGCTGTCGGTCACCTGAAGGATGGTCTGGTTCAAGCGGCTTAAGATCCACCGGTCGATCGGGTTCAGCTCCGAGGGTTTGGGTAAACTTTTGGAAGGCTTGGCTTTGAGGTTAAGGTTCATCAGCGTGTAACGGGCGGCGTTCCAGATCTTGTTGGCGAAATTCCTGCCGACTTCGAATTTTTCTTTCGACGCGTAAACGTCCTGCCCTTCGGCCGTGATGGAAATGATTCCGTAGCGCAGCGCGTCGGCGCCGTACTCGTCGATGATGTCCAGCGGGTCAACGGCGTTGCCCAAGGATTTGGACATTTTTGCGCCCCTTTCATCACGGACGATGCCGTGGATGTAGACCTCTTTAAAAGGTTCCTTGCCCATGAATTCAATTCCGGCCATCATCATTCGGGCCACCCAGAAAAAAATAATCTCATAACCCGTCACCAAACATGAAGTGGGGTAAAAAAATTGAAGGTCTTTGTTTTTTTCGGGCCAGCCCAGCGTCGAAAAAGGCCACAACCAGGATGAAAACCAGGTGTCCAGAACGTCGGCATCTTGGGTCAATTCCAAATTTTGGCAGTCCGGGCACTGTTTAGGCGTGAGGCGTGAGACGATCATCCCCGGCTCTTTGTAGACCCCCGTTCCAGGCGCGTATTTTTTTTCAAGAACTTCAGACGCCACTTTGGAACGGCACGTCGCGCAATACCAGACGGGAATCCTATGGCCCCACCAAATTTGTCTTGAGACGCACCAGTCTTTAATATTGTTCATCCATTCCAGGTACACTTTGGTCCAGCGCTTGGGCATAAAGATAGTTTTTCCGTCTCTGACCGCTGCCAGCGCCGGCTTGGCCAGAGGTTTCATGTGAACAAACCACTGTTTCGAGAGAGTGGGTTCGACGATCGTGTGGCAGCGATAACAATGCCCGACGGCGTGCACGTGTTCCTTGGTTTCCAGAAGAATTCTTCTGTCTTCAAGCTCCGAGATTATTTTTTTTCGTGCCTCAAATCGGTCCATGCCTTCATAAGGGCCCGCCGCGGCGTTGAGCGTTCCATCCGGATTCAGGATGTTGATCGACTCCAAATGATGTTTGGAGGCCAAATTAAAATCCACCGGATCATGGGCCGGCGTGATTTTAAGGGCTCCGGTGCCGAATTTAGGATCGATGGAATCGTCGCGGATGATCACCAGTTTTCGGTTTAGGAGCGGAAGGATCGCCGTTTTTCCAACTAAGTGTTTATAGCGTTCATCCTTGGGGTTGAATCCGACGGCTGTATCCCCCAGAAGAGTTTCAGGCCGCGTCGTCGCGATGGTCAGATGCTCCCCGGTCCCCTCAATGGCGTACTTGAGATAATAAAGGTGGCCCGCCACGTCTTTATGCTGAACCTCTTCATCCGACAAAGCGGTCTGGCACCGGGGGCACCAGTTGATGATATACTTTCCGCGATAGATCAAACCCTTTTCATACAAACGCACGAACACCTCGCGCACGGCCTTTGAGAGCCCTTCGTCCATGGTGAAACGCGTCCGCTCCCAATCGCAGGAACAACCCAGGCGCTGAAGCTGGCGGATGATGGTATTGCCGTATTTCTCGCGCCATTTCCAGACGCGTTCTAAAAATTTCTCCCGGCCGAGCGTGTGCCGGGTCAAACCCTCTTCTTTCAAGGATTTTTCAACTACATTTTGCGTGGCGATCCCGGCATGGTCCGTCCCGGGCATCCAGAGCGCTTCGCGCCCCTCCATCCGCCGGTAACGGATGAGGATGTCTTGCAGAGTATTGTTGAGCGCATGGCCCATGTGAAGGATGCCGGTCACGTTGGGCGGCGGGATGACGATGGTGTAAGGTTTTTTCTTGGCCTTGGAAGAGGCTTTGAAATAACCTTTTTTCACCCAAAACTGGTACCAGGTTTTCTCAACCTGTTTTGAAACATAAACTTTGGGGAGGGTTTCTACGGGCGTCGGATCGGGCATTGGATTATCTTAAGAGGCGGTATTCGATGGCGTCCACCAGCGCTTGCCAGCTGGCGTCGATGATATTGCTTGAGACCCCCACGGTGGTCCAAATATTCTTTTCATCCCGGAACTCGATAAAGACGCGTACTTTGGCGGCGGTCCCGGCTTCGGAATTTACCACCCGAACTTTGTAGTCTTCCAGATGGATCGTGTCCACGACCGGATAGAACGGCGACAAAGCTTTGCGCAGGGCCTTGTCCAAAGCGTTGACGGGCCCGTCGCCTTTGGCGACCCCTTCGCCTTTTTTGTTTCCGACAGCCAAAACCACCGTCGCGGTAGAAATGGGATTTTGATCCCCGATGTTTTCGGCTGAGACATGGACTTTTTCGAATGTGAAGAACTTTTTCCTTTTTCCAGTGATCTCTCGGATCAAAAGCTCAAAACTGGCTTCAGCGGCTTCGTACTGGTAGCCTTCATTTTCTTTCTCCTGAACTTTTTGGAGGATCTTTCTTGTTTCAGGAGACTCTTTCTTGAGTTCGATGTCCAGCTCTTTGGCTTTGAGAAGAATATTCGTTCTGCCGCCGACTTCCGACACCAAAAAGCGGCGCCGATTGCCCACGAGTTCCGGATCGATGTGTTCATAGGTTTCCGGGTTTTTTAAAACAGCGTTGATATGCACCCCGCCTTTGTGGGCAAAAGCGCTCAGGCCCACGTAAGGCTGGTTCTTGGGCTGGATCATATTGCTGATCTCACTCACGTAGCGGGCGACTTCAGTGAACTCTTTAATTTTTTGTAAAGGAAGACAGTGAAACCCCAGCTTAATCTGAAGATTTGAGACGATCGCGATGAGATCCGGATTTCCACAACGCTCTCCGTAGCCATTGATCGTGCCCTGGACGTGGACGGCCCCGGCTTGAACGGCGGCCACAGCGTTGGCGATCCCCATCCCGCAATCATTGTGCGTATGGATTCCCAGGGGGTGTTTAAGCTTGGCGTGGATCTCTGAAACGGCTTTTGAGAGCTTGGACGGCATCGTTCCGCCGTTGGTGTCACAAAGAACCAGCACCGCAGCGCCTGCGTTCAGCGCTGTCTCGAGAGTTTTGACGGCATAAGCGGCATTGTTAAAATACCCGTCAAAAAAATGCTCGGCGTCGTAAATAACCTCTTTGCCTTTCATCTTTAAATAACGGACAGAGTCCTCAATCATCCGGATATTCTCTTCAAGCTCTGTTTTAAAAACTTCTCTGACGTGCATGTCCCAGCTCTTGCCGAAGATCGTGATCACATCGGTGCCGGCAGCCAGGAGACCGCGCAGATTTTCATCCTCCGAGGCTTTGGTATGGGCTTTGCGGGTCGATCCGAAAGCCACGACGCGGGAGTTTTTGAGTTTGACCTTTTTGATCTCTTCAAAAAAAGCGAACTCCTTGGGGTTCGCCCCCGGCCATCCACCCTCGATGAAATGCAAACCCAATTCGTCAATTTTCTTGGCGATCAGGAGCTTGTCTTGGACGGAGAAAGAGATCCCTTCTCCCTGGGACCCATCCCTCAGCGTCGTGTCATAAATCTCGATTTTTTTAGAGGCCATTTTTATCTTCTATTTTTTTGACAACTTAAACTGCTTGTGTAAAAGTTTCACGGCTTTTTCCGCGTCGTGTTTTTTAACGACACAGGAAATCTTGATCTCACTGGTTGAGATCATCTCGATATTGATCTTGTTTTTTCCGAGGATGTCAAACATCGCCGCGGCCACCCCCGCGTGAGAACGCATCCCGATGCCCACCACGGAAACTTTGGCGATGTTCGAGTCTTGGGAAATCCCCTTAAAACCGGTTTTTTTGGCTATTCTTTTCAAGGCCGATACGGCGTGATCCGCCTCAGGCCTGGGGACGGTGAAAGAAATGTCCGTATCCGTGTATTTGCCGATATTCTGGATGATCATATCCACGTTGACTCCCGCGTGAGCCAGAGTTTTAAAAATCTTTGCGGCGGCGCCCGGCCGGTTGGGAACCGCGCTTAAAGTTAACTTGGCCTCATTTTTATTCAATGAAACGCCGCGAATCAAGACATTTTCCATCGACTTCTCCTCCTTGACGATCCAGGTGCCTTCATTTTTTGAAAAACTGCTTCTGACATGAACGGGGATATTGAATTTGCCCGCCAGCTCGATAGAGCGCGACTGCATCACCTGCGCCCCTGAAGAAGCCAGCTCAAGCATTTCTTCGTAACTGATACGCGGGATTTTCCTGGCATTTTTAACCAAACGCGGGTCCGTGGTGTAGATGCCTTCCACATCCGTGTAAATTTCACACGAATCGGCCGAAAGCGCTTTGGCCAACGCCACCGCCGTCAGATCGCTGCCGCCGCGGCCGAGCGTCGTGATCTCTTGATCGGGCCCTATTCCCTGAAATCCGGCCACGATCACGACTTTTTTCGCTTTGAGCTCTTTCTGTATCCTGTGGGTGCTGATATCCAGGATCCTCGCACGAGTATAGGAGGAATCCGTCATGATCCCCACCTGGCCTCCGGTAAAGGAGATCGCGGGGCATCGAAGCTCATGCAAAGCCATCGCCAAGAGCGAGACGGAGATCTGCTCGCCCGTGGACATCAACATGTCCAGTTCGCGACGCGAAGGGTTTTTGGTGATCTGTTCAGATAGGAATAAAAGATCATCCGTGGTATCGCCCAGCGCGCTGACCACGACCACGAGAGAATGCGCTCTTTTTTTGTAACGAAATACTCTCTCCGCGACTTTTTTGATACGGTCAGCGTTCGCGACGCTTGAACCTCCGTATTTCTGAACGATCAGGCTCATTCCTTATTCCTTCAAGATCTTATTTTAAAAAATACTCCATCAACTTGTGCCCTTGCTCAAAAATAAGCTTGCTCTGAAGAGCGTTTTTCTCGTTAAATTGCGTGAACTCATCCGCATCGACCCCGCTGCCCTGAACCACGAAAGGAACCTGCCCATGCAACGGCGTTTTTTTGGACAAGGGGTGCTGAGTGTCGCCGGTCACTAAAAGCCGGTGGTTGCCATCCGCCTCAAGTTTTTTGATCGCCGGTCCGACAACCGTCGAGTCAAAATCCTCGATAAATTTTATCTTGAGCTTCAGGTCGATCTTTCGTCCCTCGGTCCAGGGGAAATAAACGAAAGCAAAGTCATTTTCCTCGACCGAAGCCTTAAGGCTCTTGCCTTGTTTCAATGCCAGCGCCTTAGCAAGCCCCTTCAGATAATCAACGTCCGAAAAAACGCAGCCTTCCCGTCCATAACGCTGTTGAAATGTCGGTGTCTTCGGCTTTTTGCCTTGTCCCCACGGCCAGATCATGCTGGCCGGGTTTTCATGGAGGTCAATGCGGACTTTATTGATCTCTTGGGACTCCAAAATAGTTTTAGAGGCGTTTATGAGATGGAGAACTGTCGAGGCTGCCCGGCCTTTGGGTAGATTTTTGGCGAATTTCTGTCCGATCACAGTATCCGGCGGAATGCATTCCAATTCATCCAGGTTTTCCGAAAGCTCCGCGTCATTGATGAGTAAGATATTGCGAAATCCTTCCCCTGAATAAAACCGTATACGGTCATTAGAAAGCTTCTGGTTCAGAGCCTCAATAAGGATGTGCGATTCTTTGGTTAAAATATTACCCGCAGTGGCATCGATTAGATCTTCATCAAGCACCGTCACTAAATTGCAACGAAACGCGACCGCCCGGTCATCTTGGGAGATCCCCATCGCGATCGCCTCGAGCGGCGCAATGCCTGTATAGAACTCCTGAGGGTCAAATCCGAGTATCGCCATCGCCGCGACGTCACCGCTGGCACGAAGCGAATTGGGACAAAACGAGGCTTGGCCCAACTGCCCTTTCTTCGCCAAAGAATCCATGTGAGGTGTTTTGGCGACCTCCATGGGTGTACGGGCAGAAAGTTCTTCCAGAGGCTCATCCGACATTCCTTCACAAACCAAGATCACATGTTTCATAGTTTTATCGCCTTTAGTATCGCTTCTAAACGAGCGGGTACTGTTTTAGGCCTTTTCACTTGTTTCAACGCGCAATCCGGATCTTTTAAGCCATGGCCCGTCAACACACAAACAAGAGTCTTTTTCTTTCCCAAGTTTTTGTTTTTAAAATAACCCTTTTTGCTTAGCTTGAGGACCCCAGCCACACTCGCCGCGCTCGCCGGTTCGACAAAAATCCCTTCTTCGCGCGCGAGCCATTGGTAAGCGCTCAAAATCTCTTTATCTGTAACCGTGCCGATCAATCCGTTGGACTCCTCTCGCGCCTGGTCCGCCATTTTCCAGCTCGCCGGGTTTCCGATCTTGATCGCAGTCGCGACAGTTTTGGGATCTTTGATTATCTTTCGTTTCACGAGTGGCGCCGCGCCTTCCGCCTGAAAACCCAGCATCACGGGTTTTTCACGGACCTTCCCATTTTCAAAGTATTCTTTGTAACCTTTCCAATAAGCCGTGATGTTCCCCGCGTTGCCCACCGGGATCGCGTGAAAATCTGGCGCGCGTCCATCCAGCTGATCGCAGATCTCAAAAGCGGCTGTTTTCTGCCCTTCGATCCGAAAAGGATTTAAAGAATTCACCAGTGTAACCGATTCATTTCGCGAGATCTCTTTGACCATTTGGAGCGCTTTGTCAAAATTTCCATTGATAGAAATAACCTGCGCATTATGAATTAACGCCTGACTCAATTTTCCCAGAGCGATCGCGCCTTTGGGGACTAGCACCACACTCTTGATCCCTGCCTTAGCCGCGTAGGCGGCGGCGGAAGCCGACGTGTTTCCCGTAGAAGCGCAGATCACCGCCTTGGAGCCCGCCTCAGCCGCCTTGGATAAAGCCACCGTCATTCCCCGATCCTTGAATGAGCCCGTGGGATTAGCACCTTCACATTTCAAAAAAACGGATAACCCGATCAAATGCGTTAAACGGGATGAAAAAATAAGCGGCGTATTGCCCTCGTGTAAAGTCACTACCGGAGTCGCGGCCGTGACAGGCAAATATTGCCTGTACCGCTCAATGATCCCGCGCCAGATCATTTCTCCACCCGAAGCACCGTTGTTTTTTCACTGACATCGGTCCTGCCGTCAATACGCCGAAGGGCTTTGATGACGTCCGCCTCTCTGGCCTCATAGGTCAAAATAATCACCGGCACGGATCGAGGGTCATGCGACTCTTTCTGATGCACACTTAAAATAGAAATGTTATTCCTGCCTAACTCCAACGCGATCCGGCCCAGCACGCCGGGTTTATCGGCCACCTGAAAACGCAAATAGTATTTCGACACAATTTGGCTCGCCGGAAAAAACTTTGCCGGTGACAGCGCTTCGGGCGGCGAATTTTTGAGACCGGACCCATAGGATATCTTTTTTGAGATATCCAGGATATCGCTCATGACCGCGGACGCCGTGGGGAGCATACCGGCGCCCTTGCCATAAAATAGTAGATCTCCGGCCTGGTCACCATGCACAAAAACAGCGTTGTATACGCCGCGTACGTTGGAAAGCGGGTGGTTCAAAGGCAAAAGAGTCGGATGGACACGGAGCTCGAGGCCGCCTTTTGATCTTTTACCAACCGCCAAAAGCTTTACTACATATCCCAACTCTTTGGCGTAAGCGATATCCTCCTCGGCGATATGTTTGATCCCTTCGACTGAAATAGCCTTAAAATTCACTTCCCTGCGGAACGCGAGACGGGCTAGGATCGCTAGCTTGTGCGCTGAATCCGTGCCCTCGATATCTAGAGCGGGGTTTTTCTCGGCGAATCCTTTGATCTGGGCTTTTTTTAAAGCCTCCTCAAATTTGACCGAACTTTCGGACATGGAAGATAAAATATAATTACAGGTCCCGTTCACGATCCCCAACACATGCGAGATATTGTTTGACACAAGCCCTTCTCTGAAGGCTTGAATGATCGGGATCCCCCCGCAAACACTGGCCTCAAAACCTAAATGCCGGCAACGTTTTTCCGCCTCAAGAAACACAGACCTACCCTGTTCAGCCAAGAGCGCTTTATTGGCGGTCACGACATGTTTTCCGTTGGCTAAAGCCCTTAAAATAATTTCTTTGGCGGGATGGATACCGCCGATCAACTCGACCAAAATGTCTATCTGCGGGTCATCCGTGACGAGCTTTGGATCGGTGGTCAATAAATTCGCCGGAAGTTTTAAACCGCGTTTCTTCGAAAGTGACTGAACGCAGATCTTTTTTAAAACTAAACGAATGCCGGCCTTTTCCTCAAGCGCGCGGCTTTCGGACCGGAGCACTTTTAAAACACCCGATCCCACGGTGCCTAACCCCAACAAGCCGAGAGTGATCGTTCTAGGATTTTTTTTCATAAAAATTTAAACCCGCCTATGAAATGGTCGGGGTGAGTGGATTCGAACCACCGATCTCTTGCACCCCAAGCAAGCGCTCTGGACCAAGCTGAGCCACACCCCGTAAAATTTTCTTTGTCAATCAAGCTCTCGGTGAGGGCCGCGTTTCATGACCGCTTTGACCGCGTCCTTCGGGTCATCCCCATGAAAGAGAATTTTATAAACCGCCTGGCTGATGGGCATCGAAATTTTGTATTTTTTAGAAAGTTGATAAGCCGCTCTGGCAGTTTCAACGCCTTCCACCACCATTTCGGTCTCCTTCAAAATTTTG
>OBEQ012930335.1_pt1 | contig 10258 bp, 9 predicted proteins | sample 1670901 | NCBI WGS metagenome assembly OBEQ01 (sample SAMEA104232315, study PRJEB22302) | groundwater metagenome | biome: forest; feature: aquifer; material: groundwater | place: USA | collected 2011-08-07 | depth 5.4 m | reverse complement strand
TACTGAAGAATTTAAATTTATATCAATTGCAGATGCATATGCAACAGGAAGCAGCATGATGCCACAAAAGAAAAATCCTGATATCCCTGAGCTCATTCGAGGAAAGTCAGGCAGACTAATAGGAAATCTAACTGCTTTATTGGTTATCTTAAAAGGCTTGCCTCAGGCTTACAATAAAGATTTGCAAGAAGACAAAGAGTTGATTTTTGATTCTGTTGACAACATTAAAATTATTCTACAAATAGCAGATGAGTTCTTACAAAATATTATTTTCAACACAAACAAAATGAGTAATTCAGTTAACTCAGGTTTTATAAATGCAACTGATGTTGCCGATTATCTTACAAATAAGGGCATTCCATTTAGAATAGCTCATGAAGTAACAGGAGCAATAGTTGCATACTGCATAGAGAGAAAAAGGCAATTTAAAGATTTAAGTATAAGTGAATGGAATACATTTCATAAATCATTTGGCGATGATATTATTGAAAAAATAGAAATTGATTCCTGTGTTAATGCTAAAAAAGTTTATGGTGGAACTGCTCCTGACGAAGTCGCAAAGGCTATTCACAGAGCAGAAAAAAAAGTATTTTGAAACAAAAGAAACACAACCACGCAATGATTCTTGCAGCTGGAGTCGGTTCTAGGCTTGATCCGCTTACCTCGCAGATACCAAAACCACTTTGCCCAATTTTAGGCAAACCAGTTATGGAACATATTGTTTCTCTCTGTAAGTCACATGGCTTTATTAATCTTTCTGCAAATACTCACGTTATGGCAGATAAAATCTCTACACACTTTCAAGACATAGAAAAACAAGGCATTAAATTAAACTTGGTTTATGAAAAACAATTAACCGGAGTAGCCGGAGGAGTAAGAAGCTGTAGAAAACATCTTACAGATGGTGTAATTCTTATAATCATGTCAGATGCTCTAACTGACGTTGATCTAACAGAGCTTTATGAAGCTCACATAAATAGCAATTGTGCAGTAACTGCAGCAATTAAAGAAGTAGAAGATACAACACAATATGGTGTCACTGTAACCGATACAAACAACAGGATTATTTCTTTTCAGGAAAAACCAAGACCTGAAGAAGCAAAAAGTAATCTTGCAAACACCGGAATATATTTCTTCAATCAAAGTGTATTGAATGAGATTCCACCTGAAAGTGAAGTCTTAAAATATGACATTGCTACTGATCTTTTTCAAAAACTAATGAAAAAAAATATTCCTCTGCAGGCAATAAAAACAAAAAAATACTGGGCAGATATAGGTACACTGAAACAATATCTTCAAAGCATAAAAGACATTCTTGAAGGAAAAGTAGAAATAGAGATAGGTGCCGAAAAGGTTCTATTTGGCTATAAAGAAAAAGGTGTTTCAATAGATCCTTCAGCTAGAATTGAAGGGAAGGTCTATCTTGGAGAAAATGTAAAAATAGGACCAAACGTAAACATATCTGGATTTGCTTACATTGAGAAAAACTGTACAGTTGATGCTAATTCTTTTATAAACAACTCAATAATTTGGTCAAATTCTAACATTGGTAAAAATGTAAAAATCATAAATAGCATAATTGCAAACAACTGCAATGTCAGTGAAGGACTTGAGATGATATCAAATTCTGTCTGGGCTCCGGAAACAATGATAAAAAAAGACAGTAAGCCAAGTATTGTTTTTAAATAAATTATGTTTCTTATCGGCACAATAGTCGGGACATTTGGAAATAAAGGAGACGTAAAAGTTATACCTTTAATTAATCCTGCAGATTATCTTTTAGAAGCTAGTTCAATTTTTATCGAGGATGGAAATTGTAAAAAGCAAGAATTTAAAGTTTTAATGTCAAAAAAACATAAAAATGTTTATGTTTTTAACCTTGAAGGAATCAATGACATGAATGTAGCTGAAAGCTTATCCGGATTATCAATATACATTCCAAGTATTGCATTTAAGGATTTAAAAGAAAATGAATACTATTACCATGATCTTGAGGGTTTAACAGTTTACACAGAGTCAGGCAATGAGGTCGGAAAAGTAGACCATATCTTAAAAGGCGGAAATGACATCCTTGTAATTAAAAGTAATAATGGGGAAGAAATAATGGTTCCATTCGTCGATGAGCTTGTACCGGAAGTAAATTTGAAAGAAAAAACAATTACTGTTAATGCAATTGAGGGATTAGTTTAAGACAATGCAAAACATAAGAATAAAGGTTTGCGGCATAACTTCTGTATATGATGCAAGAATGGTTTCTTCATTTCCAATTCATGCTATAGGATTAAATTTTGTAAAAAGATCTCAAAGAAGAATAAATACTAAAACTGCTAAAGAAATTATTGACAGACTTCCTCCGCTTATCGCTCCTATATTAATTTTTGAGGATGAAAAAATAAGCAAGGTAATGTATCTTTGTGACTCTTTATCAATCAATACAGTTCAGCTGCATGGTACTGAACCCGTTTCATACTGCAATGACTTAAAAAAATTCAATAAAAGTCTAAAAATCATAAAAGCATTCCCTACAAAAGAAGCCTCTGTCTCACAATTAAATGCTTATAAGAGATCCTGTGATTGTTTTTTGCTTGATTCATATGATAGAAAAAATCAAATGGGTGGTATTGGAAAACCATCAGATTGGGCAGTTGCACAAGAAATCGTTTCAAAATCAAGACTCCCAGTTATCCTGGCTGGAGGATTAAATCCCTATAACGTAAACAGTGCAATTAAAAGAGTAAAGCCTTTTGGAATAGATATAAACAGTGGTGTTGAATCCCGTATTGGCAAAAAAGATAAAAGCATGATGGAAAAGCTTTTTCAGGAATTGTATTCCTAATCAATTATAATAATTTCTATATGGTAATTAAAACTTCAAAAGAAATTCGCCAATCCTGGATTGACTTCTTCTCAAAAGAGCATGCTCACAAACATGTTAAAAGCAGCTCTTTAATCCCGGACAATCCTACTTTGCTTTTAACCGGTGCAGGAATGGTACAATTTGTGCCATATTTTTTAGGTTTGAAAGAGTCTGAGTTTAAGCGTGCAGTAACTATTCAAAAATGTGTAAGAGTTGGTGGAAAAGATTCCGATCTAGAAAACATAGGACGAACAACAAGACATCATTCTTTCTTTGAAATGATGGGCAATTTTAGTTTTGGAGATTATTTTAAAGCTGAGGTAATTCCATGGGCATGGGATTATGTAACTAATATTTTAGAACTTCCAAAAGACAAACTTATTGTTTCTGTATTTGCTGGGGATGCAGTAACTCCTTTTGATGAAGAAGCATATAGTCTTTGGAGTAAAAAAGTAGGAATAAGTGAAAATCAAGTCAGAAAACTAGGAAGAAAAGATGTTTTCTGGGGACCGCCAGGACCTACAGGACCATGCGGACCATGCTCTGAGATTTATTTTGACCGTGGTTCTGAATTTAAAGACCCCGATGAAAGATTTCTTGAAATCTGGAATCTTGTGTTTATGGAGCTAGAGAAAGATGATGAAGGAAAGTTTAAATCACTTGCTAAGAAAAATATTGATACTGGTGCAGGACTTGAAAGAATTGCGTTAATTTTACAGAATAAATCAAACACTTTTGAAACCGATCTCTTAAAACCAATTTTAGATGTGGTGTCAGATGTAACTAAAACTCCTTATAAGAAAAGTGAAAAATCAGATTTAAGTTTAAAAATAATTACTGATCATATTCGCTGTATAAGCTTTCTAATCGGTGATGGAGTAAGACCAAGCAATCTTGGTCGTGGTTACGTTCTGCGTATGCTAATCAGGCGTGCTTCAAGGTTTGGATGGCTACTCGGGTGTAAAGAACCATTCTTATATAAACTGCCAAAGGTTGTAAGCGATAACTATTCAATATTTTATACTGAGTTATCATCAAGCTTTAATGCTATCTGTGAGGTAATTAAAACAGAAGAAGAAAGATTCTCTGAAACAATTGAAAGAGGACTGGTTTATCTAGATGAATTACTTTCAAAATCAGGCAAAATTATTTCAGGAGAAGAGGCTTTTAATTTATATTCCACTTATGGTTTTCCAATTGAATTAACTATAGATATTGCCAAAGAAAAGGATAAAACTGTTGATAATAGTGGATTTGAGATTGCAAAAGAAAAACATTCAGAGGTTTCAAACAAAGATGTTTTTGCAGTAAAGCTTACAGATAAAAAAATCTATGGTGAACTCTTAAAAGAATTTGGACAAACAAAGTTTTTAGGATATACAGATGAAAAATGTGATGCAACAGTTCTCACTCTAATAAACCCTAATGGACAAAAAGTAGAAAAGCTAAAAGAAGGGGAAAAAGGAGAAGCTGTTTTTGACAAGACCATTTTTTATGCTGAATCAGGAGGACAAGTAGGTGATTCAGGTGAAATTATTTGTGGAAATACAAAAATCTACGTATCTGACACTCAAAAACACGAAGGATTATACACTCATTCAATAAGTATTAAATCTGGTGAGATAAAAACAGGCGATAAAGTTTCATGCAAAATAGATTCAGAAAAAAGGGCAAGAACAAGACATCACCACAGTGTTACACATCTTATGCACTCAGCACTTAGAAAGGTTTTTGGGGAAACACTTCAACAGGCAGGCTCAGAAGTAAATGAAGAAAGAACAAGGTTTGACTTTACCCTTGATCGTGGAGCAAAGCCTGAAGAGATAAAAAAGATAGAAGAAATGGTAAATAGCTGGATTCAAAAAAAACTGCCCGTAGAAATAAAAGAAATGTCTTTTAACGATGCAATTAAAACTGGAGCACTTGCATTTTTCGGTGATAAGTATGGAGATTTTGTAAGAGTTATAAAAATGGGAGATGAAAAAGACCTGGCTAGTGTTGAGCTTTGCGGTGGAACACATGTAAACAATACAGGTGAAATTAGCGGGTTTAAAATCACTAAAGAAAGTTCAATAGCCGCTGGTACAAGAAGAATTGAGGCCGTAGCGGGGGAAGTTTTAAAGGAATACATAAAGAAATCTGATGAAGAGGCAGCACAAAAAAATAAGCAATTAGAGGAAAAATTTAATAAGCTCCGCGAAAGATTAACTACATTAAACGCTTTAAAAGAACTAAAGGATACGGGTAATCTTCAAGAAAACATTCTACAAGCTGAAAAATTAATTCAAAAGCTTGAATCATCTCAAAATATTGAGAAGCTAAAGTCTTTTGAAAACAAAACTATAAAGCTTCCAAGTGGAATAGCATTATTTATGCCCGAGCCAGATGATTATTCAGCAAATGCAATTAAAACTTATATTGAAAATAAGATAAAGTCTGATTTAAGCTCAGTATTTATGATTACAGACTTAACAGATGAAAACAAACTTACATTTTATGCAGGTATTACACAAGATCTGATCAAAAAAGGCATTAAAGCAAAAGATTTGGTTAACAAAATCGCAGAGGTGACAGGCGGACGCGGTGGCGGTAGAGATGATTTTGCACAGGCTGGCGGAAAAGATATTTCAAAAATTAAAGAAGCTTTAGAATTAGGAAAAAAGATTGTTTCAGAATTAAAAATTTAATTTTTCATGTAACCCTGGGTTTCGTATTTATAATTTCAATTTGTGTATTATTCAAATATGCACAAATCATTCAACCCAGACATTCATCATAGAAAATCAATCAGATTAAATCATTATGATTATTCAGAATCAGGTGCATATTTTATTACTGTTTGCACAAAAAATTTTGAACATTATTTTGGAAATATTCAAAATGGAAAAATGAATTTGTCTATGATTGGACAAATTGTTCACAACGAATGGATCCGAACAAAACAAATCCGAAAAAATGTTGCATTGGATGAATTTATTATCATGCCAAATCATTTTCATGGAATCATCATCATTAATTCCGTAGGGGCGTATTGGAATACGCCCCTACAACGAACATTTAAATCCCCATCAAATAATTTGGGCGCGATTGTTCGTTCATTCAAATCCTCCGTTAAACGGTGGTGTAATAAAAACAATTTTGCAAATTTCCAATGGCAACGTAACTATTATGAACACATTGTTAGAAATGATTTTGAATTGAACAGAATTCGAAAATATATTATTAATAACCCAATAAACTGGGAATTAGACAGAAATAATATTTAATTATCCATGTACTGCTGTTTTCAACAGTGGCATTACACCATTAACAATGTACTGAACACCAATACAAAGAAGGATGAATCCCATAATCCTATTAAATGAACTCATTGCAGTAGCCCCCATTTTCTGGGAAATAATCGGAGCAAGCCTAAGAAATATATAACTTAAAATAGCAACTGTACAAATGATTAGAAAAATTATCGGGTAATAAATCCAGCTTTTTGCATCAGAAGTCATACCGATAATAACTGCAATTGATCCAGGACCGCTTAAAAGCGGCATAGCAAGAGGTGAAAATGAAATGTCATCTTTTGTTTCTGATTCATCTTGTTCTTTTGGAAGCAGTCTTTCTTTTTTCTGAAGCATTTCAACAGCAGAGGCAATAATCATAAGTCCACCAGCAATTCTTAAACCTTCAAAAGATATTCCAAAAAATTTCAATATCAATCCACCAGCAATAAAAAAAATAATCATAATTCCAAGAGCATATATGCTTGCTTCTTTTGCGATTTGTATGCGTTTTTCATGAGAATATTTTTCTGTAAGTGATACAAACACCGGCACAGCAAGCATTGGATCCACTATTGAAAATAGCGAAACAAAAGAGCCTATAAAAAATAAAAAGTATTGATTACACATAAATCACTGTCATAAAAGACCTATAGAAAAATAATTTTAACATTATTTAGAATTTGTTTAGAATTTGAATGCTACAGCTGCAATATGTCCTTCAGCAAAGTATAATAATCATATTAAAGAGAGGTAGGGATAATGTCAGAAAAATTATCATTGGAATCCAAGGGAAAATTATTTGGCGACATGTCACCAGAGGATTTCCGCAAGTACGGTTATAAAATAATAGACTGGATTTGTAACTATCTTTCAAAGATAGAAGATTATCCTGTTTTGTCAAAAGTTAAACCTGGTGACATTAAAAACAATCTCCCAAAAAATCCTCCGAAATCACAAGAGAATATGGATTTAATTTTGCAAGATGTGGATAAGGTTCTCATGCCAGGAATTACACATTGGAACAGTCCAAATTTTTATTCTTACTTTTCAATAACAGGCTCTATGCCAGGCATTCTTGGCGAGCTTATGGCAGCCGGGCTGAATGTTCAGGGAATGCTTTGGAAAACTTCTCCATCATTGACTGAGCTTGAAGAAGTTACTCTTTCATGGCTTAGACAAATGCTTGGTATAAAAGATAACTACTTTGGAATAATCTACGATACTGCATCAATATCAACAATGCATGCAATATGTGCTGCAAGAGAAGCTTTAAATTTAAAAATCAGGGAAGAAGGAATGGCTGGAAGAAAAGATTTATTGCCTCTGCGGCTTTATACATCAGCTGAATCTCATTCATCAGTAGAAAAAGCAGCGATTGCTCTTGGAATAGGACAAAAAGGTGTAAGAAAAATTGCTGTGGATAAGGGACTTCAGATGGATCCAAAAGCACTTATTAATGTAATAGAAGAAGACATCAAATCTGGTTGTATTCCTTTTTGTGTTGTAGCAACTGTTGGTACTACCTCTACAACAAGCATTGATCCTGTTGGAATAATTGCTGACATCTGCAAAAAATATAAAATGTGGCTTCATGTAGACGGTGCTTATGGCGGAATTGCAGCAATAATTCCAGAAATGAAACATATTACTGATGGGTGGGAGCTTGCTGATTCAATTGTTGTAAATCCTCACAAATGGTTATTTACACCGGTTGACCTAAGTGTTTTGTATTGTAGAAAACCTGAGATTTTAAAGCGTGCTTTTAGTCTTGTCCCAGAATATTTAAAAACAGAACATGGCAGTGAAACAACAAACTTAATGGACTATGGCATACAGCTTGGTCGTAGATTTAGGGCACTAAAGCTATGGTTCATAATCAGATATTTTGGACAGGATGGACTGATTTCACGTCTACGTGAACACATTAGACTTGCAAGACTGCTTGCAAAATGGATGGATGTAAGTCCTGATTTTCATTGTCTTTCCGTGCCATTTGCTACTATTTGTTTTCGTTACTATCCAAAAGAACTAAAAGACAAAGCTACTTCTAAATATAAAGAAGAAATTATTGATGGTTATCTGGATGAAGTAAATGAAACAATAATGAACTCTGTCAATGAATCAGGAAAGATCTATATTTCCCACACTAAAGTAGAAAACAGAATAACACTTAGAATGTCAATTGGAAATATAAGAACAACAGAAAATCATATAAAACAAGCTTGGGAATTATTGCAAGAACATGCAAAAAAAGTTGATGCAAATATGAGACAAAACCTAAACTTATAATTCTTAGTAAATTCTAACTTTAATTAGATCTTCTCTATCTTCTTTAGCACCAGCAGCAGCAGACCAGTTCTTTGTACCTACTTTGCTTTTTTCTCTTAGCTCTATTCCATCTATGTCGTGCCACTTAAACTCTACATTTAAATACTTTTCATCATCTTGAGTAATTAAAACTTCACGAAATGCATTTGGATACTGTACAGCAGCAGGGCAACTGTTATGTATTTTGTTTTTTATTTTCATTAGCTTTGCTACATGATAATGCCCTGTAAAAACACCGATAACGTTTTTATAGCTGTTTAACAAATCAAGTAATTTTGTTCTGTCAGGTTCTAGGAAAAAATGAGATTCACTTTTAAACGGTTCAATTAAGGGAAAATGCATAGCAATGATTACATATTTATCTTTATTTTTTTCAAGTTCTTTTTTTAACCATTCAAACTGTTCAGGATTTTCAATTTGACCATGAGCAGTAATGACTTTTTCAGTAGTTCCATCCAGACAGATAATTGTAAATTTATCATTTGGTGAAAAAGAATAATAAGACATTCCATCTGTAAAGTTAGTAGGTCTATCTTTGGTAAATCTTTTAATGTATTCTTTTTTATTAAGCTCAGAATTTACGCCAGCATCATGATTGCCAAACAAGCCATAAAAAGGATATTCGAGCTTATTTGTTATTTCCAAAAACTTATCCAGGAGCTTTTTCTTTGGCATATCCACTAAATCCCCTGTTGCTAAAACAAAATCCAGATTCTTTATTTCATTTATCTGATTGACTGCATCTTTTAAAAGTTTTTCTGAGCTTCCTAAAAGTCTTCCGGTGTCTGCTGCTCCTGAATCCTGAAGATGAATATCAGAAATCTGGACAAAATGTAAAAGCGGTTTTGACTCCTCTGCTTTCAAAAAAACAAAAGAACTAAAAATTATAAGTGTGATAACACTAACTAATAAAAATAAGCTTTTTCTTTTCATATTGTGTTCACTCTTTCAAAATTATATCTATGCCGTAGTTCCTTCTCCAAATTTAATTGAAAGGGCTATTTCAAGTCTCTTCTGAACAGGCTTCCAATTTAAGTTTTCTGCAAAAACATCAAGATATTTAGCTCTGTCAATTTTATAATCAATCATATAAGCATGTTCATATACATCAAGAGCAAGTATAGGATAAACCATATCTGGAACATCTTGGTGATGTTGATCTAGTCCATAAATATGCAGCTTTCCAGTACGAAAATTAAGAGCTGCTATTGCCCATCCACGCATTGCTTTACCAGTCAGCTTAAGGTGACCAATGAAATTCTGTACATTTCCAAAATCTCTATCAATGAATTTTTTTAATGTGTCTTTTGGTTCTTTGTCTGTAGCACCAAGATTGCCAAAATACAGTTCATGCAAAACTGCTCCGCCAAGAGCAAAAGTCTGTGTTAAATGAAAAGCTCTGTATAAACCTAAGTCACCATTCTTTACATCAAAGGATTTAATTTTTGCTTCTGTTTCATTTATTTTCTTTATGTAGCCTTCATACAGAGTAAAGTGTGCTTTAAGCTGATCATCACTTAATCCATTTAATTTTCCACTTAGTAAATGATCATATTTCTTTGCAATATACTTTTCAATAGGAGGGCTTACTACAGGAAGTCCACCAGAAGAATCGTTGCCTGTTTTCTCTGCAGCACTTGAAGAATTAGATGATGTTAATGCTATTGCTGTTGTTTATAAACCAAGTTTTAAAAAATCTCTCCTACCTAAAATACTTCCATTGTTCATATCACCCATAGTATCCTCCTAATTCCTCTACAACATTATACGTTGTAAAATCAATATATAAAATCAATAC
>OBEQ012639615.1_pt1 | contig 10258 bp, 11 predicted proteins | sample 1670901 | NCBI WGS metagenome assembly OBEQ01 (sample SAMEA104232315, study PRJEB22302) | groundwater metagenome | biome: forest; feature: aquifer; material: groundwater | place: USA | collected 2011-08-07 | depth 5.4 m | reverse complement strand
TATCTAAATTATGATTATAAAAATCGAGCCCTGCTTCCTGTAATTGTTGCGCTTTTGCAGCCGTTAACATGCCGAGTGTCACACACGTTTCTAATCCCAATGCTTTGACTTCTTTGATCATTGCCAATACTTGCGGAAATTGTTTATCAGGCGGACTGCGCCACGCTGCACCCATGCAAAATCGATGTGCGCCATTTTCTTTTGCTGCTTTTGCTTGCGCAACGACGGCAGCAACATCTAATAATTTTGTACGCTCAAGACCGGTTTTATAATGCGCGCTCTGGGTACAATAACCGCAATCTTCTGGACAGCCGCCCATTTTAATATTAGCGAGTGTGCATAATTCTATTTCATCAGATTTAAAATATTGTTGATGTGCAGTATGTGCACGAAATAATAATTTTAAAAAAGGTAATTCATATAATGCAGCGACTGATTCTTTATTCCAGTGTGTTGATTGCATTGACAACTCCTCGTATCAATCTTGTGTGGCGCAAAACTATATGCTAGCTTGCCGCTACAGTCAACCAACTTTATTTTTAAGGTTAACAGATGACATCGCCCCGCACCCAACTTATTTGGCATCCTTGTTCGCAAATGAAAGATTATGAAACGTTTACACCGTTATTAATAAAAAAAGCACGCGGTTGTCATATTGAATTAGCCAATGGCACAACTATCATTGATGCGATTTCCAGTTGGTGGTGTAAATCATTAGGCCACAATCATCCGCGATTAAAAGCAGCTTTATTGGAACAAGCAGATAAATTTGAACATGTCATTTTAGCGAATACGACCAATGAAACCATCGCGACGTTGTCACAACAATTAGCGCAACTTATGCCACCTTTAAATAAAATTTTTTATGCAAGTGATGGTTCTTGCGCCATTGAAGTCGCACTCAAAATGAGTATACAAGCACGCATGATCACTGGTGAAACTCACCGTACAAAATTCATTGCCTTAGAAAATAGTTATCATGGTGAAACCACCGGCGCCCTCAGTGTCAGTGATGTCGGTTTATATCGCGCGCCATTCACACCCTTATTATTTACACCACATTTTTTAACTAAATTACCTTACGTCAACAATATGCACGATCTCTTATGGGAAGATTGTTCACTTTACTGGCCTGCGATTGAAAAAAAATTGCTTGAATATGCTGACACCGCCACGGCCATTATTATCGAACCGATATTACAAGGCGCCGGCGGCATGAAAATTTATAGTAAAGATTTTTTAAAACGTATCGCACAATTTGCAAAATTGCATAACATTCATTTAATTGCGGATGAAATCATGACTGGGATCGGACGCACAGGCAACATGTTTGCATGTGAATATGCTAACGTTATTCCCGATTTTTTATGCCTCGGTAAAGGATTAACATCGGGGTGGTTACCATTAAGCGCCGTGTTAACACACGACGCTATTTATCAACTGTTTTATGATGACTATGAAACTGGGAAATCTTTTTTACATTCACATACACAGTCGGGCAATGCCTTAGCAGCATGCATCGCGAGTGAAGTATTAACTATTTTTAAAGAAGAAAATATCTGTGAAAAAGCGGCGCAATTAGGAAAAAAAATGTTGCGCGGCATGCAACAAATTGCTCGTGATTCGCAACAATTACAAAATGTCAGAAACATAGGCGCCATGGTTGCTGCTGATTTAATTTGTGATTTTCCCACAAAACGTCACGGTTATACGGTTTATCAAGAAGCGGTCAAGCGCGGTGCATTGCTGCGTCCATTAGGCAATACTATTTATTGGTTACCGCCATTGATAATGGATGATGCCACCTTGACCCAATTACAAGAAATCACTTTCGCTGCTATTATGGCAACGTCAACACTCTAGTACTTCGTCAAATAAATTTTTCCGAATATGCTCGGGAAAACTTATTTGACGAAGTACTAGGTATAGTTAGATATAATTAGGTATAGAACAAAAATTAATCTGTCATCAACTATGGAGAATAATAAAATCATGACTATTATTGATTTTCGTATGCGTGCGAACAAATTTATTCGCGAAAGTGTACCGTATCAACCAGGAAAATCCATAGAAGTAATAGAACGCGAATTAGGAATGACGCCTGCCATTAAACTAGCGAGTAACGAAAATCCATTGGGTGCAAGTCCATTAGCTATTTTAGCAGCGACCTATGCTATCGAAAAAAATGTGCATATTTATCCAGATAATAGTTATCTGCAATTACGACAAGCGCTCGCTACTACACATGCCATCACGCCCGATCACATCACCCTCGGCAATGGTTCAGAAAATATATTGGATTTAATTATCAAATCTTATTTACCACCCACAGCTAATGCCATTGTATCGCAATATACATTTCTGACTATTCCTAATTTAATAAAAATTTATGGCGCGCGTTACCATACTATTCCTACAAAAAATTGGTATCACGATATTATTGGCACGGTGCAAGCGATTGATGATGACACGGCGATGATTTTTTTAGTCAATCCCAGTAATCCAACCGGAACTTATATTCATGAAAAAGATTTTTGTTGGTTAATGGAAACAGTACCAGCACATGTGTTAGTGGTGGTCGATGAAGCGTATATCGAATATATAACGGTAACGGATTTTCCAAAGACGATAAATTATTTAACGCAATATCCCAATTTAATTATTACGCGTACTTTTTCTAAATTATATGGTTTGGCAAGTTTGCGTATAGGTTATGCAATTTCATCACCTGATATTGCTGATATCTTAAATCGCGCGCGTTTACCCTTTAATGTAAATGGCATTGCACTAAAAGCAGCGTATGCAGCATTGCAAGATAAAAATCATATTGAAAAATCATTACGCAATAATCAACAAGGTATGCAAGATATTATTCAAGCATTAGAAAAATGGCGAATGGATTATATTCCATCTGTTGGAAATTTTATAACCATTAAAGTGCGAGATGCCATGACGGTTTATCAGCAATTATTATTTGAAGGCGTAATTGTACGACCGCTACAAATATATGACTTGCCTAACTATATTCGCGTGACTATTGGAACACCCGAACAAAACCAGCATTTTTTGACTGCATTAGAAAAAGTGATGGGACAATGAAAACGCGCCTATTTCCATCTGGCAAAACCTTGCGTATGATGCAACCCTGATAAAGACATACATCTCCTATAGAGAACATAATCATGTTATACAAAAAACAATCAACTTATCTAGCAAGACCCGTCGACCAACACGGCAATGCCGCCTACAGCGATGAGGAAAATCAGGTATGGCATGAGTTAATTACGCGGCAAACACCTATTGTGCAACAGCACGCCTGCGCTGAATATTTATATGGATTAGAATTATTAAATTTAGCTACCGATCGCATTCCACAATGTCCAGAAATTTCTGCTGTATTACGCGATTTAACTGGCTGGTCACTCGCGCCAGTACCGGCACTCATTCCTTATGATCATTTTTTTCATTTGTTAGCGAATAAACAATTTCCTGCAGCCACTTTTATTCGTCGTCGTGAGGAAATGGATTATTTACAAGAACCCGATATTTTTCATGAAATATTTGGTCATTGTCCATTATTAACCAATCAAGCTTACGCAGATTTTACGCATATGTACGGCAAACTTAGTTTGACAGCATCTGATGAAGACCGAATCATGTTGGCGCGTTTATTTTGGTTCACGATTGAATTTGGTTTAATGCAAACTGCATCGGGTGTACGTGCCTATGGCGGTGGCATTTTATCTTCAGCTAATGAAACCGTTTATTGCATAGAAAGTAATCTGCCTATACGTAAACCATTTGACCCCTTAGAAGCTTTGCGCACGCCTTATCGCATCGACATCATGCAACCGATTTATTTTACGCTGGATCATTTTGATACGTTATTTCAAGTGATTGAAATGGATTTAATCGGATTGATTGAAAAAGCACACCAATTAGGCATGCATGCACCACTATTTGAAATGGAAAAAACAATAACAACAGGAATGATGATATCAACAGACGTAGCAGCTTAAATATTAAATATTAAATATAAAAGCAAGGAGAAAACATGAGTGAATTATCCAATATTCGTTGTGTAGGTTGTGAAGGGGGTATTCCAGCGTTAAACCATGATGAAATCAAACAATTATTATCGCAAATAAAAAATTGGCAAGTGAATGCGAATCATCAATCCATTTCGCAGCGTTTTACTTTCAAAAATTTTTATCACACGATGGCATTTGTGAATGCAGTGGCGTGGATTTCGCACCAAGAAAATCATCATCCAGATATGGAAGTGGGATACAACTATTGCGTGATTCATTACATGACACATGCCGTGCAAGGTTTAACTAAAAATGATTTTATTTGTGCCGCAAAAATTGATACGTTACATGCAACTGATCTTTAGTCGAGGAGAATTTTTTTATGATTACATTACAAACCAATCACGGTGATATTACGGTTGAATTAGATTTTGAAAATACGCCAACCACTGCAGAAAATTTTTTAGCCTATGCAAAAAGTGGTTTTTATAACGGTACCATTTTTCATCGTGTCATTAATGGTTTTATGATTCAAGGCGGCGGTTTTGATGTCAACATGACGCAAAAGAAACCGCAAATTCCAATTCGTAACGAAGCGAATAAAGGCTCACAAAATAAAAAAGGAACGCTCGCAATGGCGCGCACCTCTGATCCACATTCAGCAACAGCGCAATTTTTTATTAATATCATAGATAATGATTTTTTAAATTTTAAAAATGAAACCCCTAATGGCTGGGGTTATTGTGTATTTGGTAAAGTGACAAATGGGATGGATGTTGTCGACAACATTAAAAAAGTGGCAACCACTTCGCGTGGCGGACATCAAGATGTACCGACGGAACCAGTTATTATTCAAAAAGTCATTGTGACGGAGAACAATCAGGATGATAAGCAAACATAAAATCGTTAGTCTGATATTCATATTATTAGGCAGTATGCTGCCATATGTTGTACAAGCAGCCAGTGTGACTGTTCCTATGTATTTAGCTGAAGATCCCAGTAAAAATATTGGGACGATTACTATTTCTACAGCAAAATGCGGCGTGTTATTGACACCACAATTACATGATTTGCCGCCGGGCGTGCATGGTTTTCATGTGCATGAAAAGCCGACCTGTGCTGATAAAGCCATGGCAGCGGGACCGCATTTTGATCCAAAAAATATGGAAAAACATGAAGGACCTTATCAAACGCACGGTCATTTAGGTGATATGCCAGTCTTAATTGTCGATAAAAATGGTATTGCAACATTACCGATGTTGGCCCCGAATTTAACGCTAAAAGCTTTCAAGGGACATGCGCTGATGATACATGCTGGCGCAGATAATTATGCTGATACTCCGGAAAAATTGGGTGGCGGCGGTGCACGTATTGCGTGTGGGGTGATCTCAAAATAAATAATGCTGTATAAATAAAATTGATGACTGTTATCAATTAATTTGATTGTTATTATCCAAATTTTTTTGATATTGTGCGCTCACATAAAATATGTTGAGTGTATGATCATGCCAATAAAATCTATTTTTATTTTGTTAGTTTTGTTATTCAATCTTATAGTTCCATCACTACTTCACGCCGCTAACAATACGGAGGGCTTCGCTATGCCCATCTCGACACAACCGCTGCAATTAGTGACAGTTAAATCATCACCGGCGCAGCGTGCTGTTTTACGCGAGCCGGCGCAAATCGTGCCATTTCCGCTGGATAAAAACACACGCACATTTATCAAATCGTTTCGCACTTTTTTTAAAACCTTAGAAAGTCCCTATGGCAAACCTGCTGGGCTCGCTGCACCACAAGTCGGTGTGCCATTAAAAATTATCATCATGCAAATTCCACCTGAAGCCAAAAAAATTCGTAAAGATGTTTTTAACACGTTACCACTAACGATTTGGATTAATCCTTCTTATGTACCAGTAAATCAAGCTGAAACCAAAGATTGGGAAGGATGTTATTCCGTTCCGAACAAAATGGGTGAAGTTTATCGTTATCAAGCTATTCAATATGAAGCGTATACATTGACCGGCAAAAAAATAACTGGCATTGCCAAAGGATTTTTTGCGCGACTGATTCAACATGAAGTCGGTCATTTGAATAGTGAATTATATATTGATTTACCCTGTAAAGATTGTCGGCGCGGTTCTATGGAAAAAATGATGAAGCTTAGAAAACAAGAAATGGAAGCAAATTAAAAGGAAAAAAATAATGGTCGCTGCCGTCAAAAATATCTCTCGCAAATTATCGTTGCGCATCATGGGCGCATCAGCGATAGGTACGTTATTAGAATGGTATGATTTTTCTTTATTTGCGTTTTTAACACCGTTGCTCGCCACGCTTTTTTTCCCAAAAGAAGATACATTTACTGCGCTCATGTTCACTTATACGATATTTGCGATTGGATTTTTAGTACGGCCATTAGGCGCCATCATTTTTGGCCATCTGGGAGACCGTATTGGCCGCAAAAAAACATTAGTGATATCAATTTTACTCATGTCCATAGCCACTTTTTTAATGGGTGTTTTACCAACATATGACACCCTGGGCATCTGGGCACCGATTCTTTTAATTATTTTGCGCATTTGTCAGGGATTATCTGTCGGTGGTGAATCAACTGGCGCAGTTTTGTTTGTCATTGAAACCAATCACTATCAACGCCGCGGTTTTGTATGTAGCACGTTATGGGCAGTGATTGGCGTGGGCATGTTATTAGGTTCACTTGCTTCTACCATCGTCAGTCATTATCCAGCAACATCATATGCATGGCGTGTTCCATTTTTATTGGGAATATTCACTGGCATCATTGGTTATGTTGTCCGCAAACGCATTCCCGAACCATTATTATTTCAAGAAATATTAGATCAAGGCCGTATTGCACATTTTCCATTATGGGAAGGAATCAAAAAATATAAAAAAGAAATGTTTATTATTATTGGGCTTTATTTATTAAGTGCCATGATTACTTATTTGAATTTTATTTTTATGCCAGCATATGCTGCAGATATCATTGGCATGGCACTCGCTGATACAACTTTAGTGAGTACCATCGCATTAGCAGCCATGACATTATTGGTACCCATAGGTGGTTATTTATCAGATGTTTTTGGCAGAAAACCGTGTTTAATACTTGCCACCAGTTGTTTTATTGTCGCGAGTTATCCGCTATATCACTTAATTGCGACGGGTGTGTTCCATTATTTTATCGTGGCAGAAATAATTTTAGTTTTATTTTCTGCTTTATTCCAAGGCACAGTGACAGCGGCGGTCATTGAACAATTACCAACAAGCGTGCGTTATAGTGTCATGGCCGTAGGCTATAGCATTAGTTATTCTTTATTTGGTGGCACCGCACCATTGGTCGCCGGCTATTTAGCAACGCTCACAGGTAATGTCGCTGCACCAGGTTGGTATTTGACAGCAGGCGCATGTATTGCATTGCTAGCTGCTATCAAAATGCGCGAGACATTTAAAGCGAATTTATCTGATTAAGCGTTAATAATAATTAAGCTTTACGTTTTTATCCCAATCCCTCTTCTTTCAACGATTTTAAAATCGAGGGACGTTGGCTTAACGCTAAATAATAACGTTGAATATGCGGCCATTCAGCTAAATCAAATTTAAAATAAACGACCCATCTTAATATCACAAATAAATAGGCATCCGGTAAAGTGAAATGATCGTTTAACAAATGGCTATGATGTTGCAAATGTTTATCGAGGTAACTTAATTTTGATTTAATTTTTGGAATAACAACTTTCTCTTTGGTTTCTTTTGACAACTCAGCATTAAAAAGAATACCGACACCTTTATGCATTTCCGTGGTAACAAAATTCAACCATTCCAACGTACGATACCGTTTAAAATCCCCCATTGCTGGCAATAGTTGTTCGTTATGCGACGTATCTGCTAAATACTGCAAAATCACAGCGTTTTCTGTCAGAATTTCATGATTATCTAATTCCAAGGTAGGCACCGAACCCTTGGAATTAATTTCCCAAAAATCTTTTCCTGTTTCCGTTTTTTTCGTTTTTAAATCCACCGATTCATATTCAACTATCATATTTAACTCATTGATAATAATACGCACTGTCAGTGAACATGCCCCTTTTGAGTAATATAATTTCATTTTTTTGCTCCTATTGAAATAACTTAAATAAGACGGTTTAATTTAATTTTTAATTTAAATTTTAATTAATTTTAGATTTCATTTAAGCACAATATTATTCTTCACTAAATTTCTTTATCCACTGATGACAATAAGGTGTTTTCCCTAATTTATCATAATACTGTTGGTGATAGGTTTCTGCACGCCAAAATGTACTGACTGGTAACACCATGGTTGCAACTTCATAACCACGATTTTTCAAATCATTCATCCATTTTTGCGCACTTTCCATTTGCGTATCATCATAATAAAAAATCACACTTAAATATTGTTCGCCCCGATCTGGGCCTTGGCCATCGGTTTGGGCTTGATCATGAATCTCAAAAAAATATTTGACTAATTTATCATATTTTATTTTGCTGGGATCATATAACACACGCACCGCCTCATAATGCCGCGTCCCGCCCGCACACACTTCTTGATAAGTCGGTTCTTTTTTATAACCACCAACATATCCCACTTCCACTTTCACTACGCCTGGCAAACGTTTGAAATAATATTCCACGCCCCAAAAACAACCCGCAGCAAAAATGGCTTCTTCCGTATCTTTAGTTTCTAAGTCGGGAACAAAATCCAAGCTCAATGAATTTACACAATATCGCGTATTTTTCCCAGTAAAACCTTCGCCGGTAAACACATGGCCTAAATGCGCACGACAACGAGCGCAGACAATTTCTATGCGCATTCCATCTGCATCCGTCACACGTTTTACTGTATCTTTAATAGATTCATCAAAACTGGGCCAACCACATCCCGAATAAAATTTTGTATGCGAACGATATAATGCCAAACCACATTGACGGCACAAATACGTTCCTGTTTCGCCAAAATCTTCATATTCGCCAGAAAAAGGCGTTTCTGTGGCGTTGTCCCTGATTACAGCAAGTGCAGCATCAGATAAACTAGCTGTTTTCAAGATCATGATCATTCTTCCATGAATAAATGAGTATGGTTAGTATGACGAGACAACATTCAAGTTATCCCAGCAAATTGTAAAACAATTTATAGACTGGGATCCAGAAGTTGTCCAGCACTACTGCCTTACACAGAATAATAAGGGGCCTTATGGCAACAAATTCTTCTTATTGGTTTATCTTTCAAAATAATCATTTGCTGGTAGCAAATGTAAATCATGCTGCGCCACAACTTTTACTGACAACAAATGCCATCGCAGAAATCAAACCTCTGTTGTTACGACAACATCAAATAGCTCATCTCAACCACCACCTTATTTATTGCGCAGAATTAGCGGTAGACCAAGCATTACCTGCTCATATAGTCACGATGACGTTTAAAAAAGCATTAGAATTATTAGGGGCGGAATGGTACAACGCCGCTGCTAAAGCGTACGCAATAATGAATTGGGATAGAAATCATTTATTTTGCGGTCATTGCGGCCAACCCACGACCACGACTGCACAACGTTTAGAACGCAGCTGTCCGGTGTGTGAACTCATGTTTTATCCACGTATTTCACCATCAATGATTGTATTAATCAAAAAAGGCGATGACATATTGATGGCACGCGGCCATCACTTTACACCCAATATCTATGGATTAATCGCTGGTTTTATTGAACCTGGGGAAAATATTGAAGAAGCCGTCCACCGTGAAGTAAAAGAAGAAGTCGGTATAGAAATAAAAAATTTATGTTATTTTGGCTCGCAAGCGTGGCCTTTTCCAGATTCGTTAATGATTGCCTTCACGGCAGAATATGCGAGTGGTGAAATCATCATTGATGTAAAAGAATTAGCGGAAGCCGGTTGGTATCATTATGCGCGTTTACCCAATTATTCTCCCTCTAGTATTAGTATTTCGCGGCGTTTGATTGAGCATGTACTCGTGGAAAAACAAGCTGAAAAAAAATAAAAATGTATAATATATTTTTTAACTGGAATGCGAGGTCTGACCTCTTAAAGCAAGGATGAAAAAACCATGGAATTATATGATAATTGGTGGGAAGAAAAACGTGCAGCTTATCTTTATACCATCATGGCAAAAAATGAAAAAAATATTTTACATAAAAAATTATTTTCCGATTTAAGCGCTGCCGCAGAAAAACAAG
>OBEQ010721204.1_pt1 | contig 10259 bp, 9 predicted proteins | sample 1670901 | NCBI WGS metagenome assembly OBEQ01 (sample SAMEA104232315, study PRJEB22302) | groundwater metagenome | biome: forest; feature: aquifer; material: groundwater | place: USA | collected 2011-08-07 | depth 5.4 m | reverse complement strand
GAAGGCAGGGGGCAGCCATGATTGAAGCCCGCCGCCGCCGGTTCATGGCCGAGATCAACGTCATCCCGCTGGTGGACGTGGTGCTGGTGCTGCTCGTGAGCTTCATGGTCACGGCGCCGATGCTGTACCGGGGCATGGACATCAACCTTCCCAGGTCCTCCTCCAACACGATCAAGCCGGAGGAGCGTGTGGTGCTGACGGTCGAGCGGGACCGCCGCGTGTACGTCGATAAGGACTTGATACCACTGGCGCAGCTCCAGCAGAAGATGGACGCCTTGCACCGCAAGAACCCCGACGTCTCGGTGTTCCTGCGGGCCGACCAGGACGTGCCCTACGGGACGGTGGTGCAGGTCATGGACAGCATCAAGAAGGCAGGGATTGCGAAGCTCGGGATGGTGACCGATCCGGTCGTTGAGGAACGGGTCCAATAAACATCACATCCGACGAGTCCAATGACGGCCGGCATTCCCGATGACATGCGGCGAACCGCGTGGGTTTCCCTGGCGGCGCACGTGGCCGTCCTGGCGCTGTTGTCCGTGGTTCCGTTCGTGAAGATGCCGCCGCTGGGGACGTCGTCCATTCAAGTGACGCTTATGTCGCGACCATCGGCGCCGGCTCGTGTCGAGCAGGTTCCTGTTGTGCAGCCACCGCCCGCTTTGCCGCAGACGGCTCCGACCCCACAACCCCCACCCGTCATGCCCAAGGAGATCACCCCGGTCCTTCCGGCTGCAAAACCATCAAAGAGCCCACCCAACGACACGCTCAAGCCACAGACGAGGCAAGAGACGCTCCAGGCGCAACCGAAACTCCTGCCGCCGAAGACCGCGTCTTCACTGGATCTGGCCGAGGCCCTCAAAAAAACCGAGGAGGCCCTTGCCAAGCCGGCCCCAGCACCGGTCGCGAAGCCGCTTCCTCCGGTGCCGGCTCCGGCGCCTCCATCGCGGGCGAGCGAGGAAATCAAGAAACTGCTCGATACGTTGCCGGCGCCTGCGACATCCGCCGACGCCGCGCCGGCCCGGAAGGAGCAAGCTCCGGCTGTCGCGCGCCCCCCGCAGCAAGCGACTGTGGTGGCGCGCCCTGCGTCCCTTGAGCGCTGTCCTCCCAAGGCGCGGACCTATTGCCCGCTGCTCGAAGCGGCGATCAATCGGGTCTGGAACGCCGATACCGATCCCGGAATCCGGCGCGTGTTGGAGAGCGCGGGAGACTCTACAACTGTCATTCGGATCGTCATACAACCGGATGGCGAGATCCGGGATATCCAGCTCAATAAGTCGTCGGGGAATGAGTCCTATGACCGTGCGGTGCAGAGTGTCTTGCGGGCACTCAGACGTGTGCCGCCGCTGCCGGAGGATATGAAGGGCGAGCCGTTTGTGGCCGTCACCAGTTTCACGTATACAAAGAAACAGGATTCCTAGGCCAAGATGCGCGTTCTGCAAAGTCCCTCGTGTCGTCGGTCGATCGGTGTCGGTACGATCGTCGCCGTGTTCGTGCTCTCGGTCCTTTTCGCAGTGTCCTCCGGGGCCGTCGAAGTGTTCATTGACGCCACCCGCGGCTCGATACAAAAGATCCCGATTGCCGTCTTTCCATTCAAACAAGGTTTTTACTTGAATGGGCAGGCCCCGACGGAAGTCCTGAAAGCCGACCTCCGCCGGTCGCTCTTGTTCGATGTCGCCGATCTGGAAAAGCTCGGCATAAAGGGGGAGGTGAATTCCCAACCCGACGGCGAGGCGATCCGCAAGGCAGGTGAAGCAGGACTGGCGGTCCAGGTGTGGGGCTCTATCCTGTCGCGGGAGCAAGAAATTATGATGGAGGGGACCCTGTTTGATTTCGCACGGGGAGAGGTGGTGGGAGGCAAGCGTTATGTCGGGTCCCCCGCGGTGGTCCGGCACATGGTCCATCGCTTGGCCGATGAGCTGGTCTTTTACTACACCGGCGAGCAGGGAATCGCCCGCAGCCGGATCGCTTTTGTGTCGGAGAGAGACGGCGCCAAAGAACTCTTCGTGATGGATTATGACGGGTATAATCCTCGGCAGGTGACCTTCGATGCGTCCTTGAATCTTGCGCCCGCATGGTCGCCGGACAAGCGGCGTCTGACGTTTATGACGTATCGCAAAGGGGATGATCCGCAGATCGAAGAGTTGGATCTGGTCACAGGAGGACGGCGGACGCTCGTGGCATTTCCGGGGTTGAACATCACTCCGGAGTGGTCGCCCAGCGGGGAAGAATTGGCGTTTGCGACCACGAAGGATGGGAATTCGGAAATCTACAAGGTGGATAAGGACGGCAGGCGGTTCGAACGGCTGACCAACCACGGGGCTGCGGACCTCGCGCCGACATGGTCGCCGACCGGTCGCGAGATTGCCTTTATCTCGGACCGTGGCGGGACGCCCCAGATCTATCTCATGGGGGCGGACGGCACCAATGTCCGTCGGCTGACCTTCGAGGGCAATTACAACACCGCCGCGGCGTGGTCGCCGAAGGGCAATTGGATCGCGTATGTGTGCCGGGACGACCGGAGGATTCTCAAGATCTGTTTGATCAGTCCGGATGGCCAGCAGTGGCGGCGATTGACGTCTGGGGCCAGCAGTGACGAGTCTCCTTCCTGGTCGCCTGATGGCCGGCATGTGGCGTTCAGTTCCACTCGCAATGGGAAGCGGGATATCTATATGATTAATACCGACGGGGATGACTTGGAGCGGTTGACGGCCAACGGGACATTCAACGATGATCCTGCGTGGTCGGCGCCATGACCAGTCGAGGAGCAGAGACGTTACAGCAACGATGCAAGAGGGTGGAAAGCCAGCGCTGATGCGCGAAAGGGGGAAAATATCATGGTAAGTGAGAGAGGACAGTCACGGTGCGTGCTGCTGATTATTATGATAGTCGGGCTGGTCGGGACCCTGGCCCTGGGCGGCTGCTCCAAGAAGAACGTGGTGGCGACTACGGAGGGCGGTGCGGGCAAGGCCCAGACAGGGAGTGAGAGCGGCAGCGCGCCCTTGCAGGGCTTCTCCAAGAGTCCGTCGGAGGAAGCGGTGAAACCCACGCCGCCGCCGATGGTGGCCAAGGCCGATACTGCGGACATTGAAGCACGTCAGGCGCGGGAGGCGGCGAAACGGCAACTGGCGGACATCTATTTTGCGTTCGACAAGTGGGCGCTCTCCAGTGAGGGAAAGAAGAACCTGGCGCAAAGCGCCGAGGCGCTAATGACGATCCCCTCGGTCAAACTCCTCATCGAGGGCCATTGCGATGAACGCGGGAGCCGCGAGTACAATCTGGTGTTGGGCGAGAAGCGCGCCCAGGAGACCCGGCAGTACCTGGAGTCGCTTGGCGTGAAGAACCCGGTCATCGTGACCAGCTTTGGGAAAGAGCGTCCCGTGTGCACCGAGCACGACGAGTCCTGTTATTGGAAGAACCGTCGGGCGCACTTGGTGATCGAAGAAGGGAAATGAGCGTTCAGCCCGTACGGGTTCTGTTCGCCTTCCTGGCGTTGAGCCTGGGAGGGCTCCTGGTCGCCTGCGCGACGAAGGAGGATCTTCGTTCCGCTTCCCGGGACCTCCAGAACGAGCTGAAGGAAGCCCGTCAACGCAGCGCCGAACTGGAGACCGGCCTCCGCGAAATCAAGGGTCAGGACCTCTCTCAGATGCTCGGGCAATTGGAGACCCAACGGCGGGACCTCGATACTCTCCTGAGCGGACTGGATGACCAAAAGGCCCAGATCTATTCCCTGGATCAGAAGCTTGCGACCCAAGTGACGCGCTTACAGGAAGTCGTCACGACGGTCGAGAAGAAACTCCTGGATCGTCTGGACGTCCAAGACCAGCGCCTGGGCGGCTATGAGAAGCGCGCCGAGGCGACCGACAGGAACGTGGCCCAGGTGAACCAGAAGGTCCGAGAGGTCGGGATCAAGCTTTCGGCCCAGATGGACCAGCAGGCCGCGGTCTTGGCCAGACTGGAAGAGGCGATCAAACAGGCCGACCTTCAAACAGGGGCGCTCTCGGCCGAGGTCAAGCGGTTTCATGGCGTGCTCTCCGAATTCGATAAAGTTCTCCGCGCGCTGAACGACAAGGCGACCGACGTCGACCGGCGGGTCACCGAGTTGACCGGCCGGGCGGAGGTGAAGGTCGGGACTCTGGCAACCCAGCAAGGGGATCAGGCTGTCGGGGCGGCAGTCCCGGAGGCGATCGTGCCGGTCGGTCCCGGGCCGGCAGCGAAGGAGCCGTCCAACAGTGTCTCGCAGGCGGCGATGGCGCCCGTGCTGAGCGACAAAGAAGTCTATGATCGGGCCCAGCAGCAGTTCAAGCAAGGGCAGTACGACGTCGCGTTGACATCGTTTCACCTGTTTCTGGTCCAGTACCCCAAGTCGGCGCTGGTCCCCAACGCCCACTTTTGGAAAGCCGAGTGCTACGTCAAGACACGGGACTACGAGCGCGGCGTCGAAGAGTACGAGCAGGTCGTCCAGCACTACCCGAAAAGCGAGAAAGCCCCGAGAGCCCTCTACAAGAAAGCCATGGCCCTGCTGGAGTTGAAGGATAAAGATGCCGCGAAAATCGCCCTCCGCCAACTGCTCAAGGACTACCCCCAGTCTGAGGACTTCCAACAGGCGCGTACCAAGCTGGCTTCCCTGAAATGAGACTCGCCCTCGTCCTTTCCCTGGGTTTGCTCCTGGCCGGGTGCGTCCCGACAGCGGACTTCGTTGGCCTGCGCGACGAGGTCCGACAAGTTCAGGCCGAAAACCGGAAGCTGAAAGAGACCGGGACGGAACTCCGAAAGCGCCTGGAGGAGCAGGATCGGGGAGGCGATCTGGCGAAGAGACTCGACGCGCTGGACGCCAAGGTCGAAGGCATGAGGATCAAACAGCAGGGGTTCGACCAGAAGCTCGGTGAGTTGCTGAGGCAAGCGGAGGAAACCGCGCGCCGCCAGGAGGCGCCCGGTGTTCGTGGAGAGGGCAGCGCCAAGCCCGGAGGACCGGGCGGGGCGAAGGAGTCCAAGGACGATGCCCAGACTGGTCTGCAGCCCCAGGCGAGCGGGCCGGAACCCCAGGCCGCGCTGACACCGACGGCCTTGTACAACCAGGCCTACAACGACTATCTCAAAGGCAACTACGATCTGGCCATCTCCGGTTTCGGAGAGCTCCTCAAGAAATTTCCCGGCGTCAGCCAGTCGGCTCACGCGCAGTATTGGATCGGGCGGTCGCACTACAACAAGAAAGAATACCGGCAGGCCCTTGAAACCTACGAGCGCGTGACCGCCGAGTATCCGAAAAGCGACAAGGTGCCGGCGGCCTTGTTTGAAATGGGCGTGGCGCATGCCGAACTCGGCGATGTCGTCAAGGCTAAAGAGCGTTTCAAGCTGGTGATCGAAAAGTATCCGCAGTCGAATGAAGCCAGCCGCGCCCGACTGAAGCTCGCCGACCTCAAATGACGTCGAGAATCACGGTTCTGCCCGGTGATGTGGCCAACCGGATCGCGGCTGGTGAAGTCGTCGAGCGCCCGGCGTCCGTGGTGAAAGAGCTGGTGGAAAACGCCATCGACGCCGGATCGACCCGCGTGTCGGTCGACGTCGAGCAGGCCGGCAGGCGTCTTATCCGGGTGACTGATGACGGCGGCGGTATGGCCCCGGAAGAAGCGGCGCTGGCGTTCCATCGTCACGCGACGAGCAAGATCCGCACCGAAGCCGATCTCTTTACCATCCGGACCATGGGCTTCCGAGGTGAAGCCCTGCCCAGCATCGCGGCGGTCTCGAAGGTCCGCCTCGTGACCGTCGCGGCCGGCGCCGCCGTGGGCACGGAGATCCGGATGGAGGGGGGCTCGCTGGTGAAGCAGAGAGAAACCGCGGCGGCGCCGGGAACGACGGTCGAAGGCGCCGACCTGTTCTACAACACCCCCGCCCGGAAGAAGTTTCTCAAGAGCCCCGCGACGGAGTTCGGGCATATCTGCCAGGCCGTCCAGCGGCAGGCGCTGGCATTCCCTGCGATCCACTTCCGGCTGTTGCACGACGGGAATGCGGTATCGGACTATCCTGCGGTACGGTCTTTGAGGGAGCGGGTGCAGCAGGTCTACGGAGAAACGCTGGTCGATGCGTGCGTGGAAGTGGACGAGAAAGACGGTGCGCTCCATCTGGAAGGGTTCGCCTGCCGTCCGCTGGAGGCGACGGGGTCGCGGACTCCCCAGGACCTGTTCGTGAATCGCCGGTGGGTGAAAAACTCCACGATCGCGCATGCCCTCTCCGAAGGATACGGCACGTACTTGGCCAAGGGGCGCCACCCCCGCTTCGTGCTGGCGCTGGCGGTGGATCCCCGGCATGTGGATGTGAACGTCCATCCGACGAAGCGCGAGGTGCGTTTTTCCGACCAGGAGCGGGTGCATGAATGGATCCGCTCGCGCATCCAGGCGGTGGTGGGGCCGGCGTTAGCGCCCTCTCGGATGACCGCCGTTTCGGGATGGACGCCGCCTCAGGGAGCCGCGATCCATGCCGCATCGCCCCTGCCTGCCGCCGGTACTCTCAACCCGTCCCCGTCGCTTGTCGAAACAGCGGCGGAGCCCGCGCAGCCGTATCTGCCCTCTGTGGATCTCGAAGTACGGCCGATGGGCCAGATCGCCAACCGCTACCTTCTCGCGCAGATCGGTGATGAGGTGCAGATCGTGGATCAGCATACCGCGCACGAACGTGTCCTGTTCGAGCGCCTGACGGCCCAGTTTGAGGCGGGCACCATCGCGTCGCAGCATTCGCTCCTCCCCCAGATGGTGGAACTCTCCGCCGGGGAGGTCGTGGCGGTGCGCGCGCACCTGGAGGATCTGCGCCGCCTCGGCTTAGAGATCGAGGAGTTCGGACAGGGCACCGTCGTCGTTCGGGCGATGCCGGCTCTGGTGGACCAGAGCGATCCGCAAGCGCTGCTGCGGTCATTGGTGGAGGACTGGGAAGAGCGGGCCTCGACGCCGTCCGTGCGGGAGAGGTACAATGCCGTCCTCGCCACCGTGGCCTGCCACAGCGCGGTGCGGGCGGGCCGGAGACTGGAACAGGCGGAGATGCGGAAGCTGCTCGAAGACTGGCGCGATGCCGGATTTCCCGGCACCTGTCCCCATGGGCGCCGCATCGCCATGCGCTTGACGATTGAGGAACTGGACCGCATCTTCGGGCGTCTAGGATGGACATGATGGATCGTGACCATTTGCCGGTTGTCTTTCTCGTCGGGCCGACGGCCATCGGGAAGAGCCATGTGGCGATTCCCGTCGCGAAGGCGCTGGGGACCGAGATCCTGACTGCCGACTCCACTCAGGTCTACCGGGGCATGGACATCGGCACGGACAAGCCTCGACTTGAAGAGCGGGATGGGGTACCGCATCGGCTGATCGATCTTGTCGCTCCGGATGAGCCGTTCAACGCGGGCCTGTATCGGCGCGCGGCCCTGCGGGAGATCGCCAGGTTACATGCGGAAGGGCGCGTGCCGCTGGTTGTGGGAGGCACCGGGTTGTATGTCCGCGCGCTGGCCTACGGGTTGTGGGAAGGGCCGCCGGCCGATTGGGGGTTGCGCCGGGAGCTGCTGGAGGAAGAGGCCGCCCACGGTGCAGGGTACTTGTGGCGCCGGTTGGAACAGGTGGACCCCGCGCTGGCCGGCACGCTCCATGCCCGTGACCGCAACAAGATCGTGCGGGCCCTTGAGGTGGTGATCCGGACGGGCGTCCCGCTCTCCGAATGGCATCTCCGGCATCAATTCAATGAGCGGCCGTTCCGTTCCATCATGATCGGTCTGACGATGGACCGCGCGACGCTGTATCGCCGTATTGACGCGCGGGTGCTGAGGGAAATTGACAACGGCCTGCTTGAGGAGACGCGCGAATTGCTGGCCCACGGCTGTGACGAGACGCTGGGCTCGATGAAGGCCCTCGGCTACCGGCAGATGACGGGGTACGTGAAAGGTCGGTACGATTGGAACGAAGCCGTGCGGCGTCTGCAGCGCGATACCCGCCATTTCGCGAAACGACAACTGACCTGGTTCCGGAGCGATCCGTCTGTGCACTGGCTGATGATTGAGGAGGACGAATCCGTGGAGCAGATTGCGAAACGCGTCCTGGAACATTTGGGGACGCGTGGGATCGTGAATACGCAGCAGGTGGCGTGAATGAAGACTGCGGCGACGGCTTCGATCGGCGTGATCGGCGGCAGCGGGCTCTATGGGATGGAGGGGCTGACCCGCGTCAGGGAAGTCCGGGGGACGACGCCGTTCGGCCCGCCGTCCGACGCGGTGGTGGTGGTCGAACTGGAGGGCGTGCGCGTGGCCTTTCTCTCGCGGCATGGCCGGGGGCACCGGCTTTCGCCAAGCGAGATCAACTACCGCGCGAACATTTACGCGCTCAAGAAGCTGGGCGTCGAGCGCATCATCTCCGTGAGCGCAGTCGGCAGCATGAAGGAGGCGCTGCATCCCGGCCACGTCGTGATCCCCGATCAGTTTTACGATCAGACCAAGCGGAGAATCGGCACCTTTTTCGAAAAAGGGGTGGTGGCCCACGTTGCTCTGGCGGATCCTGTCTGCCGGGACGAGGCCGGCAAGCTCGCCGAGGCCGCGCGCAAATGCGGTGCCACTGTCCACGAGGGAGGGGTGTACCTCTGCATCGAAGGCCCGCAATTTTCCACCCGCGCCGAGTCGCGGGTGTACCGGCAGTGGGGCGTGGACGTGATCGGGATGACGAACCTTCCCGAGGCGAAGCTCGCGCGCGAGGCGTCGCTGTGCTATGCCACCATGGCCCTCGTCACGGACTTTGACTGCTGGCATCCCGGGCATGACGCCGTCACCGTGGAAGCCGTGATCGCGATGCTGCGCCGCAACGTGGCGCTGTCCCAGCGGATCATCCGGGCAGCGGCGCCGGTCTTGGCCGGGCAGCGCCCGTGCGCCTGCGACCGGGCCGTCGAAACCGCGGTCATCACCGCTCCGGACAAGATTCCGGCGGCGACGCGCAAGCGGCTGTCGCTTTTGCTGGGCAAGCCGCCGGCCAAGACGAAGAAAGGATTGTAAGGACGCTATCATGCTGCAGCTCGTCGTCGTCGGGTCGGTCGCGTTGGATACCGTCAAGACTCCGTTCGGCGAGGCCCGCGAGGTCCTCGGCGGGTCCGCCGCCTACTTCGCGACCGCTGCGAGCTACTTCACCAAGGTGAACCTGATTGCGGTAGTGGGGGAGGATTTCCCGGAGAGTCATCTTGCGTTCCTTCGCCGCCGGGAGATCGATCTCGCGGGGCTGGAGCGGCGACCCGGCAAGACGTTCCGGTGGCGGGGTGAGTACTCGTACCAGCTGAACGAGGCCAAGACGCTGGAGACCCAGTTGAACGTCTTCGAGACCTTCCGGCCCAGGGTGCCGGACGCCTACCGGTCGCCTGACCTGCTCTTTCTGGCCAATATCGATCCCGAGCTGCAGCATGGCGTGCTGCAGCAGGTGAAGCGCCCTCGGCTGGTAGCCTGCGATACGATGAATTTCTGGATCGACGGCAAGCGGGACGCGCTCGCCCGCTTGCTCAAAGATGTGGACGTGCTCATCATCAACGACGGCGAGGCCCGCGCGCTGGGTGCCGATCCCAACCTCGTCAAGGTGGCCCGCACGATCCGGGCGGCCGGCCCGAAGACGCTGATCATCAAGCGGGGCGAGTATGGCGTCCTCATGTTCAACCATGATCGTGTCTTCGCCGCCCCCGCATTTCCGCTGGAGCAGGTCAAGGATCCGACGGGAGCCGGCGATTGCTTCGCGGGAGGCTTCATGGGGTATCTGGCCAGCACGGGCAATCTCGGAGACGAGGCGTTCTGCCGGGCGATCGTATGTGGGAGCGTGATGGCCTCCTTTGCCGTGGAGGAGTTCAGCCTTGATCGGCTCCGGCTGTTGGACTACAAGGAGATTGAAGCGCGGTTCAAGGAGTTCAAGCGGCTGACGTTTTTCGAAGATATCTAGCGGGGAGGGTCGTGCATGGGTGAAGAGGGACGTTTCGACGGCGGTGCGTGGATACGGGCACTGGCCGGCCTCACGGCCATTGTCCTGCTTGCCGGGTGCGTCTCCGCGGAAGACATTGCCAAGCGGGAACGCGAATCCAACGGCTACTATAAGCAGGGCCTCTCGAACATGGAATCCCACCAGCAGCAGGCGATTGTCTCGTTTCAAAAGTCCCTCCAGGCCAATCCCGACAACTACGACGCGCACTACGCGCTGGGCAGCATCCACTTCCAGCGCAAGGAATACGCCGAGGCCGAGCAGGCGTTCCAACGCTGCATCGAGCTCATG
>OBEQ011707321.1_pt1 | contig 10260 bp, 15 predicted proteins | sample 1670901 | NCBI WGS metagenome assembly OBEQ01 (sample SAMEA104232315, study PRJEB22302) | groundwater metagenome | biome: forest; feature: aquifer; material: groundwater | place: USA | collected 2011-08-07 | depth 5.4 m | reverse complement strand
TTTTCAGCGCTTTTTTCATGGGAAAAAACCTTCAACCACCAACCACTCACCACTAACTACCTACTATGATTTACCGATACATTCATTAAACTCAAGCTATAGCATAGAATTAATGAATCTCATCATTAAAATAAAAAAATGTCATTGTTCTAGTTGAAGTAGGGGAGTATAATAAATTTATTATGCATATCTCTGATCTGCGAAAGAAATATAAAAATACATGGGTACTTTGTGAAGTGTTAAAAGAAGACGATAATCATCAGGCCCAAGAAGTGAAGCCGCTTGTAATTAGTATAGACAGAAATGAAGTTTATGAGGCTCTGCAGAAAGTCAAAAGCGGTGCTCATGTAGCTACTATATATACAGGAAAAGTTCCTGCAAAAGACATGGTCTTTGCTTTCTATGGCTATATACCAGTTCAATCCGCAAGATAATAGTATCATTCTTGAGGTCCACCTCAAAGGCAGATTCACCCAACATGCACATCTAGTTTTGGATACTGGAGCATCACTTCTTGTAATTCCTTGGAAAATTGCTACTAGTTTAGGTCTGCGTATAGATCCCAATCATCTTATAGATACTACTACAGCATCTACAGTGGAATCCTCACCACTTACTACTATTCCGCAAGTATCAGTTTTGGGAAAATCTATAAAAAATGTGGAGTGTATAATAAGGGATTTGCCGAAAGAGGCAGGAGTAGATGGATTACTCGGATTATCATTCCTGAAAAATTTTAAGCTTACCATAGATTTCAAAAAAGGTTTTCTACTGCTGGAATAAGACATATCTAGTCAAAGTATTTTTCACGGGGAAAACACTTGACAATATTTGTATGGATATCATACAATATATGTATAAATAGTGAGCCTGCCGAATCTATGAATTCTACGATAAATATATCTCTACCTAAGTCTATGTATCAGGATGCCAAAAAGATGCTATCCAAGCGCGGTTACGCCTCGATTTCAGAGTTGATTCGCGATGCGTTGCGCGATGCTTTATATCCCCGGGTTACCGAAAACGGTTTTACACCGGAATTTGAACAACAAATTCTTGAATCAGCCAAAGAACCTATCGAAGATAGCATTGAATGGGATGGAAAAACTCCTTTTACTGATTTTGTCTTAAGACAAAAATTCAAAAGTAATGGTAAGAATTACATTCACCGGAAAATATCAAAAAAATCTAGATGAGTTAATTACAGAATTCCCGTCTATTAAAATAGAAGTTAACAGGCGAGTAAAATTATTTGTTTCCAATGTCTCAGACACCCGCTTAGACAATCATCCTCTCACGAAAAGTATGGAAGGGAAATTCGCATTCAGTATAGATGAGGATATCCGGATAGTTTATGAATGGGTAGGGAAGAGTGCGGTGAGATTTTTGGCCATTGGCAGACACAACAAAGTATATTCTAAGCAAAACTAACCTCCCCTAACTTCCTCTAATTTCCTTTAACGCACTAACCATCAACTGCTCACTTGCCATCTACCTATATCTATTATTATGCTAATCCGATTGCACTAAACTATAGGTTGATCAATAAGCATAATTATTGTACAATCAGGGTTCGTTTTTATATATTTCATATGAGTAAAACAGGGGAATTTATCGGAAATACTATTGAAGCTATGTATTATACCTTCAGTCCCGTGCCCAGTCCGGCCGTACTCGGGGAACTTGCATTGGATGTACAAGCAAAACGGGAAGATGAAATGGTTGGTAGTAAGCGAAGACCTTTACCCTTTGATGTGAAAAATATTGTTGCAACAGTAGGTATTGAAGTGATCAGATACGCTGGTACTTATTCAATATTTGCAAATACTGGTGATATAAATTTAGCCGTAGCGTGGTTTTGCGGTATGGGGGCAAGCGAGTGGGTGGGTAAAAAGGCAGTCGAAACTCAATATAAGTATATACCCTATTCATGATTAAAAAAATCTTTGAATTCTTATGATAAGCCTTAGAGAATTACTTAATTTACCTCAGCCTACTTTGGATTATAATCCTAGAACGCATAAAGGGACAATCTATGCACATCCTGGAGAAAATATTTCAGTCCAGAAATCAGCTGACATAATTGCTCGAGTCTGTTGTCCATCTTGTGCGCGATTTAAAGACAATAATCCAGAAAAGTTTGCGGTTTGTAATGGGATGGATACTCAAACTAGTACGGCAAATGTTAAAAGAATCGGTCATTCTACACCTCAAGAAGCAGTAACAACAATTTTAATGATTTCCAAATGTGCTCCACGGAAGTAGAGCCTGAAAATATAACCTTTGATTTATTTTCATATATTTTGATATAATACTTTCTTATGTCTATAGAAGCAATTTCTCCAGATGGAAGATTAGTAAAATTTGATGCAAATGGTCATTTTGTTAAATTAAGTTCCGTTGTATTATTTTCTGATGGTATGCGTAGGCTTGGATACATGCAAACAGGCAGGGACAAATACTATCATCATTGGTGAAAACGTTGTTGCCTACGGTAAAGGACAGGGTGGAGTAGTAGATAGTGAAATTTTAGCTTATGGAGATGGTATGGAAGGCGCGAGCGGTATTTTATATGAAGGAAAGTAGAATCTTGACATCTGACTTTTCCTTCTATAAAATTCTCTGAAATATAACTTTTTCTCTATGATGATAGAAATAAATTTTAAAACATCTGGATTTTCCATCCTTCTTATCCGAAAGGGGAGATATAAACGACGTTTATTATAAAAAGCAGTATTCCCTCCTCAATAAAATAAGGAGGGTTTTTTTATGAAAAAAACCTGTAGAAAGTATCCAAATCATAAGAATGTTACCTGCCTAAAAGCTCGACGTTCGCACATACGTCTGTTAACACTAGACCCGAACGAGTGACTTTCACATTTCCTGGTTCAATTGAAAGTGCAGACTCATTAAATGCTTGTTGTAGTTCAGAAGAGATACTAGTAAGAAATCCGTATATAGAATGTGTCCCATCTCTAGAGGACAGAAGAGTGTCACCGGAGATATATTTGCTACTTGCAATATAGCACGATCCTATTCTCCTAACATCTTTAATTGGCACCACATCTTGCCATTTGAACTTTTTTGGGGTTTCGCGTGTCGGAAGCGTAATGTCTTTACCTCTTAAATACCTTCTAACTTCATTAGTAATGCGTTGATACCTTTTTAATATTCTATCGTCAATCGATGGTTTGTATACTTTCCAAACCTCATCTCCAATATGTACAACCGCAGAGTTAGATCCCATTTTCAAAAATACGCCATGTTTTTCCTCCTCGAGTTTAGAAACAGTATCTGCAACTTCTTGGCCGAACCAATTTTCTAAATCTCTATAATTCTCAGTCTTCATATAGATATTATAAAGTATTAACAATACTAGGGTATTATTTCGGGGAAAAATTCTTCAGTTTATCTTTCAATGCCTGGATTTGGGCTGTGATTTGGGCTACCTGCGTATATGCTGGGAGGCTATGATCATTTGATCCCACCGAGACTGGGCCGGAATTGAGTGAGATGTTTATACCCATCTTACTCAGGTTTGCAGCTTTCTTAAGCGAAAAAGCTGATTAGATGGGTATATACTGAAAAAATCAGGTGTAAACCTGAGTTTTTGTAGTATACACTATTTATATTGTATGAGAAATTTGAGATTGATGTGACTCTAGCTCCTTGGATTATAGAATTCCGGTCAAAGGCCAGTGAGGAAGAGGGAATTGATAAAAATACTATTACTGATGCAAAAATAATTAAAGCTTTTGTCATAATTTCTCTATGGAGCATAAAAAATCTGCTCTTTAGAGCAGTAACGTTATTATACTTATAAATGATATCCAGTCAATAGATCAATTATATAATATTTTTGAAGTCCTATCTTTCAAAATATTTACAATCAAAAGAAATTAGTATAAGATACTAATTATAATGAACTTTCTTTCCCTTCTTCTCCTTACGAACGTCTGATAGGCGAGAAGTGGATGTGGAAAAAATACCTCTCGCTAAACGGGAGGTTTTTTATTAGGATTAAACTATGCAAACTGAAAACCTGACTAACAAATTCGTCGCAGTATTAAATGAAAAGATTCCTACAGGCGTTCTCATGAATACCTTGGCCCATATGTCAGCAGGGCTGGTAGGATCGTATCCGGATATTCCCGCCATGCGTTTTGACAGTTATTTTGATAAAGATGGGGGAGACCACAAGAGCATTTCTGACCATCCATTTATCATATTAAAGGCAGAAAATTCAAACCAAATCAGGAATTTACGTATGGAATTGATAGCCAACAATATTCATTTTGTAGATTTTACCAGTACTATGACAGTGGGAACTTTTCAAGAACAGAAAGATAGGACAAAACAAACTCCAGAAGTAAAACTAGAATACTACGGAATTTGCATGTTTGGTGATAAAATAACCTTGAGTCAGCCCACGAAAAAGTTTTCTCTTTGGAGATAAAATGAAAGATCCAAAAAAATACATTCCGTCTGATATAGAATCCAAGTGGCAAAAAGTTTGGGAGGAAAAACGTGTCTATCAGCCGGATTTAACTGGCGCCAAGCGCCCATTCTACAATCTCATGATGTTTCCGTACCCGTCTGCAGAAGGGCTTCATGTAGGGAATATGTATGCTTTTACCGGTGCAGATATCAACGGTCGGTACAAAAGGATGCAGGGGTATGATGTCTTTGAGCCCATTGGATTGGACGGATTTGGAATACATAGTGAAAATTACGCCATAAAAATAGGTAAACACCCGGTAGAACAGGCCAAAATATCAGAAAAAAACTTTTACCGTCAACTTCATGCCATAGGTAACGGTTTTGCCTGGGAAAATAAACTGGAAACCTATGATCCCGAATATTACCGCTGGACCCAGTGGATATTTGTCCAGATGTTCAAACATGGACTTGCCTACAGGAAGAAGTCTCCGGTGAATTTCTGTCCGTCCTGCAAAACAGTTCTTTCCGATGAGCAGGTGATAGACGGATTTTGCGAAAGATGCAAGTCGGCTGTGGAAAAAAAAGAGATGGAACAATGGTATTTTCGCATTACAAAATATGCAGAAAGACTTTTAAAAAATTTAGAGACTTTGGAATGGACGAATAAAGTGAAAGTAGGTCAAAAGAATTGGATAGGTAAAAAGGAGGGGATCAATATTACTTATGACATTGATGAAACTAGTGAAAAAGTCACAGTTTTTACGACAGCTCCCGTGAACTTTGGAATGACATTTTTGGTACTTGCTCCCGAACACGTATTAGTCACAAAAATGATTGAAGGGAAACTGAAAATTCCATCGGAAAATAGATTAGAGGTAGAAAAATATGTAAATTCCATCAAACAGAAAAAAGATTTCGAAAGAATTGCCCAGGGAAAAGAAAAAACAGGCGCTTTTACAGGTCTTTATGCAATAAATGGCATCAACGGGAAAAAGGTCCCTGTCTGGGTGTCAGATTTTGTTTTGGGTCATGTAGGCACGGGAGCAGTTCAGGGTTGTCCGGGACATGACCTGAATGATTTCCAATTTGCGAAAAAGTTTGGTTTGCCTATTATCAGAGTTATTGTAGGACAGGATGGTGATATGACGGATATTGATAGGGAAGAACAGGTGATAGAGAAGGGGGCAAAGGGCAAATTTGTAAATTCAGAATTTTTGAATGGATTAGAGTTTAGTGAGGGGTTACATAAAACTATGGATTTTTTTGAAGAGAAAGGGATGGGCAAAAGAGTGATAGAGTATAAACTGCGCGATTGGTGTATCTCACGACAAAGATATTGGGGAGCACCGATACCGATGATTTACTGCCAAGACTGTGCTGATAAAGGCTTAGGATGGTTATCTCTCCATCAAGATAATTCTCACGTATCACGTATTAAGTATCAGGTATCAGGTATAAATAAGAAAGATAAAAATATACGTAATACGAAATACGTAATACTTAATACGGAGAATATGCGGGGTTGGTACCCAGTCCCTGACGATCAGTTGCCAGTTCTACTTCCTGCAAATGTACAAGATTGGAAGCCGGAAGGGACAGGGAAGGGTCCTTTGGCGAAATTGAAGGATTGGGTAAGCGTGGCTTGCCCTTCGTGCGGCGAAGCCGCACGAAGGGAGACAGATGTTTGCGATACTTTCCTTGATAGCTCGTGGTATCACATGAGGTATCCTTCAGTCAACAGTCAACAGACAACAGATAACATAAAACAAAAAAACAACCCACAACTTCCCTGGGATCCTCAGATCACAGGAAAATGGCTTCCCGTTACCCAATACATCGGCGGAGCAGAGCATACAGTTTTGCATCTTCTCTATGCCAGATTTGTGGCAATGGTTTTTAAAGATTTAGGGAAAATTGACTTTGAGGAACCTTATTCCAATTTCTACGCCCATGGACTTATAATTGCCGAAGGCGCCAAAATGAGTAAATCCCGGGGAAACGTGGTTATACCCGATGCATATATTGCAAAATATGGAGCCGATACACTTCGAACCTATTTGATGTTTTTAGGACCATTTGACCACGGAGGAGATTTCCGTGATACAGGGATTGCAGGAATGTATAGGTTTTTGTGGAGAGTGTGGAGGGTTGTTTACGAGAGTCTTTCTCCTAAGTCACCTAAGTCACCTAAGTTACTTAAGTCACTTAAGCAAGAAGATGGACTAAAAAGGATTATGCATCACACCATCAAAGAAGTTACCGAGGACATGGAAAATTTTCGCTACAATACTGCGATTGCGCATATTATGGAGTACGTGAATCATTTAACAGATAACATTCAACATTTAACAATGGAAAATATAAAAACTCTTATTTTGCTGCTTGCCCCGTTTGCTCCTCACATGACGGAGGAGCTGTGGCAACAACTTCATTCTTTTCCTAAGCAACCTAAGTTACTTAAGAAACTTATTTCTATTCATAAGACCTCATGGCCGGTATACAACCCAAAATATCTGGTGGAGGATGAAGTGACGATAATTATTCAGGTGAACGGAAAAACCCGTACTACACTGAAAGTTAAAAGTGAAGTAGGTAATATTCAAAAAGAAGTAGAAGTAGAAGCCAAGAAATCCGAGAAAGTGCAAAAATATTTTTCCGGCAAGTCTATTCGTAAAGTAATTTTTATCCCCGGAAAACTCGTGAATTTTGTAGCCTAAGCATAATGGAAACGTTTAGTTCGCAGGTAATAAGACATATTAGAGCTCGGGAATTTAATCCACAAACACTCCTTAAAGCTCCTGGACATGCAATTGATTATCTACTTACCGCAGGGGTATCCCAAAATGAGATATATAATGTTGAATCATCGGAAAATTACCAGGGGATAAAAGGATTGGGTCTGTACAAATATTTCATGCGGTATCCTCTATTTTTGGGAGATAAACTTCCAAAAGAAACATGGTTGAAATCTTCCTGTAAATTTCTTACGTTTCCCAAAAATTCACGACTAAATGTATACGTTACAGAACCGGTTACTGACAGAAACAAAGCTGTTCATACAAATGATTTTATTAATCGTATTCCCGAGGCTATTGCTTCCTTTACCGGTCCTACAGTTATCAGGAACCTTCCCAATAACGGATTTTATATTGCAGACAGGGAAGATTCATTTGAACCTTTTGAGGATACTAAACCTTCAAACAAACGAAGAGGTGCGATTGCAATTATGAAAGATGGCAGGGTAGAGCTTGTGGATGATATCAAGAAATGGAAGATTGTAAGGAGTAATTTTGTGGGTTATCAAGTTTTATCAGGAACGTCTTTTTATTTTACAAATGAAGATGAAACAGTTTTGCCAGAGTACATGAATGAAGGACAACGTTCACAAGTTTCATATCTTGTCCAATATTCGGGTAATGATTCTCAAGAAAGATTATGTTTTATGGTTACCGATTCAAAAGTCAGTAGATTTGTAGCTAAAGGCTTAATTGACCATTTTATAAAAGACCGGGGAGGAAAGTCTTACATGGCGGTAGAGCTTGATCTGACGGATTCCAATTGTGTAGTAAAAGTAAATGGGAAAGCCAAACCGCTTCGTAAGGGTGGATTTCCTTTACGCAGAGATCATTATGTAATAGAAAGTTCACCGACGGCATTATAAATTTTGTGGTTTGATCATTTAGTATGATTTTTACTTTCCCGCTATTTCTTCACTTTACTGGTTACACTCGTTCGTCTTACACCTTTTCTTACATCCACACTTTGAAGAACTCTAAAGGTTTCATCACGATCAACATCTCTATAAGTTCTTTCAATTCCTCCTCCCGCAATATCATCGAGTGTTAACGGCTTGAGAGGTTTTTTCTTTGTTTTCTGTTCACTATCGCCTTCAGATAATTCGCTCATATGTACTTATTTTATAAGACTATATTAATATGTTACAATACTACTTTTATTATGTCAGAATATTTAAATTATCGAGATGCAAGAAGAATATGTAAGGGATGTCGTTATGCAGATGTGTTGCCAATCAATCCTGACGAGGATGAAAATGTTGTAGGTTGTTATGCGCCTGTTGACGGTAAGATTGTAGAAAGGTTTCCATTATTCAGAGTGGCAGACCATTATAATGAAATCTCAGAAGTAGATCCTTCAAAAGTCATATTATTCGTAAGATTTAATCCTAGACCAAATACAGTATGTAATGTTTTTCTAAATGGTATGAAACCAGATACGGGAAAATGTTCTAAGGCAAAGGCTGCAAGAAGAGTTGAGGGAAAACTGGTTAAACTCGAGATTGATATATCTTCAATTGACCATATAGGTAGAGGAATTCAACTGGATTACTAATTGCTTTCTTATATTGCAAACGTTCATAATCTCCCATCAGTTACAGCCCAAATTTTTCTTGTACGGTGTTCATCTCTCTGAAAATTTATCAATCTTGCGATCGGAGATTATATTATCTTTTTCAATTCTGACCGGGATTTTATGAAGAAGTATCCCACAACTACGGCTGTGACAATTGGTGAAAACCATTCAGGAATGTGAAAGCCAAAGCTACCCAAAATCATGATCATCCCCAAAAAGAAGATTGAATACATAGCTCCATTTTTTAGATAAACATACTTTTGAATCCTTTCTATGTTGTGCATAGTGACTTCTCTGACTACAAAGGCTCCGATGCCGTTTCCCAGCAATATTAGCGGTACAGATAAGGTGAAGGCAAAAGCCCCCACTACTCCGTCTATAGAAAAAGTGGCATCTATCACCTCCAGATATAGAATCTTACTCAAATCCGATCGGGTTTTACTGCCCGTCAGAAGACTCTTTTCGGCTTGTTCGGCATTCTCCTTGAAGCCATGAGTGATAAAAAAGGCAGTTGAACCGACTACTGCTCCAAAAGCCATCAACGGATTTATTTTTAGAGCATACCAAACAATTATTGCTAAGGTTATGGAAACTATAGCGTAAAACCAAACCCCCAGAGTTTGTATAAACCTTTCACCCCGCAACCCAAATTTCTTTGGCTCTAAAAATAGCCAATGAAAAAACAGAAAGACTAAAAATGTCCCGCCTCCGATTAACAGGATTGGGGCTGATAATTCCACCGCTTCATGAACTCTCGGATCAGAGCTAAAAGCAGCGGTGATTACGCCTACCGGTCCAAGGGATGGGTTGGTGATCCAAACGATAGCAAATGGTAATAAGCCTCGGAGCAAAAAAACAGCTATCAATAGCACCCAAATTAGAAACCACCTGCGGGCCTTCTCAGACATGGTAGATAAAACTTGAGCATTGATGACGGCATTATCTATAGAGGAAACCGTCTCAAACAATATTAATACAAAAACTATCAGGATGATTGAAAATACGTCCATTATTTCCTCATTATATCGCAAGATTGTAGAAAGTAGAAGCTTGGCTTTCACCAGTAATCACTTTTGTAGCAGTCGGCTACTTCTTCCTCAAATCCAGAAAAATTAGCTGATTGACGCACTTTGTAGAAAACTATTAATTTTCGTGATATAATCTGAGGCCATTTGATTTTATCTTATAGATTTATCAAATCCGATAATTATGGAAGTAATTAAATCGCCAGATAGATTCAATTTAGAGTTAGGAATTCAGCAAGTAGTATCTGGGTTTGATAAATTAAGAAAATTTTCCACTCTTGATTTATATCGTACAATAAATGCAGATTTACGTGAGTCCAAATATTATACGGAGGTAGTTAAAGCACTTAATAATATGAAGTGTCTTAAATCGGCAGGTAAAATAGAATTCGCAAAAGCTTTTTTAAAACAAGATGATCCGCGA
>OBEQ011166269.1_pt1 | contig 10260 bp, 15 predicted proteins | sample 1670901 | NCBI WGS metagenome assembly OBEQ01 (sample SAMEA104232315, study PRJEB22302) | groundwater metagenome | biome: forest; feature: aquifer; material: groundwater | place: USA | collected 2011-08-07 | depth 5.4 m | reverse complement strand
TTTTTTATTTTTTTATTTTTATTTTTTTAATAAAAAAGAGGTGGTAAAAGATAATAAATAATAAGGGAGAAGAAAAGCGAAATATATTTAGCAAAATATAGGTCAAATCCTAAAATTGTTTATATAGCTAAAAATAAATAAAATATAAAGGAAAAAGATGAACCATATGAAAAAAAGTATAGTATTTGTACTAGCATTAATATTAATTATAAATTCAATAATGATTGTAAGTGCTTATACAGAATTATGCCTTACAAAGGGACAATCAGTTCCTTCAGCTAGTAATCCTAGATATACATGTCATTCTACTATATGTCAGATTTGTGTAACAGATAATTTCTTCCCAACTAACCCAAATAAATGTGATAAGGCGTGTGTTCCTTTCTCAGGAAATTCAACAATAGACAAACAACCTCCAACATTGACTATTAATAGTCCGATTAATAATGAAGTTTATAATAAGAAAATGGTTCTATTTAATATAACTAGTGATGAGAAAGCTACAATATATTGGAAAGATAATAATGACCCTAAAGGAACATGGAAAAGACTTATAGCTAATGCTAATAGTTTTAGTAGGGGTGTTGGAATGAAGGAAGGCTTAAACAATATAAGCATTAAAGGAACAGATTTAAATGATAATAGTGCTGTTACTGATCTAAGTTTTTATGTTGATAGTAAAAATCCTATAATAAGAAGTGTGAGTCCTATGAAAGGATTTACAGATGGAAATTTTAACATTGAATTTAAAGAAGATAATCCTGCATCTTTAGATTTACATTATGGAAATAATGCTACTGGCTTTTTAGTAAGTGGTGTTGACTTGAATAATAGCTGTACATTAAATAAAGATGTTCATAGTTGTAATACTCATTTAGATTTATCTGCTTTCAATGGGCAGAGTATAAATTATTGGTTTTCTCTTAAAGATATAGCAAATAATGAAGTTCATAATAGAAATATATTATTGAGTGTTGATACAACTCCTCCTGTTTTGAATAATCCAACTTCTTTCTGGCTTATGGATATTTTACATCATAATAAAATACATTTTAATATGAATATAACAGAGAGTAATTTCGATTCAGTTAATTATATTGATCGGAAAGATACTAGACCGAAATGGAAAGTTCTTTGTCCAAAGTTAAAGAATAATGGATGTATAATAGATAAGACCTTTACGAAGGGAGATCATCAATTAGATGTTATGATATCAGATAAAGCAGGAAATGCAGTGTCAACAGATCAAGTTGTGTTTACTGCTAGCTAAAAATTGGAATATCGGTAATGTATAAAGTAAATAGCGGCTCAAACCTCATATCAAGTTAAACAACTGAGGTCCTAACTTATGATATTGGATATTATCGAAAAATTCAATAGTAAAAAGGTAACATAAAAAATGAATATAAAAATAAAATATCCTCATTCAAGAGGACATATAAGAGTTGAAAATGATGTTGAGATCAAAGAAATCTTCGTTAAGGAAGATATAATGAATCCAAAAGGAGAGATTGTTTCAATAGGATTTAGAAATAAAGAATCTTCTGGATTGATTGAATTTAAGAGAGGAGAATTAGATCATCTAATGAGATCTATAAGAGGTAAGACTCATCTTATAAAAGATATGAAAATAATTAGAGACGATGTTGATGAAGAAGCTGATGATGAACCCTTGAATTTAATGTGATATAGTTTTATAGAAAAGTTTAAATAAAGTTTTAACCCTCTTTTAGTATGAGAAAATGTAAAGTTTTTTATGATGAACAATACGATAGATTGATGGTAGCTGGTAAGAGTGATTCCGATAAAATGGCTGGGAGCGTAAGAGTGTTAAATTTGATTTTAGATTTTAATACAGATAATAAACTAGTAAATGTAGAATTACTTCATGCATTAGAGTATGTTAAATCTTTAGGATTAGATTCTGATATGTTAACAAAGATTAGTGGAGGAGATTTTATATTTAAATCATTGAGAAATGGGTATGAGATAGTTTTTGTTTTAGAAGTCGGTAAAAAAGTAGTGCATATCCCATATAATGTTCAAATGCCAAATAGAGAACAGGTAAGTATCACTTCTTATTGAGTCTTTCACCTAAATTTCTTCTGTATTCAATAGCATGAATAATTTCTACAATATCTTTTTTTGGTACTGTTGCTATTGAAAAAGTTACATTATCACTTATCTTATAGAATAGTTCGTATCCTAAATCTCCAAATTTCAACTTTTCTTTTTCTATGGCAAATACCTTATTAAATTGTGGAAAAATTTCTTTTACTTTGTTTTCATCCATCCCTCTTTGAATTAGTCTAATTAAATAATACTTAGAATAAACTATTCTCTTTCCCTTAATCTTTTCATTAATAATAATTTCAATTTCTTTTTTATCAGTTATCACCTCTGTCATTAATAAATATATTTGACTTATCTTTTTAACCCTTTTTATTTCTCCACATTAATATGATAAAACTAACTATTATAATGACCAAAATAGTAATAAAACTATTTATTAAAGATATCTTCAAGCCAATAAGATTAAGATAAAAAACAGTTAGAGGAACAATAGCTATAGAAAGAGCGAAGCTAAGGGCTATTCTTTCAAGCCAATCTATTGATTTCTTTTCTTCATGATCAAAATCCGTATTTGATGTTTTAGGGAAGAAAATATAGCTTATTATAAAGCCCGGAATAAATAGAACATAAATGCTTCCAAATACTATTCTAAAACTTTCTAAATATGTTAATGACGAAAAAGCTCCAATTAATAATGAAATTATTAATGCTATTCCTAAAACAATTAAAATACCATATAAAAATTTCTTATTTTTATTCATTATCGTCTTCCTCCAAGTCGTATGAAAACCAAGGTTTTCCTAACAAGTCACCTTTCCTTTTTTGCATATTTACTTTATTCATTATCGTCTTCCTCCAATACTAGAATTGAAAGTAGGATTATAAGTATTCCTGCTATTATTGAGATAAGCCAAGAAAGCCAGCCCAAATCGATGGTTTTATATTTTATTATTGTAAAGCCAAGGATTCCTAATATTGCTATGAAAATATAATCAAAGGGTTTAGTTTTTTGTCTTATGTGTAATGGCCTTTCAGAAAAAACATCTAAAATTCCAGCGAGGATAACAATAACCAATAAATAATTTAGATTAAGATAAATTGAAACTGATTTTGGCCATATTTGTTCAACTAATAATAAAATAAGATATGTAACTAAAAGTGTCTGGAATAAGTAATTTATTATTAATGCTGTACTCCCCTTGAATATGTTTTTCATAGTCGTGTTTTCAATTTATTGATAATGTTTAATTTGTTTACATGATTATGGTGTTGTTTAGTGTTTATGAGATACTTTGAGCCGATTGTTATATTGTGCGTTATCGATATTGATTTTTTCATTAAAACTTTCATTTTATTTAAATAATCCTGGTTTATGGATATTTATTTTTATCCAATCAATTGGAATTGTATTATTTGTATATTGTTCATTCGATAAATGTGGTAAGTTGAATACAAAACTTAGTTCATTATTTTCTATGTATAAATCTTTTATATCAAATTCTGTTTGTGAAATAAGCCAGCCATTGTCTTTAGTTGCTTTATTATAATCTGTTACAACGTAATCAACATTATTTTTTATAAAATCAATATTATCTGGGATAGGGATTGTTCTTTGATTGAAAGGTTCAAAGTAACTATCTTTTGTGAATGAGAAGTAACCTAATTGACTTATCATTACATCATTTTGAGAAATTTCCATATAATATTCGCCATTCTTTGTATTTAGATAAGAATCTTCTGCAATTTTATAGAAATTAAATTGTCCGTAATTAAAGAACTGATCATAATAAGTTATTGTTTGAAATCCTTGATTATGATAAGTAAAGAAATCAATTGGTTTGTTGTTTACTTTTGTGTATATTTTTGTAGTTTTTGTTGGTATTTTATTATATAATGAGTTATCTGCTAAAAATAACTTGTCTGTAACTATTTTATTTGTATTTATTTTTATTTCTCTTATTAATCCGTCAAAATTTACAAATTCTAATTTGTAAACGTTTTCTGGGAGATTATCTGCAGTTAAATTTCCTGTTTGTATTATGGCTTGAGTTTTATTTACACTCGTTATTCCGTCATCTGGAATTGTTGTCGTCGCTATTAAATTGTTTTGTAAATCATATAAATTAATTACAAGCTCATCAGATCCTTCATACCAGTTAATATCTTGCTTTTCAACCAGTAAATTTAAACTACCTTTTGTATAAACGTAAAATGTATGTCCACCCCTTAATGAATTTGTTATAATTGTATCTTCTTTTTTGTAATCTGATATTTTATTTGGAATTAAATCTAAAGGTTTGTTTGTAGCTATTATAATATTACTTTGAGTTTTTATTTGATTTTCGTCTTGCACTGGAAGAGAAGTATTTATTCTGTATGTATTGCCTGATTGTTCATATGAAGAGAGGTTTTCTAGAATAGGATTATAGAGTTCGTTCCATTTGTAATGCCATTCTTGTTTGTCTTTAGCTCCTAATAACATTTTTTGATTCTCGGGAAAATTATCTTTAAACTTAACTTCAACGTTTACTTTATCTGAGCCTCTTGGAATTGGAACATTAAAATAAACTAAATTGCTTGTTATATTCTTATAAGTTTGTGATTCATCAGCAAGTGAGACACGGTTTAACGGAGAGAGATAGTTATCATTTCCTATATCATAAAAATAAGTGAAGTTCTTTTCTGATACAAATCCTGCATAGCCTAAATATATTATTATAATTAAAGGGATTAGGATTATTAGAAATTTAAGATATTTGTGCTTTTTTTCTTCCTTCTCTATTATCTCTTTTACGTTTTTTAAGATTTCTTCAGGATTAGAAGTTTCCTTTTCTTTAATTTTATCAACTTCATAAAAGAAAGGAGCTGAATTTTGAACTAGTCCTTTGTTTTGCTTTTCTTTATACTCTTTGTTCTTTTCCTTATATCTATCAGTATACCATCCCATTCTAAAATATTAACAAAGGTATTGATAAACCTTATTGTTTCCATTATTATAGGTTAAATTGAAGCATTGTTTTAAATCTTTTAGATTATCATTTTGCTTTTCTCCTATGAATATGTATAGGGGCTTTTGATATGAGTCCATGAATTGCTTTATTTTGTTAATATCCGTTGTTTTCCAGAAATCATTCCATTCGGATTCTATATGTTTATCATAATCAAATAAACCAGGAGCTATTGTCTTTCTATCTGAATAACCTAAAACCCAAGGAGAGTAAACCGAGCTTGTTGTCATAACATATGCATTGCTCTCTAAGGTTGAAAGATATTGGATAGTGTTAAGCTCTGCATCATTAATTAATGGCTTTGTATCTCTAGCTTCTTTTAGTAAAACAAAGGCTGATGAAAATAGCATTAATATTAAGATTATTAGTCCTAGTTTTTTATTATCTTTTATTATTATAAAAAAGCCTAAGCTTGCTAATATTATAAGCATTATATCTAAATGGATTATGAAACGATTGAAAAAGAAGAATTGGAAGTAAACAATTATTGTTGTTATTAATGTCCAAAAGAATAGCATGTTGAATTTTCTTTTTCTTATTAGATAAAAGAAACCTAGTATTGCAAAAGGAAGATAGGTTAGAGTTGAGAATTGATATGTGAAGAAATTTATGAAAGTTCCTGGAGATTCTCCTGTTTGAACAAAGCCTTGTAAAACAGGCTCTATTATTTGAGTTATTGAAGGACTAAAGATTCCTATATAAAAAATGCCGGCTATTGCTAAAATAATAATTCCATATAAAATATTGTGTAACATTAATTTGTAATCATATTTTTTATTATATGGAGAGATAAATGCATAGAAAAAATAAGATAAACCGTATATGTAGAAAGTAGGACGATGAATAGCTCCTGTTAGTCCTCCAAGCAAGATAAATAAAAATAAAAACCATTTATTTCTTGTGCTATCATACTTCTTAAGATAATAAATAGAGAATAAAGCTAGTGAGAGAGCTATTATATTTTTATAATACATATAAGTGAATGTTAAGAATTGAGCGAAAGATAATGCGTAGATGAATATTGCTATTAATCCTACTTCTTTTCCGAAAAATTCAGAAGCAACGAGGTAAACTGCAAGTCCTAGTATTAATGAGAAGAAAATTAATAAATAGGTAAGAATAGAGTGAGTTGAAAGAATTGGTTTGAATATGCTCATCAAATATAAAAATCCTGGCTCAACACTTCTCAAAACCCAATTATCTAAGTTAGTTAACCCATGTTCAACTGCATATTTGTAAATTCCAGTATCATATCCTAAAGGAATTGGATTATTAATATATGGAATTATTCTAAATAATATTATTAAAAATAAAGCTAAAAATAATAATGGGTAGAAATAATTCTTTAATGTTAGATATTTGTAATAAGTTTCTTTGGTTTCTTTATCTTTTTTATCTTTAACAGGTTTTGATATATCAACTTTATTTACAACAATAATCCCTAAAAATCCCAATATGAGTGCAAATATTTGGAATTGTAAAGAAAATTTCCAAAATAAGTTTAAGCTTGCTAACAAAATTAAGATAGTGTATATTACAAGAAGTTGATAAAACGCATTCTCCAATACTTGTTTATATTTTATTTCCATTAAACTCTTATTAAAATAGAAGTTTGTTTAAAAACCCTAGGTTTTGGAGCCTATCTCATCACATTTTGTTGTATCATTGCCGTATCTGTAAACATTGGCATATTTTTGTTGAACCATTTCTTTATTCACAAATGTATCATTTATGTATACATATCTTAGTAATCTTCCATATCTGTCCTTATTATCTTTATCTGATTCTAGTCTTACTTCTTTGTTTAGAATAAGTTGTTCTAGGAATTGTTTTGATTCTGTAAATTTCTTTTCATATGATTCTGGAGTGTTTATGCAGATAAGTCTTATTGTTTCTCCTGTTGAGAGTTCAAATGTATCTCCATCAATAACTCTTGATACAAATGGTTTATTATTAACTTCTTTATGTGGTTTGTAAAAACTGAATTCTAAAATAGAAACAGCTAGTAAAATAAGTATTAATGCCAAAATGATTATAGTTGTTATTTTCATTTCTTTTTGTTTTTTATTTTATTAGATCTCTTTAATAGAATATACGAAAATATAGGTCCAAGGGTAAATAAAACTATCATTGAGATGACTCTACCCAGAATAGTCGCTGTTAATGATTGAGCAGGAGTTATCCCTATTGTTAAAGCTGAAAATACTGTAATTACTTCTGAAATTCCTAATCCTGCGGGAGTTATTGCTAGTAATATTCCTATTGAGCCAATAGAAGATAGGAATAAACATGATATGAAAGAAACATGGATATCAAATACTTTGAATTGTAGGAAAAGCATGAAGCTGGATATTAATAATTGCAAGGTTGAAATTACTAATGTTGCAAATATAACGCGCTTATTATTTTTAATTAAATGCCAGCCGTTTATTACTTTTATGAATTTGTTAATATATGAGTTATTGCTTTGAGGAATTTTAGGAGAGAAAACTATTATAGATAGCATTGAAATGAAAACAAATAAAAAAATTCCAGGTATTATATATGAAAAATTTTGGGTTGATTGATATAATAAATATGTTGACAACAAACCAAATATACTTGCTACTAAGAATATTAAAACGTATGACGCTGCAAGAGTTGAAAGGAAGTCTACATATGGGAATTTATATTGTTTCTTTAGATAAACTCCTCTTGCTATCATCCCCCCTCTAAATGGAGTTATTAGATTGTAAAAACCAGTTGAAATTGAAACCATAAATGCTTCTACAAAATTTAAGCTTATTTTGAATGGTCTTAAAAGAATATCGAGAATAGAGCTTGTAAAATAATAATTTACAATAAAAAGTATTATTAGTACTATAATATAGAAAGGATTTACTATTTGAAGTTCTTTAAAATCATAAAGATGATTGTAAATATAATATGCAAATAAAGCTAATATAACTAATAGTAGCAAAATGCTTAATGTTTTCTTATATATTGATTTCATTTTCTGTCAAACGAAGGATTTAAATTGTCTAACTTACTTAGTAATTGATAGGGAAACAGGACCTGACGAATCCCATGCTTGACATGGTTAGTAGGATTGACGGACCTTCTTACCCTATCTTTGATTTTTATGTATTTAATTTGTTTCATCTATAAAAGAAAATTATATGGTTTATAAAATTAGAGTTTTGAAAGAAAAACCGTTTATTTTAAAAAGACAAGATTATCTTAGGTTTTATGAATACAAGAGAAGAATCTGTAAAATTGTTAGATGAATATGTTCAGTCTGAAAGTATAAGAAGACATTGTTATGCTGTAGCTACTTCTATGGAAGAATATGCTAAGAAATATGGTGAAGATAAAGATAAATGGTGGATAACAGGATTGTTACATGATTTTGATTATGAGAAATATCCAACAATACCAGAACATGTTACAGAAGGAGTTAAAATTCTGAGACGTAATGGATATTCGGAAGATATTATTGAAGCAATACAAGGACATGCTGAATATGTTGGAGTTCCAAGAATTAGTTTAATGGCTAAATGTTTGTTTGCTGTAGATGAGTTATCTGGTTTTGTAGTAGCTTTGGCTAGAGTAAAACAGGGTTTTGATATGGATGCTGAATCAGTGAAAAAAGCTCTTAAAAAGAAAGGATTTGCTGCGGCCGTAAATAGAGAAGATATAGAAAGAGGGATTGTTGAATTAGGAGTAAATAAAGAAGAACATTTTAATTTAGTAATTCATGCTTTAGAAAAAATAAAAGGGAAGCTTGGATTTAATTAGATTTTCTCAAAGAAAGCTTTAAATATATAATATTCTTAAATAGAATATGATTACAGAGGTTTCTATTAATTATTTGACAGTTCTCATTGCTACTGTTGTTTCTTTTTTATTTGGGGGAATTTGGTATAATCTTTTATTTGGGAAGACTCTGGAAAGAGTTCAAAAAGTAAAAATGGGTGCGGGTAAATCCTGGACTTTATTAATAATATTTAGTTTAATTACAACTTTTATAACTGCATGGGTTTTGGCCTGTACAGTAAAACTTGCTGGAGCAACAACGCCTGCTGATGCGTTGCTTATAGGCTTTGTGATATGGTTAGGATATTTTGCTGTGACACATTCATTAGGGATGGTTGTGTGGCAGGGTAAGTCATTCAAAGTATACTTAATAGATGCTGGTTTCTGGCTTGTTAATCTAATAATAATGTCGATGATTCTTGTTATTTGGGCTTAAAATCTACATATAATAAAGACTATAATATATAAATAGTGCAAATTATTTTTACAATAAGTATTGTTATATTATCCAAATGTATAAAAGGGCTAAATTTAGTCATTATTACATGGTAATGGAGCAGAAATCATATAATATTGATTTAGTTTTAGAGAATGGGGTTAAATTAGCTAAGGGAACTTTCTGGAATTCAAATCTTCCTGATAAAATGCCTAAGGTGATTAAAAGTCATGTTTTATTTGGAGTTATAATTGATGGGCAAAAAAGGATGTTAGCAGCTATCCAGGATCAAAAAGATTATGAAAAATTTATGAAAGTTTTTAGTTCAAGTTCATTTACGGCGGGAGGGAGTTATTCCCTTTATTCTATGCCTAAAGATACCACAGATATATAAATTATAATTGCTTTTTTATATTACATTCTTTAGATTAGCAAAAGCTTTTTAAGGGTTATTATTCTATAATAAGTATATACTCCCCAGTTTTGCTTCGGTAACGCTGGGTTTATATTCTAGCTAAGTTTATTAAGATTTAAGATTTTAATTTCAAATGAATAAGGCTGATAGAGTAATAGTTTTTATTGATGGAAGTAACTTTTATCATATTCTTAAAGATATTTTGGGAGAAACGAGACAGTTAATGGATTTTGACTTTGTTAATTTTATAAAATATCTGATTGGTAAAAGAAAACTGATAAGAACATATTATTATTCGGCTCCATTAGATAGAAATAAAAATGAAGAAATCTATTCAAAGCAACAAAGATTCTTTGAAAAACTCAAAAAACTTCCAGATTTTGAACTAATTTTATGCAGAATGCAAAAAGGTGAAGCTCCACGAGGCAAGACCTCGTGGCATCTAGAAGTTATCTAACCTTAACTGATCTCCCTTTCTACCTTGATTCTTTATGTAATTTCTTATTATTTCTGCATTGATTCCTTCCCCAACC
>OBEQ011162833.1_pt1 | contig 10261 bp, 13 predicted proteins | sample 1670901 | NCBI WGS metagenome assembly OBEQ01 (sample SAMEA104232315, study PRJEB22302) | groundwater metagenome | biome: forest; feature: aquifer; material: groundwater | place: USA | collected 2011-08-07 | depth 5.4 m | reverse complement strand
TTTTTAATTTATCGTCTACAGAAAGAGAAATACCCGACCCCTGTGTTCCATCCCTCAAGGTCGTATCAAAAAGTTTTATTTTATTTTTTTGTAATTTCATTTCTTATCCAATTCAAATGCTTTATGCAATGCTTTTACAGCGTGCTGAAGTTCGGACTCTTTTACGATACATGCCACTTTAATTTCCGAAGTGGAAATCATTTCGATATTAATTTTTTCGTCCGACAAAGTTTGAAACATTTTGGCCGCGACTCCGGGATGGCTCTTCATTCCCACTCCAACAATGGACACCTTCGCCACCTTATCTTCACAGGAAATACCTTTGCTCTTAAGTTCTTTCCCAACCACTTCCAGAATAGGCAACACTTTCTTAAGATCCGATCTGGAGATGGTAAAAGAAATATCGTTCGTGCGATTTTGCGCCGCCGACTGAATAATCATGTCTACATTCACATGCGCCTTTGCCAACTCGCCAAAAATATAGGCGGCAATTCCTGGCCGATCTTGTACTTCTAAAACTGTAAGCTTTGCCTGATTTTTATCGAACGCGATACTGCTTACCATGACCTCTTCCATTCCCTTCACCTCCCCTAAAATCCAAGTCCCCTCTTCTTTTAAAAATGTGGAGCGCACCTGAAGTTCTACTCCATACTTTTTTGCCACCTCTACGGAACGAGCCTGCATGACTTGCGACCCTGCCCCTGCCATTTCCAACATTTCGTCGTAAGAAATTTGATCCAATTTGCGCGCTTCGCTAACAACCCGGGGATCTGCGGTGTAAACTCCAGCCACATCCGTATAAATTTCACAGGCATCTGCTTTTAAGGCCGCTGCCAACGCGACGGCCGTTAAATCGGAACCACCGCGGCCCAAGGTGGTAATATCCTGACTAGGATTAATCCCTTGAAACCCCGCGACAATGACTACTTTTCCTTTTTGCAACTCTTCATGAATTTTAGTGGGCAAAATTTTTATAATCTTGGCTCGAGTATAGTTTCCATCCGCGTAAATTCCAGCCTGTGGACCTGTTAAAGAGACCGCATCCACATTTAAACTGTGGATGGCCATACTTAAAAGCGCGATGGAGACCTGTTCCCCTGTGGATAGAAGCATATCCATTTCCCTTTCTGAAGGAGTTTCACACAATTCGTGAGCTTTTTCTATCAAATCGTCCGTCATATCCCCCGGAGCAGAAACCACGACCACCACATGATTTTTATCTTTTTTCTTTTCCACAATCCTTCGGGCCACATTTTGTACTTTTTTAACATCTGCCACAGAAGAACCGCCAAACTTCATTACAATGGTCTTCATTTTTTTATTTAACGCTAGATCCTTTTTTATCAAAATTTAAGATTAGACTTTTCGATTTTTTCCCTGCCTCAAGAAAAGCTTTTTCCATTGCGCGCGCTACCTGAATAGCTTTCTCTTCTTTTACCAAAGCTAAGATAGAGGGACCCGCCCCAGAAAGAGTAATTCCCAAAGCTCCCGCGGAATATCCATTTTCTACAACTTTAGAAAAACCTGGCACTAACTTTTTTCGATAGGGTTGATGCAGCCTATCTTCCATCGCTTCTTTTAAATGCTCATAATTCTTCGAAACGATGGCGCCTAAAAACCTGGAAACTTTTTTAACATTGAAAAGAGCATCTTGAAACGAAACTTGTTTAGGTAAAACGGAACGCGCTTTAGCGGTTGACAGTTCAAACTGCGGGACACAAACCACGGAACACAAATCTCTTGGAGGTTCTAAACGAATAAAAGCAACCTTCCCTTTTGTTTCATCCGCAATCGTCAATCCTCCCACCAAAGCCGGCACCACATTATCTGGATGCCCCTCCATTTCCGATGCCAAATTCAAAAGTTCCTCTTCACTTAAAGCGCTTCCTGTAAGAGCATTCGCCGCTAACAGACCACTTAAGATCGCCGCGGAACTTGAACCTAACCCTCGAGCTAAAGGAATCTGATTTACTGAATTTAACCGAAATTGATAGTTCTCCACTGGAAACTGTCGAATCTTAAAAACTTTGCGGGCGGCCTGCCAAATAATATTTCTTTCATCCATCCACAAACTATTTGCCCCTTCCCCGGAAATAACAAACTCTACAGAACTTCTCTTGTTCTCTTTTTCTTTGGGGTTACAGATTATTTCTAACTCATTATATAGAGAAAGAGCAATTCCTAAAACATCGAATCCCGGCCCCAAATTGCCCGAGGTTGCTGGCACTTTTACTTGAACTCGATTTCTAGCGATATTGATTTTCATAAATTTTTTCCTTCAAAGATCGTGCGGACTCTTCTATGTTGGGAGTTCCAAAAACGGCCCGGACCACTGCCACTCTCTTGGCTCCAGCATGGAGAACATTCTCTATATTTTCCGAATCGATTCCCCCTATCGCCACAAAAGGAGTGTGAACAAACTCAAAATATTTTTTTACCAAATCTAAACCTACGGCTGGCGTCCCGGGTTTAGTGGGTGTAGAAAAAACAGGACCACAGGCCACATAGTCTACCCCCAACTCTTCCGCGCGTAAAGCCTGCTCCAAAGAATGGGTAGAACACCCAATTAAAAACTCCCGTTGACCGACAATTTTTTTCGCTTCTAAAAGGGACAAATCTTTTTGACCTAAATGCACTCCATCGGCTCCGCAAGTAAGCGCCACTTCTAAAAAATCGTTTACAATAAAAAGCGCGCCATAACGGTGACACACCTCTTTTAAATCTTTTGCCAAAGCAGCTAAATTTTTTGCCGATAATTTTTTTTCACGAAGTTGAACAATATCCGCCCCACCCTTGCAAGCAAGCTCTACTATTTCACTGTAACTCATCCCCTTGGGAGGTTCCTGGGTCACACAGTAAAGTTTAGAATTCTCAAACTTAGTTTTGATTGACAATTTCTTTCTCTATCAAATATAACGCAAAGCGAATCTTTTTAAATTGCTCTCCTAATTTTCTGGACTGAAGCTTGCCATACTCTTCTAAAACTCGTAACGACTCCTCGCACCGTCTTAAATTGGCTCGAACAATACTATTTTTATTTTTTCTTTTACCCTCTTTTAAAGTTCCTCCGGGGTCCGCCACCATGCGAGCATTCATCAATTGAGGATAGAGAGGTCTAGCAATTTTATCTAGAGAATGGCGCATGGTTCTAAAATGTTTATAAAGGACTTCATCTTCCCACAAAAACCGAGCGGTATCTTCTAAGACCCTAAACCCTTCCCGCGCCCGATTTAAATTTGCGTCTATAATCCTTAAAATAGACCCACTACTTCCCATAGCTGCTTACAATCTTCTGGATTAGCCCAGAGGTAGAGAATCCTTTTACCAATGGGAAGGTCACTACTTTTTTTACATCGTTTCGACCCACAATTTCATTATAAGAGTAATCGCCGCCCTTGATTAAAATATGGGGCCGAAATATTTGAATTGTTTTAAGAGGAGTCGCTTCCGAAAAAATTGTAATGTAATCCACAACACTTAAAGCCGAGAGTAGCTCCACTCGTAATTTCTCTGGGACTAACGGCCGGTTCTTCCCCTTTAGCAGACGCACGGAACTATCCGAATTAACTGCCACGACCAAAATATCCCCCAACTTTTTAGCCTTTGCTAAAAGCCGTATGTGCCCCACATGCAAAATGTCGAAACAACCATTGGTAAAGACAATTCTTTTTTTCCCGCGAAGTTCATCTAAAATTCGCGCAAGCTTTGCCCGTACAAAAAATTTTTTGGGAGAGTTAATGTTCGTTTCTAAAAATGTGTTTGGCAATAAAGTTGGTGGTCACATCTCCGTAACGGAAAGCATCGTGCTCTAAAACTTGTTTCTGAAAGGGAATGGTGGTGCGGATTCCTTCCAGCTTAAATTCCGAGAGAGCTCGCAACATGCGGGCAATGGCCGCTTCACGATTGACGCCATTCACAATCACCTTCGCCAAGAGAGAATCGTAATAAGAAGGAACTGTGTAACCAGAGTAGATATGGCTATCCACCCTTACCCCAGGACCTCCGGGAAATATAACAAGATCAATGAGCCCAGGATTGGGAATAAAATCGTGGTCAGGATCTTCCGCATTAATACGGCATTCAATGGAATGACCGCGAATACGGACATTGTCTTCATCGAAATCAAGGGATTCCCCAGCTGCTAAACGAATTTGCCATTGAATAAGATCTAGACCAGTCACCATTTCGGTGACAGGATGTTCTACCTGAATTCGCGTATTCATTTCCATAAAGAAAAAATTTCCCTTTTTATCGAGAAGGAATTCAATGGTTCCTACAGTATGATAATCTACTTCTTCGGCAATCTTTCGAGCCGCCTTGGCTAACTTAGCCCGTAATTTAGAATCCACCGCCGGAGAAGGGGATTCTTCCACCAATTTTTGATAGCGTCTCTGCACGGAACAGTCCCGCTCTGGGAGAGCCACCACTTTTCCCCTCTTATCGCCAAGAATTTGAACTTCAATATGACGAGGCTCTTCAAAATATTTCTCCAGATAGACATCCCCATTTCCAAAAGAAAGTTTAGCCTCGTTAGAAGCCATCCGCACTTGATCCAACAAAGCCTCTTCGTGAGTTACAATGCGCATTCCTTTGCCGCCACCGCCACCCGATGCTTTCACAATAAGCGGGTAACCAATTTTTCGCGCAATTTTCTTAAGTTCCGGATCTTCACTAGAAACAGGGCTTTCCGTCCCCGGAATTAAACTGACTCCCGCTTTTTTTGCAATTTTCTTCGCTTCAATCTTATTTCCCATCTTCGCGATGGCATGAGGACTGGGCCCAATAAAACTAAGCCCATGGGCTTCACAAACTTCAGCAAAATCTTCGTTTTCCGCGAGAAACCCATAGCCGGGGTGAACCGCGTCCGCCCCCGAAATTTCACAGGCAGAAATAATGCTAGGAATATTTAAATAACTGTCTAATGTAGGCGCGGGACCCACGCAAATGGATTTGTCCGCCAACTTTACATGCAGACTTTCACGATCCGCTTCCGAATGAATAGCCACCGTTTGAATTCCCATTTCTCGACATGCGCGAATAACGCGTATGGCAATTTCCCCACGATTTGCGATTAAAATTTTCTTAAACATTATAGCTCCGGTTCTACCGAGAATAAATCTTGCCCGTATTCCACGGGATCTCCATCGCGCACCCAAATTTTTACGACTTTCCCCGTGTAAGCGGAAAAAACTTCTTTTTTAATTTTCATCGCTTCCACAATCGCTACTTTCTGCCCAGCAGTCACTCGTCCACCTTCCACAACTAAAGGTGGCCTGTCCGCGCCCATGGAACAATAAAACCTACCCACAATAGGGGATCGAATAGAAAAAGTTTGAGGGCCTTCTTCTTTTAACTTTTCCGCGGAAGCAACCTCTTCATTTCTCATATCTCTTTTTTGAAAAATGGTACTAGAACGACGAAGTACAATTTTCTTCCCCTCTTTTTCTATTTGGACAAATTCCAGATCCGTATTTTCTATAAACTTAAGAATCTCATGCAGTTCTTCCGCTCCCTTAGGAGCGCCATTCTCGGAACCAGATTTCTTTTTACCTTCTTTATCTTCAGGTTGGCTCATTATTCTCTCCTAGGCTCGTGCTAAATAATCGCCCGTGCGGGTATCCACACGAATAGTATCCTCTTCTTTAATAAAGAGAGGCACAAGCAGTTCCATTCCCGTTTCCAAAGTGGCGGGCTTAGTCATGTTAGAAACCGAATCCCCCTTAATTCCGGGCACCGTGCTGACAACTTTTAACTCTACAGAAGCGGGCAAATCCAATCCTAAAAGTTCTTCGCCCAGATAAAGCGCGTCTAGATCCAATCCTTCTTTTAAATACTGCAATATGTCCGCCAATTTCTCTTTACTAACGGAGATTTGCTCGTAGGAGATAGGATCCATAAAAGTGCAAGTCCGATCCTCGCTATAGAGAAACTGCATTTTTTTACGAGTGATAGAAAAATCTTTAAACTTTTCCCCAGACTTAAAGGTTTGCTCGATAATGGAACCGGTGCGCACATTTTTAATTTTAGTGCGCATGACCGCGCCACCTTTCCCCGGTTTATGGTGCTGAAACCACATTACCTGATAAATATTTCCTTCATTCTCAAATATAATGCCGTTTTTAAAATCTGATGTTGTAATCATTTTGTTAAGACCTCATAACCATTTTTTTTCACTAAAAGCGTGTCTTCAATTCTAACTCCAAACTCCCCTGGCAAATAAATTCCAGGCTCCACGGTCACAATCATTCCCTCTTTTAAAACTTCTTTGGAGTTGGGCCCTAACCGAGGAGGTTCATGAATTTCTAAACCTACTCCGTGACCGGTTCCATGAATAAAATAATCCCCATACCCGGCTTTGGCAATAAATTGACGACAAGCGTTATCCACCTCTCCAGCGGTAACCCCTTCACGCACCGTCGAAATCCCAAGTTTTTGAGCTTGCGAAACAAGACCAAAAATTTTACGAAAACGAGAGGAAATTTTACCAAAAACCCCCGTACGCGTCAAATCGGATTTATACCCCCCTACCGTGGTACCACAATCCATTAAAACTGCCATATTTGTCTTTAATTTTTTGTTGGTAACAACATGGTGAGGATACCCCGCATTCTCGTGAAAAGCGATAATAGTTTCAAAAGCTATTTTATCTCCCCCGCCCTTAAAAAAAGCCTCCTCCAAGTAGTGGGCTACTTCTTTCTCGGTCTGCCCAACTCTTAAAGCATTAAATGTGACCTGACAAGCATCAAAAGTAATATGACACGCCTTAGAAATTTGATTGATCTCCTCCGCATCCTTCACCATTCTTTGATGCAAAACAAAACCTGCGATCCCAACCCAAGCCACTCCCTTCATCGATTCCAACTCTTTCAATAGAGCTACAGTGACTTTGGAAGAATCGAAACCAAGCTTTTTTATATGATTTTTCTTTATGATTTTTTCTAAAGATGCCAAGAGTTTCTTATCCCGAACCACTTTCAACTTTTTGTCGACAAAAGACTCCGCTTGGTCTGCCAAAAGTTGGGGCGCGAACATAAAATCCCCATCTAAACTAGACAAGAGAAAACAACCTTCTTGAGGAAACCCACTAAGGTAGGCAGTATCAAAAAAATCAAAGGCTAAAAAACCATCTATTTTCTTTTCCCGACACCGTTTTCTTAAGTTATCTCTACGATCTGAAATCATGTTGATTTGAAAATTATTATACAAATTTTAAATTTGATATACTTTTTTTGCGATGGGATTTTGTGTTATTTTTGTAACGGCGGCTAATGTAAAAGAAGCGAAAAAATTGAGTCAAGCGCTTTTAAAAGAAAGGTTGGCGGCTTGCGTTAACAGAATTAATAAAATTGAGTCTAGTTATTGGTGGAAAGGAAAAATTGAAACGGCGAATGAATGCTTGCTCTTGATTAAATCGGAAAAAAAATTGGTTAAGCCACTGATTAAAAGAGTAAAAGAGTTGCATTCCTATACTGTCCCAGAAATTATTGTTTGTCCGATTGTGGAAGGTAATCCGGATTACTTAAATTGGATTCGAGAAACTTTAAAATAACGGAATTGGGGACTGTCCCCAATTCCATAGGAGGTCTAAAATGATCGAAGGAACGAAAAGTGTTTTGACCGCTATTGTGATTGTGGTTATTGGAGCGCTCTTAGGAAGTTTTATTGGTGGATTTATAGGACACGCTTTCCCGCAAGGAATTATCTACGATCTATTCTCTAAAGAAATTACCGCGGGCCTAAGCCCCACCACCCTAGATTTACGAGTCATTGAACTGACCCTGGGCTGCCTTCTAAAATTCAATGTACCCTCTGTCATAGGCATCATCTCTGCCGCTTCCATCTTCCGATTCTTCTCAAAATAATCCATCCCCTTAATCGATACCCCCTACCCAACCCAAATAAAATTTGAGATAATGATTGATTAGTATTAAACGGGCCCGTAGCTCAGTTGGTAGAGCACTCGACTTTTAATCGAGTTGTCAGGAGTTCGAACCTCCTCGGGCCCAATTTTTTTAATCTATGGACAAAAGACCCGCACCCAACCAAATTCTTAAAATACTTAAAAAAACTTATCCCCAGGCCCACTGCGCGCTTAATTTTTCTAATCCCCTTCAGCTTTTAGTCGCAACTATTCTCTCGGCGCAGTGTACGGATAAAAGAGTGAATGAAATTACGAAAACTCTATTTCAAAAATATAGAAGCGCTAAAGATTTTGCCCAAGCCAATCTTGGCGATCTGGAAAAAGTGATCCATTCCGCGGGGTTCTTTAGGCAAAAGGCAAAATCTATTAAGGGAAGTTGTTTAATGATTCAAGAAAAGCATAACGGTCAAGTTCCAAAAACAATGGAAGAGTTAACTCATTTATCCGGAGTAGGCCGCAAAACAGCCAATGTTGTTTTAGGGACCGCATACAAAATTTCTTCTGGCATTGTGGTGGATACTCATGTAAAACGGCTTTCTACTAGGCTGCGCCTAACTAAAAATTCCGATCCCGTAAAAATTGAAAACGATTTAATAAAACTTATTCCAAAAAATGATTGGATCTATTTTTCTCATGCCCTCATTGCGCATGGAAGAGCGCTTTGTAAAGCGGTTTCCCCTCTTTGCCCGCAATGTCCACTCAAAGAAATTTGTCCTTCCGCCCATGGAAATTAGGGACAGAGCCCTATTTTTGGGACAGGTACATGAAACATTTTAACTTTTAAAATGTTTCATGTACCTGTCCCAAAAATACACTATTTTAAAGATAAAGTTGCGATTGTTACGGGTGCCTCCAGCGGGATAGGAAAAGAGACGGCTCGTCTACTTTGGCAAAAAGGCGCGAAAGTTGTTTTAGCTGCGCGCCGAAAAGAAGAAATCAACTCTTTATCTCATGAACTTTCTGGCTCTTTAGCAATCCCTACGGATATTACTCAAGATTCCGATGTAAAAAATCTAATCCACAAAACCATAAACCATTTTGGGAAAATAGATATTTTGATTAACAATGCTGGGATCTTACTGCATAAACCTATCTGTGATTCTACAGAAGAGGAAATTCGCAAAGTCATGGAAGTAAACTTCTTTGGAGCAGTCCGTTGCATTCATGCGGTACTTCCCATGATGAAAAAACAAGAAGGTGGAACAATCGCCAATGTGTCTTCCATTTCCGGAAAAATTGGATTACCTAACATAGGCTTCTACAGCTCCAGTAAATTCGCTCTCATGGGGTATTCGCAGGCCTTAAGACAAGAACTAAAGGAATATGGAATTTTTGTGACCGTTATTTGCCCGGGAATTGTTTATACTCCAATGAATCAATCGCTCATTGATAATGCTCGCAAGGAAGGAAGGCGGGTAACATTCATTCAGCCAGAAGAGGTAGGCCGAATCATTTTAACAGCCATAGAAAAAAAGAAGCCAGAAATAGTTCTACCTAAATTCACTAAACTTTTCTTTTGGGCCCACTTCTTTTTTCCTCAACTTATGGAAAATATTGCCTGGAAATTCCGCGCAAGTTCCAACAAAAAATAAATAAATTTGATTTGGTTTTAAAAATTTTGGTACTATGAAAATATATTATGATTCAACCTATTGCACAACCTACCACGGAAAATACAAATTGTGAAATTTTATCTTTAAATTTAGTTTTAAAAGCAATCGAAAAAAAAGTGAATGAAAACCGCGCTAAGTATGATGATAACAATAAGTTAATTAAAGATTTTAGGCGGATTTTTGATCAAGACTCTTCCCGAATGAACCAAGCTATTTTTAACGATGCCTCTCATGAAGAAACCTACCAAGAAACACTGCGCACCGTCTCTAGCCTTATAGAAATTTTGACACGAACGGGGATAAATTCCTAAAAATTAGAAAAAATTAGAAAAATTAGGGACAGTCCCTAAAGGGACAGTCCCTAATTTTTAGTCAGTATGGATCTCCAAAGGTTGGTTGCGATTTCAAAAACCCATCCCCATAGGAAGCGATGGGTGTGCAAGGTTTCGAAAAAAAAGTTCCGTAATGAAATAGAATCCCTAAATATAATTTTAGAGATTAAAACTAAAATCCAGGCGTTCGCCAATAAAATGAGAGTTAAAGAAAAGAAAAACCCTGTTTTACGAATATCGGGCTGGTCTTCCCCAATAGCGTAAAAGGTTAAGGAGCAATGGAACGCTAAACTAAACCCTACCAATGCCAGAAAAAATTGATGATAATTTTGCATTGGGAAATAAAGTCCAATTAGGTAATAGGAAATTAAGATAAAGAAGGTGTAAATAGGAAC
>OBEQ010932183.1_pt1 | contig 10261 bp, 7 predicted proteins | sample 1670901 | NCBI WGS metagenome assembly OBEQ01 (sample SAMEA104232315, study PRJEB22302) | groundwater metagenome | biome: forest; feature: aquifer; material: groundwater | place: USA | collected 2011-08-07 | depth 5.4 m | reverse complement strand
CTTTGCAAAATTTCAAATGGTGATGGAGGATACGGGTTTTGTCGATAGTTATCAGAGTTCGCAAGGGGCCTATGGTGGAGCCAATATCCTCAGTAACGGCAGCATTGCCACAAATGGAGCGATTGGGGCCGGCGGCCCAGACATCTACATTGGCAACGCACAAACGCAAGTCCATGGGGCAGCCTACATCCCAGCCGGAGGCGATACCCAAATCGTACCCGTCGGACAGCCGACCGGAGGAATTTCAACACTCTCACCGGTGACTCTTCCCCATGTTGCGATTCCCAGCTCGTTGACAGGACTCGCGGTTACCACGACCATCGCAAGCTTTCCCGGTAGCCAATCCGGAGTCGGAGATTTTCGCCTGACAGGAACCTATACCTGCACGCAGCCGATGCGCGTGCGCTCACTACAGATTAACGGAACTGGAGAGCTGCGTATGACAGATGGCTGCCAGCTCTTTATCGATAGTACCGGTGTCGATGCATTTTATACGGGTGCTTCTGATATTGCGCTTGATACAAACAGCTCTGCTCGTATTCTGAAGACAGGAACTGGCGTCACCCAAATTTTCATCCGCGATGGAGGGTTCGATCTTGATGGCCAGGGACTGAGTTATGACGCGAGTGTTCCGACCGCGCAACGAATCCCTGAACAACTACAGCTTTATGGTACGTGCGCGGTGGAGCCTTGCACCGCGAATTGGAATTCGCTGGCCCAGTCGCTCCCCTTCTACGGTGTGGTATATGCCGAAGGCACCCAGCTGGACTTGCATCACAGCAGCGAGAATGGGGTCCTTGGAGATTCCCATTACTACGGAGCCTTTGTTTCAAGAGGGGGGTTGAGGATCGACGGTCAGAATGGCGTGGATATCGCCCACGTGCATTTTGACGAAAACCTTATTGGTCTTGCGTTAAACGGCAGCGGGATGAAAACGAATCGGATACAGCGAGGATCGTGGAGTACTCGGTAAGCTTAGACCCACCCATCAGCACGCAGAGGAAGACGTTCGGTATGTCACGTCAACGAGCGCCAGCCCCCTGGCTGGGGCTACGGTGCCGGTCAGACGACGATCTCGCGTACGAAGCATCTGCCGAATAGTACCAGGCGGCAAACGTCCCCGTCCCACATCGATCAACGTCCCCACCATACTCCGAACCATTGTATGCAAGAACCCGTTCCCCTCGAACTCAAAGTGGAGCTCACCTACCTGTCGACGAATCGCCACCGCAGTGATGGTTCGTGTAGTGCTGCGCTGCGCGCTAGTGGCGCGAGTGAATGCACGAAAGTTGTGCCGCCCTTTCAGGACCATCGCCTCACGGCGCATCTGAGCAAGATCGAGCGGGACACGAACATGATGCACATAGGGACGAATAAAGGGTGGGACGACTGAACCAGTGAATGCTCGATACCGATAGCGCTTGCGGCTGGCCCGAAATCGGGCGTGGAAGGTCTTCTCTGCCTCGACAAGACTCGTGACCGCAATATCAGATGGTAGGAGAGCGTTCACGGATGCGAGGAGCCTCGTGCACGAAATGGTCGAATGCGTTCTGAGGTGAGCCGCCTGAGCCAGCGCATGGACGCCAGCATCCGTGCGTCCACTCCCGACCACCTTCACTGGTTCTTGGAGAATCTGCTGCAGGACTCGCTCAAGCGTTCCCTGAATCGTCGGTTTTTTCTTCCGATCTCTGATATCTGAGATCTGAGATCTGCCTGTTTGAACCTGCCAGCCAGCATAGCGGGTCCCATCGTAAGCGATAATAAGCTTCAACGTTCTCATCGATCGTACTGTGCTGCAGGCGGCTGCGGTTGGGCGTCCACGAGAGGGAGGCCGCAGGAGGGATCCCTGAGAGGACGACCAACATCAGCGGCCGCCAGGCAAACGTCCCAAGAGGAGTTCCGCGATTTGGATCGCATTGGTCGCTGCCCCTTTGCGAAGATTATCCCCGCTCACCCACAGGGCCAGACCGTGCCGCACCGACTCATCGCGTCGCAGCCGACCCACCAAGACGTCATCCTGGCCAGCCGCCTCAAGAGGAATCGGATAACGACCAACCGCACCGTCGTCCACCACACGCACGCCCTGAGCTCGTTGTAAGATCGTACGGGCTCGCGCAACAGATAATGGCCGCTCCGTTTCAATCCAGATCGCTTCGGAGTGCGCCACAAACACCGGCACCCGCACGCAGGTTGCAGAAACCGCCAGCCCTGGCTCCTCGAGAATCTTGCGGGTTTCCTGCACCATCTTCATCTCTTCTTTGGTTGAACGGTTCTCGAGAAATACGTCGACTTGCGGAATCACGTTAAAGGCGATCTGCTTCGGAAGAGGTGCTGGCCGAGTCCTGAGTGCTGGTTGCACCCTCAACACCGAACGAGTCACCCTGATCTGACGACACGCGCGTGTGGTTTCATCAGCCAGCTGCGCAATCGCTTTCGCCCCAGCGCCAGAAACCGATTGATAGGTTGAAACGATAATTCGTGTGATCGTGGCCGCTCGGTGCAGTGGAGCCAGTGGCACCACCATAATAATCGTTGAGCAGTTGGGGTTGGCAATCAACCCGAAGTGGCCTTTGAGCGCATGGGGATTCACTTCCGGTACCACAAGTGGCACCTCGTCATGCATGCGAAACGCACTAGAGTTATCCACCACCACAGCCCCCCGCCTGACCGCTTCGGGGCCAAACTCTAAACTGCGGCTGGCACCCGCACTAAACAGCGCCACGTCAATCCCCTCGAACGCTCGTGCGCGCAATTCCTCAACGCGATACGTGGATCCGTTATACGGCACGCGCCGTCCTGCAGAGCGTGCCGAGGCAAGCAGCAGAACCCGGTTGACGGGAAATCGACGCTGCTCCAACACACGAAGCATCTCGGTTCCCACAGCGCCTGTCGCGCCAACGACTGCAACGTTATATCGCCTTCTCATGAGATATTCCCTTTACAATATCGTCGCTCATCACGCCTACTGGCGGCCGCTGATGCCGGTCGTCCTCTCGGGGATCCCTCCTTCGGCCTCCCTCTCGTGGACGCCCGGCCGCGTCCGCCATTCCAGGCTAGAGGTGCTTGACGACCAAGTCGCCAACCTCAGAGGTCGAATAGCCCATCTTACCGGCGGAGAGGCTCTTGAGCTTCGTCGCGGTGACCTGCATGACTGCACGTTCCAACTCCTGAGCCGCCTGGGACTGCCCAAGATGCTCAAGCAACATGCCCCCAGCACAAATGGCTGCGAGTGGATTGATGGTGTCTTTGCCGGTGTATTTTGGTGCCGAACCCCCGATGGGCTCAAACATCGAGACACCTTGGGGGTTGATATTGCCCCCGGCCGCAATCCCCATGCCACCTTGGATCATCGCACCCAGATCGGTGATGATATCACCGAACATGTTGTCGGTCACGATGACGTCAAACCACTCTGGGTTTTTGACCATCCACATGCAGCAGGCGTCCACATTGGTATAATCGGTTTGGATGTCCTGGTACTCTCGGGCCACCTCATCAAACACGCGCTGCCACAAATCGTGGGCATAGGTCAGCACGTTCGTCTTGCCGCAAAAGGTCAGTTTCTTTCGTGTGGCCCGAGTGCGGGTATAGTCAAATGCGTATCGGATGCAGCGCTCGATGCCAAACCGCGTGTTGACCGATGTCTGTAGAGCCACCTCTTGGGGTGTGCCCCGCCGCAGAAATCCGCCGACCCCAGCGTACAACCCCTCAGTGTTCTCTCGCACAACGACGAAGTCAATGTGCTCCGGCCCTTTATCCTTCAGTGGCGTCCAGACTCCGGGATAGAGCTTCACCGGACGTAAATTAATGTACTGGTCCAACTCGAAACGTAACTTCAAGAGAATTCCTTGTTCCAAAATCCCGGGCTTCACATCAGGGTGACCAATCGCGCCCAAGTAAATGGCCTGGACTTCACGCAGCTCCTTGAGCACCTGCGCAGGAAGCGTTTCTCCCGTCTTGAGATACCGCTCCCCACCAAGATCGTAGTCGCGCCATTCCACCGAAAATCCGTGGCGAGTGGCCAGCACATCCAACACTTTACGCCCTTCTCGAATCACCTCGGGACCCGTCCCATCACCTGGAATGACGGCGACTCGATAGGTCTGGGTCTTCGTCTTCACAGGATTCGGTTGTGTGGTCGTGCGCATCGTCATGTCTCCACCTGATGTAAGAGTTGTAAGAGCTCTCGGTCGTACGGCTGATACTGAAGGCCCGTCTTCAGATACCGAATGGCCTCCTCTGCTCGCCCTTCCGCGACGGCGAGGCGGGCTAATCCATAGTACGCACGAACGCGCTTCGGTGCAAGTGCCAGCGCTCGTTCAAACAGCGGTTGAGCTTCTCGCCCACGCTTTTGCTCCAACAAGAGGTCGCCGAGCAGCAACGGAAACGTCGCCTCGTGAGCGAAGCGGTTCATCCCAACCCTTAAAACCTGCTCCATCGCCACCGGCTGTGCCAGCTCCTTCAACACCTGAGCATACACCGCCATCACCTCTGGCTGTTCTCCGCTGCCCTGCGCGAGTGCAGAGCGAAAATACTCGGCTGCCCAGAGAAACTGCTGGCGCTGCCGCATGAAGTACCCCATCTCTTCTGCGAACTGCGCATCGGGGGGCTGCAGGCGGGCCGCATGCTCATAGGCTTGCTGTGCGGCGTCAAGTTGCTGCTGCCGCCAATACAACTTCCCGAGCGCGCGATACGTGTCAGACTGAGGCGCAATAGCCACGGCCTTGGTCAGCATGGCTTGAGCGTTCAAGGGCTGCTGAAGAGCCACGTAGAGCTCGCTCAACCCGGCCAAGGCACGGCGAGACGTGGGATCAATCGTCAGGGCGTGTTCCCACGCTTCACGCGCGCGTTCACGCTCTTCGCGTGCATTCCACAAAGATCCCAGTGCCTCGTAAAACGCCGCATCCCCTGTCGGTCGATAAGCTGGAGCAATATCGTGCGGATCACCTTTAAACTGCTCCAACCCTTTATAGTTGATCGAGAATGACGGATTCGCGTACATGGCCTTCGGAGCGCTAAATTCTACCCACGGCTGGTCATCTTGGTGTAACCACCCGATATCCGAGGTGATCTGCTCGACTTCTTTGGAACCAAACAAAAATAGCTGAAGGAGCACGTCTGGCCGATCAATCTGCACCGCATGCAAGGCGTCCCGAACTGCCGGGTCGGCCATGCGCTGGGTCAGTTGTGCGTAGTCAAATGCCTGGGGTTCCATCGAGCCGACCATCAGCAGATCGCCTGGAATCGAAGACCACACTGAGACATACGGAAAAGTGTGGTGAAAGGTCTTGAGCAATAATTTCACATCGCCAGGAAACATCCGATAGAGCTGGAGCCACTGGCACATCACCCCACCAGGTGCAAGCCGCTGTTTCGCCAGCCCATAGAACTCTTCCGTGAATAAATAGCCCAGTCCGGCCATCCACGGATTGGAGGGTTCAGAGATAATGACATCGTAACGGGTCTGACTGGCCATCAGAAAATTTCGGCCATCAACGGGAAAGATGCGCGTGCGCGGGTCGTCATGCACGCCGTAGTTATAGGCGCGGAAGTACCGAGCGCCTTCGATCACGGCAGGGTCGATCTCCGCACAATGGAGGGTCGACACCGGATATCGACTCGCATGGCCCAATGTCACACCGCTGCCTAACCCAATCACCAGAACTTGCTTGGGATTTTTGTGCAACAGCATCGGGATATGCGCGGAGAGTGCTTGCGTACCCATATCCATGCCATTCGAGGCGTCTGTCTTGCCACCGACTTTAAGAAAGAGTAAGTTGCCTTGCTGATGGACACTCACCGTTGCATTGAGGCTATCTCGGTAGTAGAGCAACTTTGCTTGAGATACACTCTGCTGCACCGACGCATGTTCATACGCTTCCGGGTTCAGGTAAACACCTGCAGCGAATGCCTGCTGCTGCCACACCGGAATGATGATGAACTTTCCAACAAGTCCTACTGCGATCACTCCGGCGATAGCACCCGCCAGACGCGGCACCCGGGTCTTGGCTTCTCCGAGACGCGCAGACACTATGCCTGCCGCAATCAGGTTCACGAGCGCAGCAATCATGATCGCCCAGGGCAATCCACACAACGGAATGAGTACAAATCCACTGAGAAACGAGCCGAGAATTCCGCCGACAGTATTCAGGGCATAGGCACGGCCGATCTGTTCACCGAGACGGGTGATACGCTGCGTCACGAAATCACTCACGATAGGAAACAGCCATCCTAGGACGAACGTCGGAAGCAGCATGACGGCCGCACTGAGGCCCACCTGAAGCCATGCGACCATCGCAAACGACCCGCCGGTCATGGGCCATAATTGCACGAACCATTGCGGCAATTCACTAAACAAGAGGATGGAGCAGACCCCATAGAAACCCAAGACGAGCTCAATGAAGATGAACTGCCCGATATGCGCGGGACGTGCACGCAAGGTGCGTCGCGCCACCAAGCTGCCAAGCGCCATGCCACCTAAAAAGGTGGCCAGCATCAGGCAAAACGCGTAGATGGAACTCCCCAACACGAGGCTCAGCGTACGAGTCCAGGCGACCTCATAGACCATCGCGGAAAAGCCGGAGAGCGCAAACGCCCCTAACACCCACCGCACCAATCCACCCGACTCATCTGGACGATCCGAACCCACCACCATCGGGTCCGGGGATTCTTCCCGTCGTTGACCTTGAAACCCTAAGCTCGCCAGATGCCGATCGAACGCCAGACATAACATGCCGATACCCAGGTTGAGCACACCGGCACACACGAGCGTGCGCCACAGTCCCAAGACGGGCAACCCCACATAGTAGACCACGAGCGTCCCTATCATCGCGCCGGCCGTATTGATGCCATAGAGGGTTGCAATCGTGACGCCGCGGCCTTCGCGCGAGCGGATCAAAAAGCGGCTTAAGACCGGAAACGTGCCCCCCAACAAAAAGGTCGGAAATCCCAAGATGGCACAGGAGCACACGAATGACCACCCGACCAACGCGACAGGTGAAAAATCTGAGGCGCGGTACAAGGGAATATAGATGTGACGAATGGCATCGAAGAGTGGCAGCGTCATAAATGCGTAGAGCCCGACGCCGATCTCGAGAGCGGCGTACCAGCGCAAGCCGGCATCTTCTCGACGATCGATCCGGCGACCGAAGTACCAGCTCCCAAGAGCCAGTCCCCCAAAGAACACGGTGAGAATGGTGCTGACCGCGTGCACCGTGCTGCCAAAGGTCAACAGGAGCTTGCGCAACCATAGGATTTGATAGACTAACCCCAGCGCGCCTGAGAGGAAATAGCAGACGTAGATGTTGCGGAGGAGCGCTGACTGCTCACTTGAGTCGCGCGTGGTCACGTGGCTGTTGGAGAATGCGGGGGGTACGTCGAGTTGCGGTGAGGTCATGACCGCACAGGTTCAACGGTCACACGTCCCTCGGTTGGGCTTGAGGCGCTCGCATACAATTTCTTCGGAATCCGACCAGCTTCATAGGCGAGGCGACCGGCTTCAATTGCCAAACGCATAGCATGAGCCATCTTCACGGGGTCCTGAGCGCAGGCAATCGCGGTGTTCATGAGGACGCCAGCTGCTCCTAACTCCATGGCCACCGCCGCATCGGAAGCCGTGCCAACGCCGGCATCCACAATGACTGGAACGCGCACCGCCTCTAAGATAAACCGAATGTTGAGCGGATTCACAATGCCCTGCCCAGAACCAATCGGAGCTGCCAGCGGCATCACGCACGCCGCACCCGCGTCTTCCAATTTTTTCGCCATAATCGGGTCGTCATTCGTGTACGGCATGACCACGAATCCGTCTTTCACAAGGGTGCGTGTCGCGTCTAAGAGTGCTTCCGTATCAGGTAAGAGGGTCGTGCGGTCGCCGATCACTTCCAGTTTGACGAGATCGGACAGCCCCATCTCTCGACCCAAGATCGCGGTCCGAATCGCATCCGCTGCGGTATAACAGCCAGCGGTGTTCGGCAACAGGGTGATGCGGGAGCGATCGAGATAGTCCAACAAATTCTCCTGGTGTGGTTGATCAAGCGGTAACCGGCGAATAGCCACCGTCACCATATGAGCCCCTGAAGCCTGAATGGCCTCGCGCATGAGTGGGAGACTGGCATACTTGCCCGTCCCGACAATTAAGCGGGAGGTCAAGACAACCCCTCCAATACGCAGTTCCTGTAGTTGGTCAGTCATCATTATGTTCCGACGAGCGACACGGCCGCCCGAGGCTCCTCCACCACCGTGCCCTTCCCCACCACCACAATACCTGACTCGGTCACATGGAAGCGCCGACGGTCTTCCTCGATGTTGTACCCGATTTCCGCATAGCGAGGAATCGTCACATCTTTATCAATAATAGCCCGACGGATTTTTGCATACCGCCCCACCTCAACATGTTCCATGAGGATTGAATCGTCCACCTCTGCAAAACTGTTCACGCGCACATCGGGTGACAGGACGCAGCGGCGCACCTGGCCGCCACTGATAATGCAGCCATTCGAGACCAGCGAATCCAACACACTGCCGATCCGTCCCGTGCCCTCGTCTGCAAACACCGTTTTGGCGGGAGGCCACTGCTGTTGGTAGGTCCGAATCGGCCACTCTCGGTCATAGAGGTTAAACATCGGGGTCACCTGAACCAGATCCATATTGGCTTCGTAATACGCATCAAGGGTCCCGATGTCACGCCAGTATTTCGCCTCTTTTCGATTTTCGTCTTTGAAGTTATATGCCATCACACGACTCGTGTGTGCAATGTGCGGAATGATGTCTCGTCCGAAATCATGGCTACTCTCAGCCTGCTCGGCATCATTGATCAACAACTCTTCAAGAAACTGACGGTTGAAAAAATAGATCCCCATGGAGACGTAGCAGCGCCCGGGCTCTCCGGGAATGGTTTTGGGGTTCGCCGGTTTTTCCTCAAACCCTACGATGCGGTGCTGGGCATCGACTTCAACAATCCCCAACCCCTTCGCGCGCTCCTTCTCGATTTCGATGACGCCGACAGTCACCTGCGCCTCATGAGCCTCATGAAACGCAGCCATCTCGGCGTAATTCATCTTATAGACATGGTCGCCAGCCAGCACGAGCACATGGTCTGGCTGCTCTTGCCGAATCGCATTGATATTCTGATACACCGCGTCGGCCGTACCACGATACCAGTAGTCGCCCGTGCGCTGCTGCGCTGGGATCACATCAATGTATTCTCCGAGTTCACTATTGAAGATGTGCCACCCCATCAGCAGATGGTGCTGCAACGACAAGGATTTGTATTGGATCAGCACATGAATCTTGCGGATGCCGGAGTTGATGCAGTTAGATAAGGTAAAATCAATGATCCGATAGACTCCACCAAACGGCACGGCCGGTTTGGCACGATCCCTGGTCAGGGGGAACAAACGCTCCCCTTTGCCTCCCGCCATGATAAAGGTGAGCACGCGTCGCATGATCTCTTTGCCCGTTAGCCCGTGACCCCACTCGAAGCCAGCACGGCCATAATGCCTTGCCGAATGAGCATCACGCCAAATGCCGTGAGGACCAAGCTGGCAATCTTTGAAATAACCTGCGCGCCTTCTCGCCCTAACTGCTGCATCAGCCATTCTGATGAGCGCAACACTAACCAGACGATGATCAAATTGATGATCAGGGCACTCAGCGCCATCCCCCACCCGTACCGATCCCGCACCAGTAAGCCGGCCGTCAACACGGCTGGTCCAGCCAGCAAGGGCACCCCCAAGGGCACAATCCCTGGACTGCTGTAACGGCCTTTAGGCGGCTCATCCGTCAAGAGCAAATCTCGCAGCGAGAGGACGATCAGAATCGCACCCCCTGCGATCATGACGTCAGCCAACTCCAACCCCATGAGGGCAAAAACAAATCGGCTGACAAGCAAAAACCCAACCGTCACCACGAAAGCGGTGAGGACCGCTTGAGTTGTGACTCGTCGACGCTGCTCCGGACTCAGAGACTGCATGAGCCCCCAGGAGAGCGGCAAAAGACCGACGGCGTCGAGGGCGACAAAGAGCGGAATAAAGGCAAGCCAAAACTGTTCCATTTTGAGGATTTATTATAGCACAGCCAAGAGGGAGCAAGGTGTTGGTAGTCTTGGGCGGCTAGGTAGATCGCAGGCCCTCCGCCAGTACCTCCGTGCTCAAACAGTCCTCGGCCTTCGGCCTGCGGAACTGCGCGCGGAGATACTGGCTCCGGGTCATGAAGCACTCCTCTATCTGCTGGTTCACACCTGGACGCGGGTGACGCGGAG
>OBEQ011433443.1_pt1 | contig 10262 bp, 10 predicted proteins | sample 1670901 | NCBI WGS metagenome assembly OBEQ01 (sample SAMEA104232315, study PRJEB22302) | groundwater metagenome | biome: forest; feature: aquifer; material: groundwater | place: USA | collected 2011-08-07 | depth 5.4 m | reverse complement strand
TTTTATCAAATTATTTTAGAGCCCGTGATTCAAAAAGATGAAAAACTTTTAAAGGTTACAGCCAGGGCTATGGTCGCCACTAAAAATAAATTAGATAAAGTTAAACTCGGCAAAAGAATCTTTAATAAAATAAACCAAAGTTTGGAAATAGAATCAAATGATCTCCAATCATCGCCGCAATTTTTTGAGAAGTATCAATTCCGAGTCCCAGCCGGAGAAAAAAACTTTACAATTCAAGAAGCTTTAAAAACAATAATTTAATTGCCGTCGTCGCCTTCATTAATTGAATCCGCGGTGGGCGTATCTTCATCATCAGCCAGCAGTGAAAGATGGTCTGAAGAAAAACTCAAAACTTTAGCATCATCCGGGAATGAAGCCTGGTTTTTAAACTTTTTGGAGCGGAAAACTTCGCGGATTAAAACGGTTAAACTGTTTTGTTTAACGGATTGGATAAAAGCCTGGTATTTATTTCCGCCTTTACACAGTTTCATTAAATGGAAGGCGATATCATCAGGCAAAACTCCCAAATATTTATTCTCCATATCGACCACCGAAATCCCGCGGTTTTTAACTACAATATTGACCGTCATCCCAGACGACAAGGTCATTAACCTTTGGGGCTCAGCGACTTTAATTAGGGTGACAGATTTAGTAATTCCCGGTTCGGAGACAAAAAATGAGGCGGAAAGAGTGGTGTGGTGGTTAGAGGCCATGGTATTGCCGCTTTCCCTAAAAAGGGCGATCTTTTTTAAGTTCTTTTGGGCGATGGAGTTGTATTGATCAATCTCTAAAACCTCTTTATAAAACTTTTGCGACTCTTTAAAGTTGCCCAGTTCTAAATAGGCCTTGGCCAGGCGGTTTAAGCATTCAACGGAGTTGGGTTCTTGTTTAATAATCTCTAAATTGAGCTCTAAAGCTTGTTGCCAGTTACAATTTAGGGCGGCATCAATGGCTTTTTTCTGCAAGGAGGCGGTAGACAAAGCAGAGTCTGACATTAGGAAAAGAGTATAGCGACAAAATTACCAATTATCAAGTAGTAAGAGAGCGGAAAACGGAAAGCGGGAGGGGAAAGTAAGTGTAATCCTTTACGCTTAATGCTTCCCCCTTAACACTGACTAGGGTATAATCTTGGGGTTATGTCCGGACACAGTAAGTGGTCGCAGATCAAGCGTCAAAAGGGGATTAATGACGTTAAAAAAGGCCAGACCTTTACTAAGTTGGGCTATGTCATTACCCTGGTTGCTAGGGAGTCAAATAACGGTGATCCTGATACTAATCCGCGCTTAAGAATGGCAATTGAGGAAGCCCGAAACGTTAATATGCCCAAGGAAAATATTGCCCGGGCGATTGACAAGGGTTTGGGGAAATTACCAGGTCAAACCATTGAAGAGGTAACTTATGAGGGTTTTGGTCCTGGGAAAGTGGCTTTTTTGGTTGAGGGTATTACTGACAATAAGTTGCGGACAACCTCTGAGGTTAGGAATATCTTTGAACGCAATGGCGGATCAGTTGCAAGTACAGCTTATGTATTTGATAAGATGGGGGAGATCAGAGTCAAGGGTAAAGGAGGAAGTGTCCAAGATGAAGAGTTGGAACTGATTGATACAGGAGCGGAAGATGTGGAATATTTTACAGAGCAGGGGAGTCAAAAATATTTAATTACCACCCAACCAAATTCTTTAAATGAAGTAAGTAAAAAAATTACGGAGTTAGGTTTTGAAGTAGAAAATTCAGACCTTACAATGAGGCCAAATATTAGTGTAGAAATTCATGACAAAGAAACTGCCCAGAAAGTCTTAGACTTTGCGGAGAAACTAGAGGACCATGATGATATCCAAAAGGTCTTTTCCAATCTGGAAATTCCGGATAACGTGCTTAGCTAAAATTATTACTTTCCTTTCCCCAATTTTTTTAGTACAGTAAGTTCAATATATGTGTGGAATATTTGGGGTTTATGGGAAAGATTTTGAAGCTGCCAGGCTAATTCACCCGGGTCTTTGGGCACTGCAACACCGGGGCCAGGAAAGCTCAGGGATTGCGGCTTCAGATGGTAAAACAATCAAAACTCATTGTGGAGTAGGGTTGGTGGCCAGTGTTTATTCAGAAGAAAAGATCCAATATTTAAAAGGTTATTTAGCAATTGGTCATAACCGTTATGCAACTTCAGGTGATACCGGTCCAACCCATTGTCAACCAATTGTCAAAACCATTAAAAAAGGTTATTCCATCTCTCTGGTTCACAACGGTAATCTACCGTCAGTAAAAAAGATTACTAAGTTTTTAGCAGAAAATAATATTGATTCAAGCGGACTTAATGATTCAGAGCTGATCACTGAAGCAATTACAGTTTATCTGAAGGATAATTTTAGTTTAGAAGAGGCAATAAAAAAAGCTTATCCACTTTTGACTGGGGTTTTTTGTTTGCTAATTATGGATCAGACCAAAATTATTGCGGTTAGGGATAAATTTGGTATCCGTCCCTTATCAATTGGTAAATTAAATGGGGGATATATTTTTGCTTCAGAAACTTGCGCTTTAGATATTATTGGGGCCAGATTTTTGCGGGATGTCAAACCAGGAGAAATGGTGGTAGTAAGAGAGGATGGACTTAAAAGTTATCAGTTGGTACAAGGAGTTCAGAAATTAGATATCTTTGAGTTTGTTTACTTTGCCAGGCCGGATAGTATTTTGCTTGGGAAAAGCGTTGATCGGGTCCGCAATAATTTTGGAGTTCAACTGGCACTAGAACACCAAATTTCCGCTGATTTAGTAGTACCTGTACCAGATTCCGCTATCCCGGCTGCTTTGGGTTATTCCCGCCAATCCGGGATTCCATATTATCCAGCTCTAATTAAAAACCGTTATATCCATAGGACTTTTATTTCACCGGAAGAGCATACCAGGGGCAAAATCGTCCAATTAAAATTAAATCCAATGAAACATGTTTTGAAAAATAAAAGAGTAATTGTAGTTGATGATTCATTGGTCCGGGGGACAACTTCGAAAGAGATTATTAGTCTGATCCGCAAAGCCGGAGCCAAAAAAGTCCATCTTTTAATTTCCTCACCGCCAGTCAAATTCCCGGATTTTTATGGTATCAATACCCCCAACCAGGTTGATTTAATGGCCGCCAATATGACACTGCCCCAAATGAAGCAAAAATTAGGGGTTGATTCACTAAGTTTCCTGTCTTTTAATGGCATGATTAAAGCTACCGGTTTGCCCCAATCAAAATTTTGCACCTCATGTTTTTCTGGTAAATATCCGGTTGATCTGGGTGAAAGATTAGAGGAAATAGAGTACCTGCCCAAAAAACACAGCCATACACATCACCCAAGAATGGGTACTTTAGCCCTTTAGTAGTTGACAACTGCTTATAAGATACGTTAAAAATACTATTCAGATATGGCAAAAGAATCAGTGCTTCTTTTAGGTAATGGTGCCAGAGAACATGCTTTAGGGTGGAAAATAAAACAATCTCCTTTGGTCGGTGACGTTTATTTTGCCTCAGGAAACGCAGGTACTGAGCAAATTGGTACAAATCTAGATTTTGCCGCAACTGACATCGATAAAGCAGCTGCTTTTGCTCATAATCATCAGATAGACTTGACCATAGTTGGTCCAGAAGTCCCACTCGCAGCCGGAATTGTTGATTTTTTTCAAGAATCGTGGTTAAGAATTTTTGGCCCAACCAAAGCTGCAGCCAGAATTGAATCCAGTAAAATCTGGAGTGATAAATTTATGGGTAGACATGGAATACCCCATCCTACTGGGATTTCATATCAAGAAGGGCAAATGGAATATGCACTTAATTTTTTAGGGCTTTTACAATTAGTTCAACAACATACTAGAGGGTCGGAATATGCTAAAGCTATTGTTATCAAAGCTGACGGTCTAGCAGCAGGAAAGGGAGTAGAATTACCAGATGACGATAGACAGGCACGAATGGCAATACAAAACATGATGAGTGGAAGAAGCTATGGTGACGCAGGAAAAAGCATTCTAATTCAAGGTCGTCTGAATGGGAAAGAACTTTCGGTTATTGGTATTAGCGACGGAGAACGCATCACTATTTTACCTCCAGCCAGAGATTACAAACGCTTACTCGATGAGGATAAAGGACCTAATACTGGTGGAATGGGAGCTTACAGTCCAGTTGAAGATGTAACTCCTGATCTGCTGGAAAATATCAGAACAAACATTTTGCAAAAAGCTGTTGACGGTATGAAAAAAGAAGGAAATTTATATAAAGGGGTGCTTTATGCCGGGTTGATAATCACAGATAATGGGCCACAAGTTTTAGAATTTAATTGCAGGTTTGGTGATCCAGAAACAATGCCGCAGATGATGCTATTAAGATCTGATTTATACCCAATCTTAAAAGCTAGCGCTGAAGGAAATCTGGATCCAGTAAAAGTTTCATGGAGGAGTGGGGCAGCTGTGAGTTTTGTGTTAGCAGCTGAAGGGTATCCTGGTAAAATACCAGATGTTGATATGATCCATGGATTGGATATTAATAGGCCTCCTTCTATCCAAATTTTTCATGCTGGCACCAGACAAGATGGAGATGTTGTTGTTACAAATGGGGGCAGAGTTTTAGGGGTCACTGCTTATGGAAGAGATTTATATTTGGCCCGAATAAAGGCATTGCAAACATTTGGGTCAGGACCTGAAGATGTGGGTTTTAAAGGAATGCAATATCGATTAGATGTGGCAAAAGATGCTGCTAGTTTACTCAGGATTCCTTAAAAGATAGAGTTGAAGTTTTGGTACCTAGTGGTTGACAATAATCTATATTAATAGTTATATTCTGGTAAATAACTACTATGGCATTTCATGATTCTGAATTAAGAATAATTATTGGTATCTCTGGTAGTGGGTCTACTATGGTAGCTGCAAGAGAAGCTATGTGGGCACAAACTGAGTATGGTTATATTCCCAAGACCAGATTAGTAGGGGTATTTTCTCCTAATCCACTGGCTTCTGGTTTAGTGAAAGCCCGGCAATTTAAAGAATTAGATCCTCAAAAGGATGTTCAAGTAATCCAAAAAGCTAAGGATCATTCAACGCTTCAGCAACAACGTTATGGAGAAAGAATGATTGGTTTTTTTGAAAATCATCCTTTTGATATTTTTTGCCAATATGGTTTATCTGATTGGACACCACCCAATGTAATTGATTGGTTACAAAACTTCGGAAAATTTGGCATCAATCAACATGGGGCTTGTGTTAATCCAGATAATTATGATTTTGGAGGTCAGTGGATGAGCTGCCCACAACGATTCCATGCAACCCGCTTAATGTTCGTTAGAGAAACTGGCAGGAATTTTTGGCAAGATCCAGTAGCTCAGCGTATAGCCAAAACTTATGATGGTGGGAGAGTATTACGAAGAGGAAGGGTTGTGATTGCACCTAGTGATACAGTGGAAGGTCTTCAAGATAGAGCAATTAAAGAAGAACGAAAAGTTCAGATTGCAACTTTAAGTGATTTTGAAAATAACACTGTTTGTGAGCAGTCACCCTATGATGACTTAGTGAGGGTAGAGGAAAGAAAACTGCTTAGAACTGTTAAGCAAGTGGCAAGAAGACTCTATACCGCGGAGGGTGAGCTTATTGAGGTTCCAAAACTTGCAATTATTAAAATCGATGATGATTTGGTTACAGAGGAGTATGCCTACCATCTAGCAAGTTTGTTGCAACCAAGTTAACAATTAACAAAGACCCTTTTTCCTAGTTATATAAGATATAAAATAAATGATAATTGAAACCCAATCAAAATCGCTAAATGTTGCAGTAGTTAGGTTTCCTGGGTCGAATTGTGACCTAGATACTATTAGATTTTTTAGACGTGGGGGACACAAAGCAGAATATTTGTGGCACCAGGATACTACTACTCCTGATGCCGATCTAATGGTTTTACCAGGCGGTTTCGCTTTTGGCGATCGAGTTTACGAGCGGGCAACGCATGAATATCAGATTAACCCCGGGGTTCAGGCTTTGAAATCTCCGGTGATGGATGTAGTCAGAAAGTGGGCTGATAAAGGCAAGCCAACTTTGGGGATTTGTAACGGTTTCCAGATTCTGGTACATGCGGGATTGTTACCAGGTATGTTGTCAGAAAATGAATCAGGTAAGTTTTTTTGTGATGATGTAACTTTTGCCGTAGAAGGAAAGTCATTTTTTGGTGACCAATCAATGGTTGGGAATGCTTATCGGATTAATGTAGCCCATGGATTTGGTAGATATGAAATTGACAACTATGCTTATCACGATTTATTAGTAAAGGGGCAAGTTTTTCTGCGTTACCAAGGTTATAATCCAAATGGATCAGAACACAATATTGCTGGGATATGCAACAGTGAGGGAAATATTTTCGGGATGATGCCACATCCAGAAAGGGCTGATCCAGAAACTAGGGGCTGTTTCTTGAAGGCAATCGAACTAAATGTTAGGCGTTGAATCAATAGAGAAAACCATTTTAAGTGCTATGCACAGTGAACACTGTAGCTACAAAAGTACCAAAAATTATCTTGGTGAGCTACATACCACCGGTGACCATGTGATTCAAGGACCAGGAGAAAATGCTGGAATATTAGATATTGGTCAGGGTTTAGCATTTGCCCTAAGAATGGAAAGCCATAATCATCCATCAGCAGTTCATCCACTTGAAGGAGCAGCAACAGGAGTGGGGGGAATTTTGCGTGATATTTTCACCATGGGGGCCAGGCCAGTTGCCTTAATTGATGTGCTGCGTTTTGGTAACAACCAGAACTCAAATGATCTTTTTAGAGGTGTTGTCAGTGGAATTTCATACTATGGAAACTGCGTAGGAGTACCAGTAGTTGGTGGTGAGATTTTTTTTGATCAGACTTATAACGGCAATCCTTTAGTGAATGTTTGTGCCATGGGTTTAGTAGAGAGAAAAAATATTATCTATGGGCATGCACTAACTCCAGGAAATGATTTAATCTATGTTGGAGGCAGGACTGGGATAGATGGGGTAGGAGGAGCAGAATTTGCCTCAAGGGAGATTGTAGAAGGTTCAGAAGAGAACGCCAGAGCGATCCAAAGTAGCGATCCTTTTTTGGAAAAATTACTATTAGAAGCTTGTGTGGAACTGGCACCAACAGGATGGGTGGAGGGAATGCAAGATATGGGGGCAGCTGGATTACTTTGTTCAACAACTGAGGTGGCACACCGGGGTCACAGAAAGACTGGTTTACCAATCGGAGCAAGGGTGGATTTAGATAAAATTCCGCTAAAAGCTCCGGGAATGCTTCCACAGCATATGTTGATCTCCGAATCTCAAGAGAGAATGATGATTGTTGGGAAAAGAGAGCACCGCGAAAAAATTCTTGAACGATTCAGATACTGGGATTTAGAAGCCACTGTAGTAGGTGAGGTTACTAACGATGGAAATTATACTCTGGAATATACAGAAAATGGTCAAAGAAAGAAAACAGTTATGAGTTTAGAGGAGATTTGTGGGGAAATTGACCAGCCTTGGCCCAGAGATCCTTGGAAAACCCAAGGCGGAATTTATCAAAAGGCTTCGCGACCAGTGACAGATTGGGCTTGGCATCAATACGATTGGCGAGTTGGAACTAGAACTCTCAAAGGTCCAAATGAGCCAGGGCATTTTGCCATTTTGGACTTGGAAGAAGTAGATAAAGAACTGGTAATTAGTTGGTCATCAGATGAGGGTAGATCAGATGTGGATCCGACTATGGGAATCAACTTTGCTTTTCATAAAGCCCGAGAACATATCATTACTCAAGGAGCCTTGCCTATGGGACTCACTAACTGTTTAAATTTTGGTCATCCTAGAGATTCTATGGGTGCATTTGCTCAAACCACTGAAGAATTGGCCAGAGTATGCAGAGAGTATGATGTTCCAGTAGTCAGCGGTAATGTTTCCCTTTATAATCGGTCACGTGGTGTATCAATTAAACCTACCCCTGTACTGGTAATGGTTGGGTTAAAAAATAAAAGCTAGATTAGGAAATCTCCGATTGATATCCCCAAATATTATGAATGGTGAAATTGATCGAACTAAATTACAGATTTGTTTAGATAATCATGATTATCAGGATTGGTGGGTCAGTGTTGAATTGATGAAAAGGAGAGTTATCCCGGCAGATTTAGAGTTCCAGATAATACCTGGTAGACGGGCTGGCCCAGAAACTCTTCGTACTCTGGCAATTCTGAGCACTGAGTTCCCAATTGGCTATATAGTAGATGACCTGAGTTTAGCTCGTCGGGTTTTAAATAACTTTACTTTGGCCAATTATTTAACCAGGCTTGATCGCAGGATGGAAAAAGTTAAAAAGGCGATGATAGATAAGCAGGTGTTATTTAGAGCTTACAATATTGGTTGGGCAGTGTTTGTTGAGCAGCTTAAACTTTCCGTGGCCGGAATGATTTTGATGTACCCACTTTATCAAAATATGGGAGAGTGTGTGACAGTTGATGAGCTAGCTGGTTTTGTTTACCCACCGGGAACAGAGAACTGTGCCCATAAAATCTGGGACCATATAGATGAGTTAAGACAAAAAAGTCTGCCTGGGACAAAAGCCCGGATCGAAACTCCTGGTTTATACCATCATGTTAGTGGTTATAGATTGGTGGATTAAGAGAATTATTTAATCTCTCTTTTCTGCTACAATAACTAGATGATTATTTTGGGGATAGATCCAGGGACTGCCCATACTGGGTATGGTGTGATTAAAGTACCGGATGATATTTTGGGCCGGGAGTTTGAATATGGAATTGAGCTTATTACTTATGGTAATATCTCCACCCCCAAAGAGACAATTATGCAGGAGCGTTTGAGGCTAATTTATGATAAAATGATGCATGTGATTAGCACTTATAAACCCGATTCCATGGCAATTGAGATGCTTTTTTTTGGGACTAATACTAAAACTGCGATTACCGTTGGTCAGGCTAGGGGAGTGATAATACTGGCAGCAGCGATGCACAATCTGCCAATCTTTGATTATACCGGCCCATCGGTAAAATTAATGGTGGCGGGCGGGGGTAGGGCTGATAAAAAAGAGGTCCAACAGGCGGTCAGGAAGTGGTTGGGGAGTAATGGGGAAAAAAGGGCAGAGTTTAGTAAACTAAAGGGTGGCCATATTGATGATGCAATTGATGCTGTGGCAATTGCCATTTGTCATGTATTAAAGCTTGCGGCAAAATAATAAGGTTTAATGAATTCGTCATATTGAATGAATATACAAAGAATAGTAACTAACACCTCTGGCAAAATTAGGTTAGGATTTAGTCCCACAAAACGCCAGAAAATCATTGTCTCAACGGTTATTTTCATCTTTGGCTTTTTGGCCGCGACCCAAAGAGGCAATATTGTTTTTGGACACTACTATTTGATCGCCGCCATGGGACTTTTGGCATACCTCCTGTCTTTATGGTCACTTTGGGAAGAGATGAATAAATTAAAGGCGGTTCTACTGCTTATTTTGCCGGCGATGTTTAGCATTGGGGCCACGGGGTTTTACTTTACCTTCCGGGAGATTAGGCTTATAACCCAGTTGCCCACCGCTTTATTTTTAGGTTTCCTATTTTACGCTTTATTGCTATCGCAAAACGTTTTTAATGTCGCAGCTTCCCGCACAATTCCGCTTTACCGGGCTGCATCTACGGCCAGTTTTGTTTTTACTTTAATTACAGCCTTCTTTCTTTTTGGGATATTATTTACCCTTAATTTGCCTTTTTATTGGAACTTTTTAATCGTCTTTTTAATCAGTCTGCCGCTTGTGCTGCAGTCTTTGTGGTGTGTAGAGATGGAAAAGGTTAGTTCTACTATATTATCCTATAGTATTATTATGAGTTTAATTACTGCTGAATGTGCTTGGGCTCTGTCTTTTTGGCCGGTGCAGCCGACAATTTGGTCGTTATTTTTAGCCACCAGTTTATATCTGTCAGTCGGGGTGATGAGTGAGTCACTGCGGGAAAGACTGAGTAAAAGGGTAGTATGGGAATATATCGGGGTTGGGGTAGTGGTCATATTATTTGTTTTTTTGGCTACCAGCTGGGTAGGATAAACTAGTAACTAGTTTCTGGTAACAATTTATTAGTTTTGGTTGATGAGACAAGAGAAATGGGGTAGTGAGGTAAAGATGTGTATTAAATACTATCGGATATATTTGCGGGAAATATTAATGATATAGATTGATATAGTTATTAGGCACGAAATGTTGAATTGTGGATAACTCAAGTACATATCTAACTAATGCTATAGG
>OBEQ011118938.1_pt1 | contig 10262 bp, 1 predicted proteins | sample 1670901 | NCBI WGS metagenome assembly OBEQ01 (sample SAMEA104232315, study PRJEB22302) | groundwater metagenome | biome: forest; feature: aquifer; material: groundwater | place: USA | collected 2011-08-07 | depth 5.4 m | reverse complement strand
TCTCGCGCGCCCCCCCGGGCCCCCGCCGCCAGCCGATAAGACGCGGCCATCAGGCAACAGGAGCGCGGTGGAATGATACATGCGTGGATGGGCCATGGCGGCCATGGGCGTCCAGGTCTCCGTGTCGGGATTCCAGATTTCCGGAGTTAGCACACCCGTCGTTGACTGCGAGCTGCTGGTCGTGGAGCCGCCGACCGCAAAGACCGTGCCGTCGGGCAGCACCGTGAGGTTGTGGCGGTAGCGCCCGTAGCGCATCGGCGCCACCTTGCGCCACGATGGTGACGGCTGATTCATGTCGATCACCAGGGCATTGAGCGTGTTGGGATCGGTCACGCCGCCGACCCCGCCGCCGGTGTCGAGGATCTTTCCCGGCCGATACATCGCCGAGCTGCTTTGCTTGAGCTGATGCGTGCCGACGTTGGTCCAGGTCCGGGAGTCCAAATCCAGAATCCGCAGCGGACCGCCTGAGCCTGGATGGATCGAATAGATCCGGCCGTCCGGCAAGAGATGGCCGAGGAGGTATGAGTCGGTTTGGCTGTCGGCGGTGTTGACTTCGGGCACGACCGCCCACGTGCCCGTGGCCGGATACCAGATCTCCGGCGTGTTGGTCCACGCCGTGTCCGTCATCTGGCCGCTCAGGCTCAACACGCGACCGTCGCTCAGCCGGAGGTCCGTCGGGTACCACCGGGCGAAGCGCATGCTGGCGGTCGACGCCCATGTTTTCGTCGTGGGGTCGAACACGTCGACCTCGGGAATGCCGAGCCAGTCGATATGAGCGGCGTCATGCTTTGCCGCGCCACCCGTGACTAGCACCCGGCCGTCCGGCAGGGTCGTGTGCGAGGCGCAGAAATGCCGGGGTGCCACGGGGAAATCGGTGAATTGCGACGTCTGGGGATTCCAGATCTTGGCTCGGGTTTCGTCGGGATTGTCGGTATGGTCGTCCCACACGAGGACTTCGCCGGTCTGCAGAAGGATGGCGTGGATCGCGACCAGCGGCCAGGTCATGAGCGAGCTCCATTGCCCGGTCTGGGCCTCGCCGCTGCCGGCGCCGGTCGTGGTGAAGGTCTTGTCGGTCGACACGGCGGGGTTGCCAGCGGCATCGATGGAATGGACGCGGTAGTGATACAGCGATCCGGAGGTCAGATTGATCAGCGACACGGTATGGGCGGTGACCAGGTTCGAATCCACCGTGGTCGTCGCGCCGTAGCCGGTGGAGGTCCCATATTCGACGCGCGAGGTGCTCGCCTCGTCGGTCGTCCATGCGACGGTCGCGCCCGTGCCACTGATGTTCGAGGGCTGGATCGCGGAAATGACCGGCGGCGTGACATCGCCCGAGCCCCCGCCCCCCACGCGCGGGCTCTCGGCCGGCCCGCTTCCGGCCGGCGCTCCGGTGGAGCTGTTGGTCCGCAGAAGGATGCGGTCCACGCGCGTGCCGTCTTCCCGCATCCAGAGATGGAAGGTGTGCACGCCCGGTGTCGCGACGATGAGGGTCGCGACCGGCCCGTCCGCGGTGGCCTGTTTCCAGGACCAGGTGTTGGAAAATTGGGTGATGTTATCGGCGGTGTTGGGACCGACGCCATCGAGGCCGGCGTGGACGGAGTTGTCGGCTCCCGTGTCGCCCGCGGCGCGAATCCAGACGTAATAGGTGCCCGTGGTCGCGAAGGCGATGTTGTACACGAGCTCGGGACTCGTGGTGACGTAGTTCGTGACGATGTTGGCTCCCAAGTTGGGCAGCGATTCCATGTAGCCGGCGCCCACGAACCCGGACGCGGTGGTCTGCTCAAGCCAGTCTTGGCCGCCGCGGGCGATCTTCGTGGCGTAGTTCTCGGCTTCGAGGACGACTTGGCCGCCGGATTCTTGAAAGGCTGAGGTATCAGCGGAGAGTCTGGCAGGAACGGCGAGGGCGCACACGGTGGCGAGCAGGAGGGACGAACCAAAGACACGGATGGATTGTGAGTTCATGAGTCGGCCGATTCTCTCCAAAGTTGTCGATCGATGATGTCAGAAGCAGCCGACCAAGGTGGGCTGACTAACTTGGCTATTATACGGGACTCAAAAGTGACTGCAACGGGTTTTCTCGATTAGGGAAGTATTTATTTGTAGGGATCTTCACAATCAAGGTCCCGAGAAGCTGCTGAATCGCCACAGACCGCCAACATGCCTGACTCAGGAGTGCGCGAGATTCCTTACGATTGCATAAACTTCCTGAAGATTCTGTCTCTTCCTGATCGTCGACGGGGTTGGGTAGACTTCCACTAAGGGAATCTCGAGAAACCCCACTCGTTGGCTCTACCGCCTTTGGCCGACTGCCCGAGGCGGCAGAGGGCAAACCTACGGTAACGTAGGGACGCAAAGCTACGGATCTCTGACGGGTTCGTGAACCGTGAACGGTGTCCCGTGTACGTTACGCGGTACACGGTAAACGGTATACGGTTCACGGGCTTTTGAGACCGCCGGGCTGCCGAAGGATCGGCAGCCCTTTTTGTCTCTCCGCGGCCGCCATCGATCCTTCCGAAACCAGGCAGGTGACGCGAATGCCGAACTATCGTGGAAGGGGTCTGACCCCGGCCGGACACGGTGCGGGGTCTGACCCCGGCCAGAAATCAATCGTCCTTGAGGGGTCTGACCCCGCTTGCTCGCAACATCAGGCAGGTGACGACATGACGAACCATTGGAGCCGAGCGTAGATCACGCATGCGTTGGTATCGTCGGTTAGTGCATCGTGCGATCACTCTCCCGCTCAGCGTCCTGCTGAGCCTGCCGCTTGGCGCGCCCGTCCTGGCCGAGCCGCCCACCCACGACATGCTCCGGGGACTCGCCGCGCAGATGACGGACAGCGACGAGATGTGGTGGCAGATCGTCAAGGCGAATTGGCGGGTCGTGGAGATCGGCAAGAAGTTCAACTTCGACCTATTGAATCGAACGAACATACTTGTGATCGAGAGTCAATGGTTCGACCCGGAAAGATTCGATCTGAGCCTGCCGCTCTTCCTTCACGAGATACGCGAGTATAAGCAAACCTTTAACCGCATGCCGCGCGTGCAGCTGTTCTGGCACGATCCGCGAGCCAAGTCCGAGGTGGAAGCGCGGGCCTCCTTCATCCTCGTGCAAGCGAAGTTGCGCCGGCTGGCCATCGCCGAAGGCCGGCCCGCCGAGACCTTCACCGTGCCCGAGGACGCCGTCGCCGGCTACCTCTTCGGTGATTCCGCGGAGTCCCTCACGCAGTTGGCCGCATGGAACGCGAGCCAAAGGGGTCTGACCCCGCTCGCGAGCGGCTCAGCAACTCCGAACACATCGCAGGTTGCGACTACACCCGAGCAACCTTCGAAGGCCTCCTCTCTCTCAACGCTCGCCCGCCAGGCGCAATCCCTGAAAGCCGCCGCCGCGGCCGGCGCCGCGGTCGCGATCTCTGCCGCAATGGCGATGGCGCCAGCTCCTGTTCAAGGCGCACAGATGGACGCCGTCCGCCCACCGGCGATCAGCCAACCTGTCCAGCCATCCGATTCCGTTGCGGGGACTCAGCAAGAGCCCGAGCCGACCGAGGCCGACATTCCAAGATTGATTCAGGATTTGCGGAGGCTTGGCGGAGGTTCGAGCGCGGCGCTTGCGCTCCGGAAGTTGGGCGGTCGCGCGGTACCGGCTCTGCTCAAGGCGCTTGAGGATCCGGATGACGTGCTTCGCTTCGTGGCCACCCAGGTCCTCGGCGACATCAAAGATCCTCGTGCGATTGATCCCTTAGCGAGCCACGTCCGCGAGGATCCGGACTTTTTCGTGCGCCCCCAAGCCGCCGAAAGTCTTGGCTTCATCGGGCCAGCGGCCGCGCCGGTGTTGTTGGAGCTGTTGAAGTTACCTGAGGCGCCGGTTCGCAGGGCGGTCGCCAAAGCCCTCGGCTCAGCGGGAGACGCGCGGGCAATCACGCCGTTGATCCGGATCGCGCTGAAAGACCCGGATCGCGATCTTGGCGAAGTTGTGGGTCAGTCGCTCGCGTGGATTCGCGATCGCGAGGCGGTCATGGCGGCCGTGGCCAAGCTGCCGCTGTCGGAGCCGAATCTACCGGACGTCCTGGTGCCGCTGATCCTCAATCGACAGACGCGCAAGCCCGATCCGCGGATCGTCAATCTGCTCCTGCGCCTCGGCAAGCGTGCGTATCCCCGTCTGCTGAAGGAAGCGGACTTTGAGATTTCGATGACGGTGCCGGCCGACGTGCGTCGCGAAGCCGTGCTCGTCTTGGGACGGATGCATGATCCGCAGCTCTTGGGGCCGCTGCGCGACCTGGTCCCTGGCGAACGAGTCGAGTTTGTGCTGGAGGCGTTGCGACAGGCCATGGAGCAGTCGCTCCAGCCGCCGGCTGTTGCGCGTCGACCGCTGTCGAGCCAGGAGATCAAGCGGTTGGTGCGGCAGGCGAGCGACCCAAGCGCTGAAAAGCGCATCGATGCCCTCCGCCGGCTTCAAGGTCAGCGCGGCCCGCTAGCGATACAGGCTGTGCTGCGTGGTCTCAAAGATCGCCGGGTCGAGGTGCGGATCGTCGCGATTCAGGCGCTGGCCGTCACGCCGTCTCCCCGACGCGTCGAAACGCTCGGATCGCTCATTGAGCGCGATCCCGACGACCAAGCGCGTCTCGCGGCGGCCAAGGCGCTGACCACAATCGGCACGCCTGCGGCCCTTCGTCGGATTCTGCAGGCGGTGCCTGGCGTGAGGCAGTACTTGCGCGAAGAGTTGGCCAAAGTCCTGGTCACAGCCGGTCCAGCGGCGCTGACAGTGATTGAGGAAGCGGTGAAGGCCAACGACGCGATCCTGCGCCGATTCGGGATGATGGCGTTAGCGGAGATCCAAGCGCCCCAGGCCTTCGATCTGCTGGTCGAGGGACTCAAAGATTCTGAGTTGGTGGTCCGCATCGAAGCGGCGAAGTCGCTGGCCGCGCGCAAAGATCCCCGCGCTCTTGTCCCGCTGCGAGAGGCGCTCACACGCGAGCAAGAAGAGTCCGTACAAGCCGCCCTACGCGAGGCGATCAAGCAACTTCAGCAACCCGCCACACCCGAATCGCCGGAGCGGTCATCGGACACCGGCACGAAGGCGCTTCAGGCGACCGCGCCGCCGCAGCAAGTCTTGAAACTCGGCGAATTACTGGCAGGCGGCCCCACACTGACGCCGATCAAGTACCGTGGACCCGTGGCCGGGCCCCCCCACCCCCTCCCCGCCTATCTCTGGCAGGCACTGCAACAGTGGGTGACGACGACGGATGCGCGGCACCAGCTCGCACCGGGGGTCTATACCCGCCTCGCGCAACAGCTCGCCGACACCGGCGAGGTGAACCTGGCGTGGCTTGATGCCAGCGGAACGATTCAGTTCGACCCCGCCGCGGTGGCGGCGTTCGTCGAAGCCTTCAACGCGGCGCATCCCGCTCGCGCCAGTCCGCTGACCGTTGCGGATGCGTACGCCTACCTCGAAACCCACGAACGGTATCACCAGCAGTTCCAGGCCGATCCCACCGCCGTCGACCGCCTCCTGACCGAGCTGCGCGCCACGCTAGGCGAAGCCGGCTTCGCCACGTTGCAAGCCCAGTTCGCCAACAACTATGGCCCCAAGTATCGCGCCGATGCCCGGGAGTTCGTGGAAGAGCTCCTCGTCGTCTATCTCACCGAACAGCAGATACTCGGCCAAGCCGTCCTCCTGCTGCCTGAGGGGGCGACGAATCTGGAGCAGGATCGGATCGCGTTGCCGATTGTCGTCAGTGAGGCGCTTGATCGTAACGGTCGCTCGGTAGGACGGATCGGACATGACGGGATGACTCGAAGACAAGTGCTTGCCGCGGGGGCCGTGGGGCTTGCGACCGTGGCGGGAGCGGGGTCGTTATATTTGAAGAGGCTGCTCACACCTCGCCCTCGCTTGCCCCGCAATCCCACCATTCGGATTTCCGCAGCGTCGGGTGGCAGTGCCTCCTACGACGCAAAACAACAAGCACTGCATCTATCGACGACCAATCGCCTGACGGTGACCATGCAGCTCGAAGGCGCGACAGACGTCAACATAGTGGAGTTCTTGATTGAAGGCGATCCTGACGCGCTCTTGGAGCTTGAGACTGATAGCGCGGATGGATTTCGGCAAAAGGGGCTGGTCATTGCCAAACCGGGCACGAGCTGTCGCATCTCGCTGCCCAACGCCCAGCCGTTGACGAAGATAATCGTCACGGTGCAAGTCCCCAAGCCCGGCTCTCCGACGCAGGTCCGATTTGCGCGCATGCGCTGGTTCAACGGCCCTAGCGGTACCGGGCAAGATGGGGGCGTCACCGAATTGTGGCAGCCTCCCGCTCGCGCGGAACTTCTGCATCATCTTCGACAGCCTGGCAACTTGCTGCGCTTGAGCTATTGGGTCCGACGGGCGACCGAGTCCGGGATGTCGCGGCGCGAGATTGCCGCCAGCATTCCCGCCGCAGTGATCGATGCCTCGCTATTTGAATCCCATGGCGTCTTGCTGCAGCCGGCCATCCGGCAGCGCATCCCCTCGCTCAAAAGACTGTTGGGAGCGTTGCCCTCCGCCGACCTGCAAGCCACCCAAGTCATCGCAGACTTTCCTGAGATCGAGGGAATCAGCGCGTATATGGACGAAGCCCAAGCGGTTCATTTGCGAAAAGGGACGCAGGAGATGGGAGTGGTGACCGCGGGACATGAAATCGCGCACGGCGTCCATCGGTGGCTGCTGACTGATGACGAGCGCATGCGTCTAAGGGAGGCGGTCAAGCAGAGTGGCATCGACCCGCGTAATTACTTTGACCGTCTAGGCCATCCTCGATATATGGCGATCGATACCGAGGACTTCGCCATCACCTATGACGCATGGCTTGGTGACCCGGTAGGTCTGCTGGCCGCGGCCGCAGGGAATCCCCTGATTCGTGAAAAGCTCGGCATCGTATTGAAACGCTTCATCAGCATCAGCAACGGCCGGGCATTCATCAGAGCCTACGACATCCGCGACGATCGCGTCGATGCCGACATCGCCACCACTGAGCTTGCGATCAGGACCTCCTGGCGAGGGGGCACGATGTCTCAAGAAGATGTCCAAAGACTCTCGGACGATGTGACAGCCTGGCTTCGGACAAGACATGCTCGGGGTCAGGCCCCGGGCACGGAGGATGCGCCAGGACCAACAGGCGGCGCGGCACCGACCGAGGGCGGGGTCGACGCGCGTATGGTCCCACCCACCACCTCCGCGGGCAGCGAGCGAGCATCAGCGGGTTGAGGACGGCGGGTTCTATCGCGGCGGGGTTTTCAGCGGTCGTTATTGTTGCCGCCTTCATGTGGAGTTTGCCAAGTCTTTTGCTTCTCCTGTTCACAGCGCCGGCGGCCTTGAGACAGTTGCGATTGTCCAATGCGGCCAGTCGCTCGCCGCCGGCCGAGCTACGCAAGCCTCGCTTCGAGCGGTTTCAGCAACTTGCCAAAGACCGCGGCATCGACCTGCGCGTTCTTGCCGCAGACGGCCTGCCCGACGACCTCTCCGCTCCAATCGACGACCGCCGCGCGACGGCCAACGATCTCATGGAAGCCGATACCCAAGCCTTCCAGGACACCGGCCGGAAAACGCTCCGCGTTCACTACCATCACCTGACCAATCTGACCGAGGACGAAACCCTCGAACTCCTCCTCTACCACGAGCGCGTGCACTTCAGCCGCTGGCAGCTGGCTCCGACCACCCTCTGGCGACAACGGCTCAACGAGTTTCCCGCGTATCTCCTGTTCAGTCTCGTGTCGTTCTGGCTCGCTGTGCGGCCGCTCATCCTCGGTCCATCACTGGATGCCCTCGGCCCGCGGCGCGAGACGCCGAGCCGGCCCATCCTCAGCCGCGACGAGATCGAGCAGAAACTGAAGGAGCAATTGGACGACTATCCCTTTGACGCCGCCGCATTAGCCGACATCTTGGCCGAGCGTGCCGCGACTGCGCAGGTGTGGATCGACGTCTTGGGAGCGCTGCCGGCTCGCGCGCTGTTCTTCGCGATCCAAGCGGATCCGCCGGCGTTCTACCGGTGGCTGCGCGAGGCCAGCCGCTCCGAGGCGTTCGTCAGGCATCTGATATCGGTCAACCACCGCCGACTGGAGCAGTTCAGATTTTATCAACACTTGTTGCCGGATTTGCAGCGGCTGCGCTTCAACTTCGATCAGTTCAGGCAGCTCAGGATTCTTGAGCTTGGTCCTTTGTCGGTGCGGGATCGGCTGGAACTCTGGGTGAGGGGGCTGCCATGGAAAATCCGTGGCTGGATTGCGGCCGCTCGGGAAGGGATTCGGCGGCACTACGCCGCGATGCAACAGCGACGTCGATGGAGTCCGGAGCCGCTGTTGCGCGAGCTGAGGGAGGTCCGCAGCTTGCAAGGCCGGCTCTTGGATGCGATCGAGCGTGGCGAGCAGGCGGGGGTTCTCCAGACGAACTCGAGCACGTTCGCGGATCTTCTTCCGGAGCTTCAGACGATTGGGCGACCGGTGTTGGCCGTGATCAGAGAGTCGCAGGCCGGGCTGCAGGCGATCAACCTGGGACAAGCCCGCCGCGCGCTGCGTCTGTTCCAACGATGGGCGCCGACCCACTACCGCCAACTCGTGAGCGCAATCTCCGGTGACTCTTCGGAACCTGATCTGGGCTTGCGCTACGACGACTTGCGCAACTTGGAGCGCAATCTCCGCTATCTTCACGCGCATCAGAGCCAGACCATTGATGCCCTGCCGATGAGCCGGTTCCTCGAGCTGGTCCGGATGGCGCCCCAGGACCTGGACCAGGCCCACCGTCTGATCGATCCCCTTGATCCGGCCTTCGCGGGCACGGTGGTGATGCTGCTGCATTGGCTCCTCGAGGTCTCGCCCGAATCGGCGCGCGAGGCGATCGCACAGCTGCAGCCCGCTCACCTGCTGGCCTGGCAGGTGCACAACCAGGAAGATTTCCAGGCGCTCGAGTCGATCGTGAAGGGGATGGCACGCGTGGAGTTGGCGGAGCCTGGTGTGCGGCTCGTCGCGGAGATGATCGCGAAGCGGGATATCTCCGCGGTCGCCGCGTTTGAGCAATTGGTCGACGGCCACCTCTCGAGCAACATCCTGGCGCCGTTCCGCGCGTTCCTCGCCGGGGACAGCGCGTATCGTCGGAAGGTCGACCTCGCCGTGTTGATGTCCGATTGGCTCATCATCGAGCGATCCGCCTCCCATGCCATGGTCGGTGAAAACGGGCCAAAGATTCAGGAAGCTATCGATGCCTTCCTGCAGGGTCAGCAGGGCTGGGCGGCGATGAACCGAATCGTTACCGATCTGGTGCAAGGCGCGAAGCGAGCGGTCCTGCAAGAGATCACCGGCCGACAGACTCCCGAGGCCGTGCTGCAAGATCCGGTGATCATGGCCCGCTTAATGGTGCTCGTGTCGCTGTACTACAGCGCCTCGGCCCCCGGGCGCGCGGCAGAATTCGAAGACACGGACGCGCTCAAGCGCCGGCTGGGCGAGGCGATCGGGCAGCTGATGGATGCCAATGGAGACCGCGCTACGGTGGCTGGATGGATTGTTCCGACTGACGAAGCGGTGGACCCTTCCAGCGACATGCACGCTAATCGTCAAGAGGTCGACCGCCTCGTCAACGCCGGCTATGACCGGAAGCTGTGGAGTGAGGGGATCACGGTCACTGGCTACGCGTCCGCCAACTTAAGCGAAGAAGGCAAGCGGCAGCAGCGTATCGGACATTTCCAGCAGATCGCTGAGATCGCCAAGATCCTGGGCGTGATCTCCCCGGCCGAGCTTGCAGCGACGCAGTTGGAGAGCGGTGAGCAAGCGGTCGAGTTCATCAACACCGTCATCCTCGCTCATCGCGACACCGCGTTGCAGCACGTGACGGCCGAGGAGTTCGATCAGTATCAGGAGGACCTCAAAGAGATCATTCGAGAATTTGAGCGGCTCGACCGCGCCCAGGAGGTCACCGACGAGAGCCCGAAGCCGGTGACGATCGTCGTGCGCAAGGACTTCGTGGAGGAGGCGAGCTCGGGCGCCGGCGTGCCGGGGTGTTTCAATCCGTACACCGGGATCCACCGCGAGATGCCGGTTGTGCACGCGCTGGAGGCCAACGGCATTGTGGCGATCGCCTACGATGCGCAAGGCAAGATGATCGCCAACGTGGTGCTCGCGTTGACCGATGACGGGGTCGTCGTGTTCAAGGATTACAACCGAAGCGGGATGGACCTCGACGCGCTGTGGGCCGAGGCCTGGAACGAGCTTGCCGCCATGGCGCCGGCGGTGTTGCTGTCGCCG
>OBEQ010521113.1_pt1 | contig 10262 bp, 10 predicted proteins | sample 1670901 | NCBI WGS metagenome assembly OBEQ01 (sample SAMEA104232315, study PRJEB22302) | groundwater metagenome | biome: forest; feature: aquifer; material: groundwater | place: USA | collected 2011-08-07 | depth 5.4 m | reverse complement strand
CCGAAATCTACCGGCGCCGGCCTGTCGAAATCGAGCGTATCCAGCAGTTGATGCAGGCACACCGGATCGGCGCAGCGGCGCACGTCGCAGAATATGCCGTCGAGCCGCGGGTGGCGCAGCGGAACAATGCCGCTCGCGCGATCGAGGATCGTCTCCGGCGCGGTGGGGCCGAAAATACCGACACAGCGAACACCGAGCGCATCGGCCAGATGCAGCGGGCCGGCATCGACGCCGATAAACAGGTCCGCGCTTTTCAGAAGCGCGATGAAGCGCTCCGAAGCGCCACGCGATTTATCGAGCACAAACCGGGTCGCTGGTAATTCCTTTGCGCCGGCGAGTTCCTTGCTCATTCCGGCCAGAATGATTTCGGAGGCACCGAAGCGCTTGCGTACCGCATCGAGCAGTATCGTCACGTCACGCGTGTTGAGCCCTTTGCGCACATCGGTGGAGAACGGACAGATGACGACACGCGCCGCGCGCGCTGGCAGCGGCGCGCCGGGCACCGGTGCCGGCATCGGCAGCTGCAGATATTCGTGCACACGCCAATACAGATTCTGGTTGCGCTCGAAATTGGCAAACACCCGATACGGCAGGAAGTTGCGACAAAAAGAAATGAAATATTCCGATTCGCCGCCGTGGCTCCACGGGTTGAATCCGAGATCCGGCGGATCGCTTTGCAGCATGCGCATCAGCCGCCACATGCCGAATGGATTGCGGCGTTTATTAATACCGATCAGGCGCACCGGATGGTGAATCAGCGCCTCGGCGTACGGCAGCGCCTGGTGCGTGGTGATGATGAGATAACGCTTGTCCGGATAGCGGGCGATAAAACGATCGATGGCCTTGAATGCAATCACGCTGTCGCCATAGCGCGCGAACACTGCGAACAGTATTTGCGTCGCACGCTGAATGGCGGCCGGTGTGACCGGTGCACGCGGGGCGTTCATCGCCGCCAGTCTTTTGTTAATGATCCAGGGCCACATTTGGGATGGAGATCGGCACTTTGGGAAAAAGGGTCGCCTCGGATACTATGCGCGGCGCACGGCGTAATGCCCGAGTATCATTATATTGCCTACCATGATCAAAATTCTAAAGAAGATATCTGGGACCGAAACCGCACTGATCGCGCTGCTCGCCCTGCTGTTTATGGTATGGCCCGTTCCGCATACCGCCACGGCGCGCGATTCGCTGCTTTTATTGGGGCTGCTGGCCGCGGGCGTTTGGTGTTATCGCGCCGGGGCGCCGGTTCCGTGGTGGCGTGAACTGCGGCCGGCGATGTTTCTGTTCGCCGCCTTTATCGCCTGGGTGCTTTTTGTCGCGATTGTCGTCTCTTCCGAAACTGCGTGGTCGCTCAGCGAGACCAGCAGTCAGTGGGGGCGGGCATTCGTTGCGTTGGCAACGGGGGCGTGCGCAGCGGTCGTGCTGCGTGCCGGCCCCGGCGCACCGTGGCCATTTTTAATTCTGCTGCTCCCGCTTCTGATCCACATCTGCGCGGTCGATGTGTCGACCACCCTTCGCTGGGACGACGGTGACATGGGGTATCGCCGTGTGGCCGGACTGACCGAAGAGGTCGACAAGGCCAGTTACCTCAGCAACATGCTGTTGGCGTTGTTGATGGCCGAGGCGCTCGCGCGGGTGGTGTGGCGGCGTAAATTTTTGCCGGGGAGTCATTGGCTGCTTGGCGCGGTAACAATCGCTACGGCGGTGACGTTGTACGCCGAGGGCGCTCGTAACGCCGTCGCCGTGGCTGCCGTCATGCTGGCATGCTGGTTCGCGCTGTGGCTGAGCGCAACCCGCGGGCGCGCAAAAAATTCATGGAAACGATCACTCGTGACCGGGGCCGCGGTTGTCTCGGTGATAGGCGTGCTGATCCTCGCATTTTCCACCAACCCGGGAAACGGACTCGGGATGCGACGTACGCTCGAGACAATTCCGATCGCCTTCGACACCGTCGGCCACAAGACCTGGCTCGATGAGGGAAAGTATCCGCGACCGACCTTGTCCGATGGTTCGAACGTCGACTTTTCTGCTTACCTGCGCGTGGCCTGGTTCAAGGAAGGACTGATCCTGACGAGCGAGCATCCGTTCGGCGTTGGCTTTGGACGAAACGCATTCGGACATGGAATCCTGGCCAAGTACGGTGAGTCGAAGAGCCATAGCCACAGCAGCTTTATCGATATCCTGGTCGGCGTCGGCATCCCCGGCATGGCGCTCTGGTTTCTGTTCCTCGGCAGTCTCGCCTGGGTCGGACTGAAAGGGTTTCAAAAGTCAGGCAACACCTATGGCCTGGCGCTGTTTTTCGTTGTCGTGGACTTCGGTACGCGCATGATGATCGACAGTAATGTCCGCGATCACATGTTGCAGATGTTCATGTTCGCCGCCGGCCTGCTGGCGGTCGCGGCCACGCGTCCGGCAACACCCCCCGTTCTGCCCGCCAGCGCTAATCCTGACCGCCGATGAGGCGGTTTTGGTAATATGCGAGGCCACTATGGCACGCATTCTGTTGATTAAAACTTCTTCCCTCGGCGATGTGGTGCACAACCTGCCGCTCGTGACGGACATCTGCGCGCACGATCCGAACGCTATTATCGATTGGGTGGTGGAGGCGCCATTCGCTGATATCCCGGAGCTGCATCCGCGTGTGCGACGTGTCATTCCGGTAGCCACGCGACGGTGGCGCGGCGCGCTGTGGCAGCGCGCTACCTGGCGCGAGATCGGCGATTTCAAACGTACGCTGCAAACTGAAAAATACGATTTCGTGCTCGACACCCAGGGACTGTTCAAGAGCGTGATGCTGACGAAGCTCGCGCACGGCCCTTCTTATGGTCAGGACGCCGAGAGCGCGCGCGAGCCGCTGGCGACGCACCTATACAATCACCGCTTTCGAGTCGTGCGCGGCCGACATGCGGTGCTGCGAAATCGCGATCTCGCCTCGCAGGCGTTGGGTTACGTACTTCCGACAACCTCGCCCGAATACGGTGTCTTCGCGCCGCGCGAAGAGCTGCCGGAAGGATTGAATGGGCCGTACGTTGTCTGTCTGCATGGCACCAGCCGCCCATTGAAGCAGTGGCCGAATGCCTATTGGATGACCTTCGTGCGCGAACTCACCCAGCGCGGACTAACGCCGGTGTTGCCGTGGGGCAATGACAGCGAACAAAAACGCGCGCAGACGTTTGCCGCCGCGGCGCCGGGCGCGGTGGTGTTGCCGCGGTTGCCACTGCGTCGACTGGCCGTGGTGCTGGCGCGCGCGCAGGCCGTGATCGGCATGGACACCGGTCTGGTGCACCTGGCGGTCGCGCTCAATTGCCCGACGGTCGCGCTCTTCACCGACACGTCACCGGCCCTCACTGGTGTATATCCGGCCAATCCGCAGCGCGCGCTCAACTTGGGCGACAAAGGCGTTGTGCCCACGCCCGCTGAAGTGCTCGCGGCGCTCGCGAAGTTGGGTGCGGTCTGATGCTCGGGCTCTATACGTGGCTGCTGCGGTTACTGGTTCCGTATGTGCTGGTGCGGCTGTGGTGGCGCGGTTTTCGCAATGCCGATTACTGGCGGCGCATCCCGGAACGCTTTGGCTTCGTGCCGCGTATTGAAGGCCGCACGATCTGGGTCCATGCAGTGTCGGTCGGTGAGGCGCGCGCGGCGGTGCCGTTGATCAAAAGATTGTGGGACCGCTGTCCTGATCATCGTGTGTTAATTACCACCATGACACCGACCGGCTCGGCGACAGTGCGCGATGTCTTCGGTGATCGCGTCGAGCACTGTTATGTGCCCTACGATCTGCCCTCCGCGGTGCGCCGCTTCCTCGATCGCATGCAGCCCGAGTTTGCCTTCATCATGGAAACGGAATTGTGGCCGAATCTATTTCACGCCTGCCACCAGCGCCAGATTCCGCTCGCCGTCACGAACGTGCGCATGTCGGCGTCATCAATGGAGCGGTATTTGTCGTTCGCGCCCACCCTCACGCGCGATACGTTGGCACAGGTACAGTTGCTGGCGGCGCAATCGAACGCCGATGCCGAGCGCTTGCTGAAGCTCGGCGCCAGTCCGGAAAAAGTTCACGTTACGGGGTCGATCAAGTTCGAGCTCGCGTTGCCCGCAAGTCTCGCCGAGGCGGCCCAGGTGTTGCGCCGCGACTGGAGTCAGGACCGGCCGGTGTGGGTCGCGGCCAGCACCCATGACGGCGAAGAGGAAATCGCGCTCGCCACGCACGCGCAATTGCGAAGCTCTGCACGTTTCAACAATGCGTTACTGGTCATCGTGCCGCGCCACCCGGAGCGGTTCCAATCGGTGTTCAAGATGTGCCGCAAGCGTGGTATCAACGTGGCGCTGCGCAGTCAAAACCGCGGCGCGCTCGACGCCAACGTCGAAGTGCTGGTCGGCGATACCATGGGTGAGTTGATGTTGTTCTACGGCGCCTGTGACTGCGCCTTTGTCGGCGGCAGTCTCGTTGCCGTCGGCGGCCATAATCTGCTCGAAGCCGAGGCGCTCGCGAAGCCGGTGGTATTCGGTCCGCACATGTTCAACTTTACCGAAATCACCCAGCTCACACTCGAGCGCGGCGCCGGGGTGCAGGTGCAAGGCGCCGCCGACCTTGCACCCGCGCTTGCCGATTTCCTCGGCAACGCCAATCGCCGCGATCGCGCCGGCGAAGCCGGTCGCAAGATGGTGGAAGAAAATCGCGGTGCGCTCGAGCGCACCATGCGTTTACTCGAACCGATGCTGCCGACGTAGTGCGCGCCGCCACGCCTTAATCGGAATCTTTTTTCTTCGATTCACACTTCCACGCTTCGTGGGTGCTCGGTTCGCCTGATTTCAGCTTTCGCAGTTTCAGACCGTCCACCTGCAAATACCATTGATCGCCTGCGGCCAGCGGCGTGCCGCCGAGCGGCAGCGTTTCGCTCCAGTTAAAAATCCACAGGCCGCGTGAGATCACCAGTTCTTTGTCGGTAAGGCGCGTAATCGAGGCATCGGGCAGGGTGACGTAGTGGTAACCGTTGAGCCGGTTGATGCAGCGCTTGTAACTCACGCTGCTATCGGGGTGAAAGATCAGCAGCAGGTTGTCGCTGTTGACGCCGTTGCCGTACTCACTGCCCGTGTGTTCCCACACCCCAAAGTAGGCGCGCCGGTCGCCGTCGAGCACGACGACCGGTTTGGGGTCGCAGCCAGTTAAAAATAGCGCGAGTGCAACGGCGAGAAGTTTTGCAACGGTGGACATGCATTCAGCATAACTCCCTCCGCCGTGAAAGGGGGGAGTATTCGAATAAAGTTCTAGTACTGCGGAATCGTCGGATCGATGCTGTGCGACCACGCGGCGATGCCGCCGGCGATGTTGTAGACCTTTTCGAAACCGCTGCGCTCCAGAAATTCGGCGACGCGGCGGCTGCGATTTCCGTGATGGCACAGCACCGCAATCTCCTTGTCCTGCGGCAGCTCGCCGATATGTGCCGGCATACTATTCATGGCGATGTTCAACGTGCCGGGCACCGACGCAATGGCGATTTCCCACGGTTCGCGTACGTCGACCACGATAAAGTTTTCATCGCCGCGCTTGAGGCGGTCGCTCACTTCGAGGACGGACAGGTCTTGCACCATCAGAATACGAACTTCACTGGGGCCTTCGCGTTGACGAGCGCCGGCAGGTCGGTTTCGAACAACGAGCGTTCGCCAAAGCTGCTGGCATCGAGACGGCGCACGATCTTCGCTTCCATCGCCGGCGAGTAACCGACGACGGCGAACAGCCGACCGTTTGGCGCCAGGTTCTGCTTGAAGGCGTCCGGCAATACCGGCACCGAACCGGTGAGGACAATCACGTCGTAGGGCGCATGGGTGTCCCAACCTGCCGCGGCATCGCCGACGTTGAGCGTTACGTTCTTGTGACCGTGGCGCGCGAGTTTCTCCAGCGCGCTGCGCGAGAAATCGGGAAAGAGGTCGACGCTGTACACATGTTTGCCGAGGCTCGCGAGCAGCGAGGTGAGGTAGCCACTGCCGGTACCGACTTCGAGAATCCTGTCGGTCGGATTGATCTCGAGTTCCTGCAGCACGCGCGCCTCGACCTTGGGCTGCATCATCACCTGGCCGTTGCCGAGCGGGATGTTCATGTCTGCAAACGCGAGCTTGCGATATATCCCCGGCACATAGTCTTCGCGCGGCGAACGCGTGATCAGATCCAGAATGCGTTGATCGAGCACTTGCCAGGTGCGGATTTGCTGCTCAACCATGTTGAAGCGGGCGCGTTCGATGTCCATTGCGGGTGTCGTCATCGTCATTTATTTGCTGCGGGGATCGGCAGATGCCCTCACTCTCATTTCCTCTCCCGGCCGCTCCTGCGCATTCATGCGCAGCACAAGCGGGCGAGGGGGTGAGCCGAGCGCGCTGCGCGCTTCCGGTACGGTCGGGCGGGGCTAGGGTAGTGATTTTCCTCGCGCCTCGCAACGGTGAGCCGGATACGGCAGGCAGTAAATCCCTGTCCCGGCGGGTGCGGCGACCGTGGGCCGGGTTGACACGGACAGACAGGTCTGTCTACACTGTGGGCCATGAAGAAAAACGACGCCATTCCCCGCTCCCCACGCGAACGCGTGCTCGAGACGGCGGCCGAGTTGTTCTATGCCGAGGGGATACGCGCCGTCGGCGTCGACACCATCATCGAACACGCCGGCGTGGCCAAGGCGAGTTTCTACAAACATTTCCCGTCCAAAGACGACCTCGTCCTCGAGTTCCTGAAACGCCGCGATGCCTACTGGCGCGACTGGCTCGCGGGCGCGGTCGAGCGCTTGAGCCCGGAGCCGAGCGGTCGTCCGCTGGCGGTCTTCGATGCGCTGGCGGAACGTTTCGCCAGCAAAGGATTTCGCGGCTGCGCCTTCATCAACACGGTAATCGAGCTTGCCAACCGCAACCACGCGGCGCACCTCGCCTCCGATACGCACAAGCGCGAAGTCACGGCATTCATTGCGGGACTGCTCAAGGCTGCGGGTGTCGCCAAGCCGGACGAGCTGGCGCGCGAGTTCATCGTGCTGATGGACGGCGCCATTGTCACCGCGCTGCGTGAAGGGTCGCCCAGGGCTGCGCAATCGGCCAAACGTATCGCGTCGCTGTTATTGCGCGAGGCCGGCGTGTCCGTTTCTAAAATCAAATCTACAAAGTAACCAAGGAGAACTACGTGTCACGCTTACCGACTATCGATCCCACCCATGCGTCCGGCACCACCAAGGATCTGCTCGATCTCACCCAGGCGCAGCTCGGACGCGTGCCGAATCTGTATCGCACCATGGCCAATGCACCGGCGGCGCTCAATGGTTATCTCAGTTTCCGCGCCGCGCTCGTGGGCGGCGAGCTCAACAACCACTTGCGCGAACAGTTGGCACTGCTCATCGCTGAAGAGAACGCCTGCGAGTACTGCGTGTCGGCGCACGTCTTTCGTGGGCAGAAACTTGGACTGTCCGCAGACGAGATCGCGGCCAATCGGCAGGCTGGCGCAAGCGATCCGACGACAGCCGCGGCGTTGCAGTTTGCACGCGCCGTGACTCGAGCGCGCGGCGCCGTTTCCGATCGCGAGCTAAGCGAGGTACGCGCCGCCGGCTGGAGTGACGCCGCGATCGCCGAGATCGTGGCGCACGTGGCGTTGAATACATTTTCGAACTACTTCAATCACGTGGCCCAGCCCGCGCTCGACTTCCCGCGGGTTGAAGTCGCTGCGGCTGCCTGACCTGTTGCTGGCACGAGGAAAATAAAAATGAACGCCAACGTACTGTTGCTCGCCTTGTCCCAGGCCATGCTCATGACCAGCATGAGCCTCGCGATCACCGCCTCCGCGCTCGTGGGCGCGCAGTTGGCGCCCGATGCCGGGCTTGCCACAGTGCCGCAGGCGGTGATGTTCCTGACCACGATGCTGATGATGTTTCCGGCCTCGCACCTGATGCAGCGTATGGGAAGGCGGCCTATCTTTGTCGGCGGCGCTCTCTTCGGCGTCGTCGGCGTGGCGATCGCGGCGCTGGGTATTCACACCGAAAGTTTTCTGATGTTCACCCTCGCCGGCGTGCTCATCGGAATCTATAACGCGGTCGGCCAGTACTACCGCTTTGCCGCGGTCGAGGCGGTCGATCCGAGCGGACACAGCCGCGCGATTTCGCTCACGCTCGCGGGCGGCGTGATCGCGGCCGTGATCGGTCCCAACATCGCGCGCTTCACGCGCGACATGCTGCAGCCGCCCTTTACGGCCAGTTTCATTGCACTCATCGGCACGACGTTGCTCGCCGCGTTCTTTGCCAGCCGTTTGCGTCTGCCGACCGTGTCGACGGTCGCCGCCAGTGGCGAGGCGCGCCCACTCGCCGTCATCGCGCGCCAGCCGGTGTTCCTGGTGGCGGTGGCTGCCGCGGTCATTGGCTTCGGCGCCATGTCGCTGTTGATGACCGCGACGCCGCTCGCCATGCACGCGCACCATCACGACTTCGCCGACACCGCCGGCGTGATCCAGTGGCATCTGGTGGCCATGTTCGCGCCGTCGTTCTTCACCGGCGATCTGATTCGCCGCTTCGGGGTTTTGAACGTAATCGCCGCGGGTTGCGTGTTCATGTTCGCCTGCATCGGCGTGAATCTGCTCGGCACCAGCGTGACGCACTTTCACATCGCGCTGATCCTGCTCGGCATTGGCTGGAATTTTCTCTACGTCGGCGGCACGGCGCTGCTCACGCAGGCCTATCGCCCGGCCGAACGTGCGCGCGTGCAGGCCTTGAACGACACACTCGTGTTCAGCGTGGTCGCGGCCTCGACGCTGATCTCGGCCGGATTGCTGTCGCATTTCAGCTGGGAAAAGATGAACGTCTTCGTCGCGCCCGTAATCGCTGTCGTGCTCGGCGCGACGTGGTGGCTCGCCTGGCAGCGGACGAAACCGGTGCCAAGCCCCGCCGCCTGATAGAACTCGATGCAGACCCATCCGGCGGTGTCGCGTTTGCGTAGCTCGTTATATGAGCGGGGTAGTACGGCGATAGCTTTGCTCGCAGGCATTGCTGACTTGTGCAATTTCGATCCGCGAAGCGCGTATCATCCCGGTGCTGACCCCGACGTAGTCAGGTATTTTCAATAGTCAGAGGCCCATGAAGAATTCCCGCGCGGCCACCGCGACACCCACGAATTTGCACGATGCCATCCTGCGCGATGGCTACGCGTTCGTGCAGGCCGCGGCTGTGCGCGCGCTGCTCGCGCAATCCGGCGCGCTTTCGGACTGGCAGGACTTCGCCAATAGTTGGGACGATTTGATGCCCGACAATTACATGGCCGATCACGGCCGCTATCGGTTGCGGCGTCACGCCGTGTATGCCGCCGCGCGCGGCGGCGACATCGAACGCCAGCCGCACCAGCCGCACTACCAGAGCCTCGACTACAACGTGCTGCACGGCGGCATCGAGCGTTGGTTCGAACCGATCGCGTCGGAAATCGGCGACGGGACGAGCCTGCAAACGATTCTAGAATTCTGCCGCGGCCTGTTCGAAAAAATTGTGGACTCCCACCCACTTCCCCTCTCCCCTCGTGGGAGAGGGCAAAGGGAGAGGGGGAGCGATTCCAAAACGCGCGCCTGGCACATCGAAGCGCACCAGTTCCGTATCGAAGCGCGTGCCGGCGAGCACGGTCATCCCACACCCGAAGGCATGCATCGCGACGGCGTCGATTACGTGCTGGTGTTGCTGATCAAGCGTCGCAACGTCGAAAGCGGCACGACCATGATCCGCACCGTCGACGGTCACGTGTCGAGCTTCACGCTCACCGACCCGTTCGATGCCGCGCTGGTTGACGACACGCGCGTTCACCATGGTGTAACCCCGGTTACACCGCTCGATGCCAGCGCGCCCGCGTATCGCGACGTGCTGGTCGTCACATTTCGCAAAGCATAAAAAGAAATTCTCGAAAGCCGTTCTCCGAAGCGGATCGAATGTCCGCGCCGGAATAAAGTCGAACAAGCACTAAGAGGCCGTGCGAAGCGAGACCTACGAAAGCGACCCGATCCGTAACTCCCTCTCCCTCCGGGAGAGGGTAGGGGTGAGGGGGTCATTGCGAGGCGGCGAAAATATCCCCTCACCCTAGCCCTCTCCCGGAGGGAGAGGGGATAACTATAGAAAGGGGATAGCACGTGAACCTCCCTCGAAAAAGTAGACACCTCACCCTAACGGAGGTGTCAGATGGCAAGACCGGGGTTAAGAAAGACCTATCGCTACAGTGAGGAGTTCAAGGCCGGCGCCGTGACGTTGAGTTCACTGCCCGATGTCCGCATT
>OBEQ012255846.1_pt1 | contig 10263 bp, 11 predicted proteins | sample 1670901 | NCBI WGS metagenome assembly OBEQ01 (sample SAMEA104232315, study PRJEB22302) | groundwater metagenome | biome: forest; feature: aquifer; material: groundwater | place: USA | collected 2011-08-07 | depth 5.4 m | reverse complement strand
TCCGGATCCGCCCGCCGATAAGGCTCTGGCCGACTCTTCTTGAGTAGTGGAAATGCCTCCTTCCGTCACATTTCGCGACACGATAGACAGCCCTACCGTCATAGCTATCGCTAAAGTAAGCAGAACTACTACCAACGCTTGACCCTTGCGCATAACTTTATTATGCAGATCACCTCTATCCTTGTCAACGCTAATTAGACAGAACATTGTGGTATAAGATTACGTCGTTCGGCCTAAGACTGATTCGTCCATATGAGCAAGAAAAAAATTCTTATAACCTATGCTCTGCCGATGTTTGTTTTGCAGTTTATCAGTTATTTCCCCTTGTATATTCTCTATATCTTTCATCCTTACTTCGTCGAACTTGTCACTCCCGAGGCACTGAACATTTTTAATTGGTATCTCAAACTTTATCTTTTACTGGGAGTTCCTTACTTTTTTGTCAACGGCTCCCTTGCTCCAAAAGAAATTGCCAAATTTAAGTCTCTTAAAAAGTCGCTCTTTCAAATCTACACTCACCGCAGGATCGATGAAACAGCCAGAGTTCACCTTTTTAAAATCGTGGTCAAGGGTTTCTACGCTCCTTTGATGCTTAACTTTGCCTTTTCCCACGCCTATCAGGTTCGTAAATTGTTACCTTTTGTTTTCAGCTCCAGGCCCAGCTTCGACACAGTTAACCAACTTCTTCTCAACACTATATTTTTAATCGACACCTCAATCTTCGCTTTTGGATATTTAGTCGAAACTCACTGGCTTAAAAACAGTATCAAGTCGGTCGAACCCACCCTCTTTGGCTGGGTTGCAGCCCTAATTACTTATCCACCATATAACTGGATTTCAAATATTTTTTTACCCTTTATCAAAATAGATCCGCTGCCCCTTCCCAGTGCGGTGACAATAATTTTGCAGGTGGTAATTTTACTTTGCTATACCCTCTACGCATGGGCGACAGTAGCGCTACTTTTTAAAGCAAGTAACTTAACTAATCGCGGAATCGTTACCGCAGGACCTTACCGATACCTGCGCCACCCCGCCTATATTGGTAAAAATATTGCCTGGTGGCTCGAGACACTTCCTTACCTCAATCACCCGCTAAATTTCGTGTCTCTTTTGGGGTATAACCTTATTTATTATCTTCGAGCGATTACAGAAGAACGTCATCTTGCCCGCGATCCCAGCTATGGTAAGTATAAAAAAACGACAAGATTTTAGGCCGTCTAAATGGAAATGCAAATACCCCATAGTTTTGACAAGTTGCCAGGAGATGATATAATGTAGCCAATGAAACTGACCTGCCGGCAGCCATGGCCTGCCTGTAATTGGCTGGAACTTGGCATTAATTTTGTCCCGCTAAGCGGGATAACCAATTAGCCCTGGACAGGGGCTTTTTTATAAGCCGAAAGGCTAAATAAATCCTGCCACCAGGCATATGAAACAGGTGGATAAAATATGGCATCACACGCTGAAATCAGCAAGGGAATTCTGCCCCCAAAAGTTGATTGGAGAAGATTATTTTTTGGCCCGACTTGGGCTGAAAGAAGACAAACTGACATGGAGATATTAAAAAACTTAAAGAAGATGGATTTTAGGGGAGTGGCCACCAGGCTGAAATTTGCCTGGGCTGAGACGGCTTTACTTATAACGGTGGCGTGTGGTGGGGGAGCCGTAGTTAGCGGTCAAAACCACTCTGGTGGCATGGAAGGACAAACTGGTCAGCCAACCCAGGTCAGCCCGGACATTTCCCCCCAATTATATCTAGATGGCACGCCTGATGCTTTTGATGCCAAAATGGACCAATTCTTTGGTACAAATGTCAACGTTCCTCAATCTTCGGACATCATGCAGATTAGCGGAGACCAAACCTATAAGTCGGTGAGGGCAGTAAGGGTAGATGCTGCTGACCTATCAATTGACTATTTTATGGCCCAGAAATCTGACGGGGACATCGTGAGTATGCCAGTTAGATGGCTTAAAGACCAAAAAACTGGTGAAATGGTGGGTTATGCAATGCAAGTGGACCAGTATCCTGATGGAAAAAAGTTGCTCAATTATGTCCCCGATGGTAACGGTAGTTCGGAAGTGGTGGCCAAAGGGACGATAGTCAATGGGTTGCTAGTATTGACTGAGATAAAATTGCCTGGGCAGCAGAACTTCATCGATATTACAAAATTGGGAAATATACTGCTGGGTGCAGATCCTGGTTTGGGTCAGGTTAATGCTGCTGAGAGCACTGTAACCGCCCCTGCTGGGTTTGAAGTAGCCCCCAAAACACCGACGGGTATAGTTGAACTTGTCACAGCGACCCAAATTGCCACCGAGGTCCCCAAACGCACCGCCGCCCCGACCCTTCCGGTCAATACTGAGGTAGCGGAGTTTTCCGTTGACCCGGATGTAACTATTCCGGCAGAGCTTGGGACACCGGCAATTGCCGTACGTTGGGGACCAGAAGGTAGCTTTACCATATCTACCAAAGAGGGCACGCCGTACACACTTGTTTCTCCAGTGGGAGAACGGCCAATTTTTGATACGCCTAAAGGCAAAGAGTTCTTCTTCGGCCTTTTAGCCAAAGCTTTTGGTTATGAAAACGCAGACGATTACCTGAAAGCAGTGTCTAGTGGAGAAGCAAAAACAATCACGCTACCCCAATTTGGGATTCAGGAAGGGCCTGTTGTATTGGATCCGGCAAAAGTATCCATAGTTTTTGAGGCAACAGAGGTAAATGATCCAGACCGCGTTTGGTTTCTTGGAAGACTCGAAAGTCATGCCAGAAAAACTGGCGGGTGGATACGATGGTTTTCTGCAGATACGCCCAAGGAGAATTTTTATTATAGGTTCGATATTAATGAAGATGGAAGAGTTGTCATCAGGATAAGAACACCTAAATCACTTCGTGATTCTTACGATCTCGCAGGGCAAATCTTCAATTCATACCTTATATCTCAGGGTGTCTATATGTTTGCAGTAATGGCTACGAACGATGGTAAGTTTCCGGGACCTCCTAGCGGGTTTGGAGAAGGCATATGGCCCTCTGGGGATACTGTAACTGTATTCTCATCGTTCTCTTCAGACGGAACACCGAAGTATGAAACTTTCTATGAGACAACATTTGCGGAATTTCTCGGCGTAGAGTTTTACAAAGACTACACAGGTTCCAGCGACCTTGTTGTTGGATCATAATCCAATTTAAAAAACCTGGCAGAGTTCGGTTAAAGATGATTTAATATTTGTATAAACCATGAGTGCAGAACTATACTTTGAATCAATATCTAGACAAGATCCTTTAGGACAGGAACCATATCTTGGTTTGTGTCTACCCGAAGGAGTTAAGCAATTAAAACCTACACTTGTCTTCCATATTGCAACTTTTACAGCCGTCCTAGTGGCTTGCGGAGGTGGAAGTTCTCCCCTGGGAAGGTCTCCTGAGCAAAAGCCAGATAGTCAGCCGGTAATTAGGGTAGAACCATGGTTAACTCCGCTGCCAAATGGCGCGCAAGCAATTGGCGCTGTTGTATTTGGAGCCACTGGCGATGCGGTTTTTACTGGTCAAGTAGTAGTCGATCTATCCATTGTAGACGGCAGCGCCGGATATGGGGCAGATGTTACACTTCCGGGTAAATTAGGAGCGGGCGCCATGGCCCAAGGGTTTGTTGGGATCCAAGACTGGAGACCCAGATTAGAGTTACACTTCTGGCCGCCTTTATAACCGCACAACCCCGTCCTACTCTTGCATCAGTGATCCTGATAGATTATTCTAGTTATAGGTGCTATGAAAAGAACCCTGCTGGTGTTTGGGATCATTATGCTTCTGTCAATGATTGGGATTTTTGGATTCTTACTGAAGTATCCAAATACCACAATCTTACCCACCTTGAAAAAAATAATCGGCATGCAACTTGATGAGACTGATAAAGTGAGATTTGAAAGTCGGGTTTCTGGATACAAAATTCGGATAAACAACAAAAAAGAGTTTATGTCTTTGGTTCAGAATTTGGGAACGTTTCAACCTCTTAATGGACTTGACCCAAAAGAAGGGTCCTCTTTTACGGTTGAAAGACTACGGGTTATTCTTGTACCACAGCCAGTAAACAACAGAAACATTGATCTACTCAAACAGCAAGAGGTTTTTGATACCCAGGGCCACCTCGTATCGAACAGTACTTACGAAATAAACCGAAAGAACGGATTGTTAGACTTTTACATTTATATTGATTCTGAGTGGATTCGTAATCCCAAACCAATTAACTTACCTTCCCTAACAAACCCGAGGTTGGCCATGGATCATTTGCTTAACTGGCAATTTGCCCAGCTAGTGGTTGCGACCAATAATAAAAAGGCACTCCAGAGCCCATTGACGGTATACGCTGATATGCAGAAAAAGATTACTGAATGGGAGCAGGCAGGCGCTCCTGGGTATCCATTGTCTTTATGAAAACCAAAGTCCTATTGTTGATAGCAGGTTTTTCTATCGGTATAACTGGCCTTCTTCTACCAAAAGTTGCTCTAGCTAATCATTGTCTGGGGTCTTTCTATGCCTGCACGAATCTAGCATGTCAGCCTGGAAGCCCAGGGTGGCCGAGCTGTAACAGATGTAGCCCCTGCACCGGCGTTGTGGGGCCACAATCCTGTGTACACCTTGCTAACGGCAATTGTGGTGCCTTAAGTGTTTGCAATACATTCTCTCAAACTTGTAGTGCCGCTCCCACTCCCACTCCCACTCCCACTCCCACTTCTAGCAGTTCTAGTAGTTCTTCAAGCAGTAGTGGTGGTGGTGGCTGTATTCCGGGAAGGTGTGATTGTTCTCCACCGGACATTTCATCCAGCTGTGTACCAAATGGGGGTTGTTTATCTGGGAGAGCCTGCTGTATAGCGGACAACCCTCCCGGCTGCTCGGGCAGTAGCAGCAGCAGTAGCAGCAGCAGTAGCGGTGGTCCTCCAGTCTGGTGCAATATTCAACCAGGGAATTGTAAACCGCAGGGAGGAAGGTGTGGATATGATCCAGTATCTAATAAAACGTGCGGTTGCTGTGCTGGCTTGACGTGCTATAAGGATCCAGGTGCAACCAATACCACATGTCATTCCTGCGCTGCCGCCAAGGGCGATAAAAAATTGTGTTCTCAGCTGACTCCAAGCTCGTGCGCGTCCTACGTGGGATGGGTGCTGGGAGGTTGCAGTAGCATAAGTACCAATACATGGCAGGTGGCAGCAGACTGTTCAACGATAACCGGGATCGCAGAAGTGCCAGGGCCTGATCAATGTACCAACTGTGGCCCATCCGATCCCAGTTGCACTGGGGGTCTGGGGGGCTATGCCACGGACATTCACTTTTGGGATCTGGCTGCCACGGGTGCCACTGAGATTACCAATGGGGGAGCTCTGTCAAAAAGCGTCGGAGTCCTCAACCCCAATTGTCATCATACCAGGCGGCAAGGGGGGGTGACCCAATGGGACTGGACCAGAAATATCAACTACAATTGTGCTGGAACTTTTCCAGGGAAGCCCATAAGCAATGCGTGCAAACACAAGTATACGTGGCAGATCCCGAGTTCATACCGCGACGGCACTCAGCACTTCTTAGGAGTCATCACCACCGATCAGGCCGGAACAGCTGGATCAGCCCCTGTCCACTACCAATACAACGGTGCGGGAGGCAGGAGCGATTACTACCTTCCGCCGCAAGGCAGCACTATTCAAGTACTGCCGCTGACCTGCCCGGCGCCACCGGTTCCTTCTGCTTGGTGGCAGTCTCAAGGAGGGAATGTGGGGGCCCAAAGCAGCTTAGGCTCGCTTATCCCGGGAGGTAAGAAGTTCATCAAGGATACTCCGGGGGTGGCAATGTATGGCGGCAGTGTCGGGGGAATTACCCCAGGCACATCTGGCAATGTTTCTTCTGCAGGCTGGCTGGCCAACTCTGCAGTTTCTTACCGCTTACTCACAAATTCCAGCTATGCCACCTTAAAGGCCAGGCTACTGAATGCAGTTACTCCCACCACGGTTAACAGCCCCACAATCGCTCACTCTGATTTAACCTCAGCTCCCAACGCTCCCGACGGGGTGGCATATCTGTACTACTCTGGAACTGACCTGACCATTAACAACCCTACGGGTCCTATCAACTTAGGTAACCAGAAAGTGGTGGTCTTAGCCGACGGTAATGTTGCTCTATCTACAACAATCAATTTTGGGGCTGGGGGATTATTCGTCCTTCTGGCCGGAGGAAACATTACAGTTGATCCCAGTGTGGGAGTAGCAGGAGATCCCTCTAATCGGGCTGCAGATTTTCAGGGAGTATATTTAGCCCAGGGCACTATCAGAACGGGTGCCGACCCAGGAGGCAAGACGTTAGGATGGGAAGGGTCAGTAATTGGATTATCAGGAATCAATCTACAGCGAGGGACAAACCCACCCACCACCTGGCCAGCTGAATACTTTGTATCTCGCCCCGATATCCTGCTCAACCTGCCCATCTCACTGCTGCGCCAATACCTGCTGTGGAGTGAAACTAACCCTTAACCCCTTACCTCGCATTTCGGATCTGGACTTGGGAATCAAAAGTCACACTGGCCTTATCTACAACCGACTGCGGCACTCCAGCCGGTACCAGGGTAAATACAATATTCACCTGGTCTCCTGTCGGTGAGCAAGTGATGCTGCACCCAGCCGTTTGGACTTTACTGGATATCAAATTTGGACCGGTGGAAGTTATGGAAGTCCCAGCGCAACTAAAGGTAGTTACCCCATTATTCGGTGCCGAGGTAAAAGTCACGCTGTTGGGTACTGTACAATCAGGCACACCGCTGGCAAAACGCAACTTCTGGGACATTACCCCCATGGCATATGACCCTTCATTGCGCACCTGCGCTACCGCCGCTGCTCTTCTGGCCCCCCGCAGGGCTGCAAACAGCATGATGCTAGTCATAGCCGCCAATACCGCAAACACCCCCACTCCAACTAAGGTCTCGATCAGCGTAAATCCTAATTTGGGCTTAGTCATAATCAATATTTGGTAAATAGCGTCGTTTGTTTAGACGAAAAAGTACCTACATTACTGCCAATGGCCTCCTGCCAGGTAACTGTGACTACCGCCTGCACCTGATTTCCCTGCTGATTCCCCTGATTTCCCTGCTGATTCCCCTGATTCCCCTGATTTACCACAGTGGTTAAATTCACCTGCCGCTGATAGATCGTCCCGGTAATATAGCTACTGGCACTACAAGCCCCAGCCCCGGGCCAGGCGGGGGGTAAGTTATTAAGGCAGTAGGTCTGCCCGGCTTTGGCGGCAAACGCCGTCCATCCTAACAACTTTTTTTCCACTCTTAACCATTCAGTTCCTGCTATGGCATAGGTACTTGCCTCTGACTTGCTTTTAGAAAATCCGGCAGTAGTTATAGATTTAGTGGTGACCTGAATCACCGCCATGAGGGCCAATAGAGAAACTCCTAGAGCTAACACCAGCTCCAGCAGAATCTGCCCGGGTTTATGTATCATTTAACGTCTCCAGAAGTCGTAATAATTATCTGTTTGGTAATTACACCATTAACACTCAGTGTGGTGTCAGCAGTTAGATTAGTCGACCCCATACGGTTATACAAAATAGTCGGAGTGGGGGAGACGGTTACTCCACTGGGATAGGTATAAGTCAAAATATCCGAAGTTGCCGCCTGACATACCAGTTGCAATACGGCAGTATTGGAATTTACTTTTACTTGCCAGCCTAAAAGAGGACTATTACAACTGCCGACCTTACTAGCTTGGGCATTAGATCTGGCCTCTTGTAGCAATGATTGCAGTTTGTCCGCGGTTGTCTCTACAGCTTTGCGCCGGGAGGCTTGCAGCGAAATGGATGTTCCAGCAGCCGCTAAAATAACCATGATGGCCATAGCAATAAGCAGCTCAATTAAAGTAAATCCTTTTCTCATAGTGGTAATTAGGGGTTTTGGGTCCGATAATTACATGTCACACCACACAAATTTGCAGAAGTTGTGCAAGTACCCGATCCACTTCCAGCTGTTTTTTCAAATGCGGCACACAGCTTATAAGTCTTACAAAGGACTGGCGGCGCGCAGTTTGCCCCGGCATAATAGTAATTCCGAGTGGGATTCGACGGATCAACCGGCAAGGCTGAAATAAAATTCGGCAGCAGAACACCCAAAGTGCTGGCTACAGATCCGGTGGCATTTGGATACCCGCCGTTTTCACTTCTGTAAATCTCCAAAGCTGAGCGGACAGCTTCCAAATCGGTGGCTCTTTTGCCATCCCGGGCCCGTTTTAAATTAGTTTGCACACTGGTTAGCATCACAGTCGCCGAGAGGATGGCTATGATAGCAATCACTATTAAAAGTTCAATTAAGGTAAATCCAGCACCATCTTGGTGCTGGATAATTCCTCTTTTAATGGTTGCCCACATACCAATTACATTGTAGCTCTCCCTGGCATGGGATTGTCAAATTGGTTTTCCAATCCGGATCGCGGCGATATTCCAACGCCACGTAAATACGGTATTGCCGCCGGTCGGAGCTGACCTGGTAAACATATCTGCGCCCCTGGCCAGAGAAGGGGTCAGCGGGCAACTGTTTCAAATAAGTTACTCCTTCTTTGTCTCGAATAGAGCCTTTGCCCCATTGACAAGGCAGATCCAAGATGTCCCCACAGATCACAATCTGACCATCCGCAGCGGGAGGGAATACAGCGAAAACTTGAAAGTACTGGTCCAAAGCCCGGGCCACTAGTTCAGTATCGGCCTTGCGCTGGGCATCGCGGGTCTTCATCTGTCCCACCCGGAGCTGCACTTGAGAAATCACCAAAATTATCAGAAGGACTGTGCCTACAAACATCAGCTCTTGCCTTTGCCACTTAAAAATGGAGAACATATCTATTCCTCGATTATACCTCACCCCTTCACTTCCCCTCTCCTTTTAAAGGAGAGGGGACAGGGTGGAGATATCTTGAAATCTTCGTAGCGACCTCGTTCAGATTCCTCTCTACCTCACTATTCCAAAATACCAACGTTTTTACACCCAACGACTCAAAATACTTCAACCTGCCCAAATCGTATCTATGTACCTTACTGCCTTTTGAATTTTGCCCCCAATCTGTTATTTCTCAACTCCTGCCACAATATCTCTTCGCTAACAGTCAACCCCCTTCTTAAATCCCTCCTTCTTTCTGTCATCCTTCGAGCGTTAAAAACGGAAAGATATTTCATATGCCCCTCTCCTATTATAGGAGAGGGGGCGGGGGTGAGGTATTAACGAAATACCAGCCGAATTATCCTCTCACCCCACATATATCCTACCCAACCACCCAAAATTAGAAACGGCCCAAATGGTAATTGGCTTCTTAACTTAGCTTGACGCCGCAGTAGTTTAAATACCCCCACAATAGCGCCCAAAACAAAAGCAAACCACAAAGCTGAAAGGATTTTGGGCCAGCCCAGCCACAAACCCAAAACCGCTACAATCTCCACATCCCCAAAACCCATGGCCTTGCCTTTAGATATTGCCCAGATTCCCCCTATCACTCCCACCCCGACCGCTAATCCTACCCAATTAAATTGGCCCATCAAGAGTACTAAAACCAACCAGGCAGCAACTATCCAGTCACTCACAAGCATTGTCTCCCAGTCAATAGCAGCAATAATTACTGTTATAAACAATATGGCTGCCAAGAGGGGAGAGTGCAGGTATGCAAAACCTATCGCCAAGACCAACTCCACTAGCAAATAGCTTATGCCAATCGCCCGGTGACAATATCGGCATTTGCCACGTAACCACAAAAAAGACATTAGGGGAAGCAGATCAAACCATCCCAAAGAATGTTTACATCTAGGACAGATTGACCTGCCTTCTTTCCAACTCAACCCCAGTGGCAAACGATATATTACAGCGTTTGCCACACTGCCAGCAATTGCTCCCAGTAAAAACCACAACATTACGGTTTACAAACCGGGCTTGCTGCCGCGTTATAGGCACAAGCTACTCCAGTCGCCGAATCAAACCTCCAAGTCGGGTAACCCGCATACTTTTTTGATTTTAATGGCTGCGTAATTACAAAACTTGTACAAGTAGCTGTAGTACAAAGATTGGGGCTTGCAACATAAGAGTAGGCTCCTCCTCCTGGCGGAGTTGGAATGTTAGACAGTTCACCCTGGGTTTTTAATGTTGCAGTATCGGGTGAATAAAAACCGTTATTTGAAGTCGCAAATGCGGTCCCGGCACCGGCAATCTGAGCAATGTCTGCTTGAATCTTAGAATCGTTGGCAGAGTT
>OBEQ010986546.1_pt1 | contig 10263 bp, 7 predicted proteins | sample 1670901 | NCBI WGS metagenome assembly OBEQ01 (sample SAMEA104232315, study PRJEB22302) | groundwater metagenome | biome: forest; feature: aquifer; material: groundwater | place: USA | collected 2011-08-07 | depth 5.4 m | reverse complement strand
AATAAACCGTTGATTTTTTATCCAATTGAGACTATTGCCAATGCCGGAATAAAAGAGATAGCCCTAACTTATAATCTTGGGGACTTAAAGGAGGTAAAGAATATCTTGGGTGATGGTTCGAGATGGGGAGTAAGCTTTACCTATATTTTACAGGAAGAGCCCAAAGGACTGGCTAATATATTTCAAGTTTGTGAGGACTATATAAATGAAGACTCGTTTGTCCTACATTTGGGAGACAACATCTTTGTTGATGGAATAAATGATCTGATGGGTCATTTTACCAAAAAGAAACCGGATGGCTTGGTGGCAATGGTTCACCACAAAGAAAATACAAGGCTTGGGGTTCCATTCTTTGATTCCGATGGACATTTAGTAAAGTATGTAGAAAAGCCGGAAAATCCACCACACGATTTTGCTATTCCCGGAATTTATTTTTTTGGTCCGGTTGTTTTTGAATGTTTTAAGGGAGAAGATGCAATTTTGCCCTCAGCAAGAGGGGAGTATGAGATTTCCGCTCCATTCCAATGGTTAATAGATCACGGTAAAAGAGTTGATGTTTTAGAATACAAAGGCAAGTGGTTAGATCCTGGGAAAATTGATGATTGGCTTTCTGCAAATGAATATCTGCTTAGAACTACCCTGGGCAATAGAGAAAGCCAAGGTAGCGATACGCAAATACGAAACTCACAAATCAAAGGCCCGGCAATAATTGGGGATAAAGTAATTATTGAAAACTCTGAAATAGGGCCATTTACCTCAATTGGAGATGGCTGTGAAGTTGTGGATAGTAAAATAAAAAGATCCATTTTGATGAATGGAGTTAGAGTCTCCAGAGTCTTGGATCATCCAATAGAGAATAGCTTAATAGGAACAGATACAGAAATAGTCAGCAGTGATGGCAGAGGAGCTAAAACAACGCTTTTTGTAGGAGAAAAGTGTAAAATTCAAATATGAAATTACTGGTTACAGGTGGGGCAGGATTTATAGGTTCCAATTTTATTCATTACTGGTTAAAAAATCACCCGGAAGATGAAGTTGTTAATCTGGATAAATTAACGTATGCAGGCCACTTGGAGAGCTTAAAAGATATAGAAGGAAATCCAAATTATAGCTTTATACATGGTGATGTTAATAACGGAGATGATGTTGAAAAAGCAATGAATGGAGTAGATATTGTGGTTCATTGTGCCGCCGAATCGCATGTTGATCGTTCAATATTGGATCCATCTCCATTTTTCGATACAAACGTTAAGGGGACTGGGATCTTACTCGAGGCTGCATTAAGACATAAAGTACAAAGATTTCATCACATTTCAACGGATGAAGTATTTGGATCTTTAGGATTAGATGATTCTCCTTTTAATGAAGATACGCCTTATAAACCAAGAAGCCCTTATGCTGCATCTAAAGCTTCTTCCGATCATTTGGTAAGGGCATATTTTCACACATATGAATTACCCGTAACCATTACTAATTGTGGTAATAACTACGGCCCCAACCAGGATCCGGAAAAATTAATATCGCGTTTTATTACAAATCTTATGGAGGGCCAAAAAGTTCCACTTATGGGTAAGGGAGAAAATATTAGGGATTGGATTTTTGTTTATGATGATTGTACAGCAATCGAGGCAGTTTTGTTGCACGGCAAAGTAGGAGAAACCTATTGTATAGGAGGAGATCAAGAGAGAAATATTGATGTCACAAGAAAGATTCTTGCACACTTTGGTAAAGATGAATCATGGATTGAGCCAATACCAGATAGACCTGGTCATGATTTGCGTTATGCCTTGGATGATACAAAACTTCGAGGATTAGGGTGGGAACCAAAGTTTGATTTCGATAGGGGTTTAGAGGAAACAATTAGATGGTATAAAGATTCGGAGTGGTGGTGGAAGCCTTTAAAAGAGGGAAGGCCAAATCTTGATAGTTTAGCACGGAGAACTTATGGACAACATTAAAACAACTTCTATTCCAGGTCTATTAGTTTTCGAAAGACCTCTTGTTAAAGACGAAAGAGGTTTTTTTAAAGAAATTTTCCATTTGGACGAATTAGAGGAAGCGCTAGGTTATGAATTTAAACCTGTTCAGGCAAATCATTCACAGTCCCTAACAGGGGTACTGCGGGGTTTGCATGCCGAAAATTGGAATAAATTGGTTTATCCTTTGACTGGTAAGGTGTTTGTAGCAATTGTTGATATACGTCCGGAGAGCGAAACTTTTGCTAAAGTTGAAACCTTCACAATTGATGATTCTAACAGACATGCTTTATATATTCCTAAAGGCTTAGCTAACTCTTTTTGTGTTTTAGAAGGTACAGTTAATTATCTATACTTGGTAGATGCTTATTATGATGGATCTGATACTAGGGCAGTAGCCTTTGATGACCCTGACCTAAATATCCCGTGGCCAATAGAAAATCCCATTATCTCCGAAAGAGATAGGGAAAATCCAAGACTTCGTGATCTATTTCCTGAGAAATTCAAATGATATATAATTAACCAATATGGCTAGCAAAAAACGGGCTTTCATAACCGGGATTTCGGGTCAAGACGGTTCATACTTAACCGAGTTTTTGTTGGATAAAGGTTACGGGGTTGCAGGTTTGGTGAGAAGAAATGCGGCAGCGGATTTGGGTAATATTAATGAACTTCGAGATGAGGTTAAAATATATTACGGAGATTTACAATCTCCTGAGTCAATAGCGCTTGCTTTATATGATTTTAAGCCGGATGAAATATATAATTTGGCTTCAATGTCTTCCCCCTTGGGGTCTTTCACAGATAAACACACTTCAATAATGGTTACAGGAGTTGGAGCTCTAAATGTTTTTGAGCGAGCAAAACAAGTTGTACCAGAGGCTAAGGTTTATCAGGCATCCACATCGGAAATGTTTGGTGTTCCAAAAGAAACTCCTCAAACAGAGGATACTCCTTTTAATCCGGCAAATCCTTATGCTGCAGCCAAAGAATTTGCCCACAGAATGGCAGTTATTGCAAGATTAGACCGGAAGAGCCCCCAATTTATTAGTTGTGGAATCTTATTTAATCATGAATCGCCAAGGCGGGGACTAAATTTTGTAACAAGAAAAATCACAGCTAGCGTTGCCTGTATTAAAAACGGTAGAAAAGATAGTATTCCTTTAAATGAAATTGGCGAACCAATTGTCCAAAATGGTAAATTGAAATTAGGGGATTTAGATGCAAAAAGAGATTGGGGTTTTGCCCCGGATTATGTAGAGGTTATGTGGTTAATGTTACAACAAGAAAGGGCGGATGATTTTGTAGTTGCTACAGGTGAAGTGCATACTGTTGAGGAGTTTGCGCAGGAAGCTTTTTCTGTGGTGGGTTTAAACTGGAAAGAATATGTTGAGACAGACCTACATTTTGTTCCTCCTGTACAAACAGGGCCACTTTGCGGGGATGCTTCAAAAGCAAAAAAAATCTTAAATTGGGAGCCCAAGACAAAATTTAAGGATTTAGTAAGGATTATGGTCTATTCGGATCTTGCGAAATTCTCCTAATTTAAATTACAATCGATGCATGCTGAAAATAGTTTCGGTTGTTCTTCCTACTTATAATGAAAAAGCCAATATTGAAAAGACCGTCAAAAAGGTTTTAGAGCAGGAAAAAAATCTTCCGGGATGGGAAATTCATATTGTTATTGCAGATGATGAGAGATCCTCTGATGGAACAGACAAAGAAGCTCAAGCTATTTCCAAAAAAAATCCAAGAGTTCATTTTATAAAAGTAGAACCAGGCTTAGGGGTAGGATTGATAAAAGGTCACCAGTATGCCCTTTTGCATATTCATCCTGATGTTTTGGCACAACTTGATGCAGACGGGCAAGTTGAAGCGGATGTTTTAGTAAGATTGGTTAAGGCAGTTAATGAGGGTTATGATTTTGTGATTGGGTCAAGACTTATAGAGGGTGGTAGGAACAACTTAAGTTTATTAAGACGGGTATTTACACTGGGCTCCTCGTTTTTTTGCAGGTTGGTTATGGGACCTTTAGATATAAGAGAATTTACCAATTCTGCCAGAGCTTTTACCCCGCAAATTTTTAAAAAAATATCTTTAAATAGATTACCTTGGAAAGAAAAAACTTTTATTGTCCAACCAGCCTTTTTAAATGAGATGATCCGGGCAGGCGCAAAATATAAAGAAGTTCCACTGCTATTTAAAAACCGCCTGGAAGGTTATTCTAAGAATAAAGTTTTTAATTATACCTATGATGTTATTACTTATTGTATAGATGTAAGACTCCACAAATGGGGACTAACTATTCCATTTTTCCGATTAAGCAGAAAGGCAAAAACTCCTGTTAAGTTTAGTTTGGTAGGTGGAATAGGAACATTGGTAGACTTTTTATTTTATAAAATATTTATCAATGCTTTAGGTATACCTCCAGCCACATCAAAAGGATTCTCAACTGAAATTGCCATTATTAATAATTTTTTCTTAAATAATTTCTGGACATTCCGTTACCGTAAAACAAAAACTAATATTTGGCAAAAACTTGGAATATTTAATTTGGTTAGTCTGGGGGGTTTAGTAATAGGAGTGTTAATAGTTAAATATTTGCATTTAACTTATGGAGATGGATTTGTTTGGGTATTTGGCCATCATATTGCTTACAATAATTTCTACTTTTTTGCAACTATCCCTCCGGTAATGCTTTGGAATTTTACAGTCAATCACTTTATAACCTGGAAAAATCAGGAAGACTAGTTAAATAATTGTAGATTGGGAATTGGGGCGGTGTTTGCTAAAATAAAATTCTGCGAGTACAGATAAATAGCTAAAAGTATAATGGGCAGGATGATTTTAAATTCGCGACTTGTTAACACTTTTTCAAAAGCAATTAATATAAATGGAGCTATAGGTAAGACATATCTGCTGATGTCTCTGTGTACAACCAGGGTTGACGCTAAAAGATAAGTTAAGACAAAAAAAGCTAATAGATAGAGTTTTCTTTTAAGTAGCATCACTCCTCCTAAAAATCCTAAAGTTAAAGTGTAAATAATATCTTCAAGCCAGGCCTCCCCAACCCAAAACTGATTTCTATTAAAAACTTGAAATGGAGGAAAGGTTAAGTGGATATTATCACCACTTTTAAAATAGGCCCAAAAATCTCCATAAGTTTGGCTATAAAGATAAAACACACCTAAGAGTCCAACCGGAATTAAGATTAAGGGAAAATATTTTAGGCGATTAGCGCTGCCTTTTATAAGGACAAATAGAAAAAGCGCAATAAACAGCAGTATCCCTGGAGGTCTTGTGATTTGCGCAGCAAATCCAAATACTCCTGCCAGAAGGATATAGATAAATTCTTTTGCCTGTTCAAACTTCATAAAGAAATAAATGGCAGTAATGATAAACAAGATAAATGTTGGTTCCGAGGATCCAACTGAGTGAACAATTAGCCATCTGGCTGGTAAGACTAAGAAGATAAAACTTAAAAAAAGTGGGTTAGAAGAAAGCTTGAAATCTCGCACTAAAAAGTAAAAGGCCCAGGTAGCTAATATGGTGGATGCCAGAGAAACAAAAAGCATTGATTTTAGAGAGCCAAAAAAGAGAGCAAAGAAACTAATCAAAATTGCATATCCTGGGAAATGGGAGGCAAAGTAGGTTGCTGGTAATGATTGTGGTAGGGTTGCAATTAGTTCTGGATTATAAAATGTTTTGGCAATTATTACATATTCCAGCCCATCAAAATTCCTGTAGATTGTCGAAAATCCCTCTTTGAAGGATAACCCCCAAAAATTGGGTAAAGCTAAAAGATGTGGTAGCCAGACAAGAAAAATTACGGTTATAGTAAAAAGCGTTAGGAGGCTTAAGTCTTTGAATTTATTACTCACTAGTCTATTATATCAATAATGGTTAAGAATTTATCAGTATTTTTCCCTGTATTCAATGAAGAGGGAAATATTGCCACAACTGTTAATAAAGCGGTTGTGGTTTTGGATAAATTAAAGATAGATTATGAAATTATAGTTGTTAATGATGGCTCTACAGATAAAACTGCCCAGGTTGTTGAAAAACTAACTGGGCAAAATAGTAAAATCAAATTAATAAGTCATCCTCAAAATTTAGGTTACGGAGAAGCATTAAAATCCGGTTTTTATAATGCCCGCTACGACGTAGTAGTTTATACAGATGGTGATGGTCAGTTTGATTTTTCAGAAGTCACAAAATTCTTGGAAAAAATAAAAGACAATGACTTAGTCATAGGTTACAGAATAAAACGGAGAGACCCCCTTTTTAGGATACTTTTTAAAAAGGGTTGGAAGCTGTCTTTGCTGCTCTCTTTTGGAATGACCCTTAAGGATGTTGATTGCGGTTTTAAAATGATTAAAAAAAGTGTGCTTGCTAAAATCCCCCATTTAGAATCTACAAGAGGCGCTATGATTAATGCTGAACTTGCAATTTCGGCAAAAAAATATGGCTTTAAAGTAGGGCAAGTTGGAGTAAATCACTATCCAAGATTAACCGGTGTACCAACCGGAGCGGGCTTGCGAGTAATTTTTAGATCTTATATAGATCTTCTCAGACTTTGGTGGAAACTCAAAGATCAAAAAATTTTATTTTTAGGTTTGGCTGTGGTAGTTTTTCTTGCCGCATTTTTGAGATTTTATCGATTATCCGAATACATGACATTTTTGGGAGATGAGGGTAGAGATGCAATCATTATTAAAAAAATGTTGGTTAATCATGATCTTCCCTTTATTGGTCCGCCCACATCAGTAGGTAATATTTATCTGGGGCCGCTTTACTATTACATGATAGCAATCCCAATGGCTATCTTCTGGCTGAACCCCGTTGCCGCAGCAGGAGTGGATGCAACAATTGGGGTTTTAACAGTTCTCCTAATTTATTATCTGGGTAAAATATGGTTTGGAAGGTACTCGGGTTTAATATCGGCATATCTTTATGCCATTTCTCCTGTAACAATTATCTATTCCAGATCTTCCTGGAATCCCAATCCCGCTCCATTTTTTGCTCTTTTAGGAATATTTGGCCTTTATAAAATACACAAATCAGGTAACTTTTTGTGGTTAATACTGGTAGGTTTTGCTCTTGCAGCCGGTTTACAGATGCATTATTTGGCAGTAATTCTTATTCCAATAGCTTTTATTTTGTGGATTTATGAAGTGTGGCTAAGAAAAAAACAAAAGATGCTAATTAAAAATCTATTGCCCGGTACAATACTGGGAGTATTAACTTTTCTGCTGGTAATGTCACCCTTACTTTTATTTGATTTAAAACATGACTTTTTAAATTATAAAGCTATCACTGCTCTTTTAACTCAAGGAACTTCTGTACAAGTTAACATTTTTTCAAATATTTCTAGAATTCTCTCACTTTATTTTTATAACTTAATAGATAGATATATGGCCGCAGAAAATTTCTTTCTAGCAATGCTGGTTTCAATTTTGTTACTGGTGGCCATTATATTTAGACTACGGAGCTGGCCAATTTTAGCTTTAACAGTTTGGCTGATTATAGGACTTTTAGGACTATCCTTTTATCAGCAAAGTGTTTATGATCACTATTTAGGGTTTTTAAATCCTGCACCATTTATTTTATTTGGTTCGCTTTTTATTTTGTTAAAAAATAAATTATGGAAGATGGGAATTATTGTTTTAGTATTTGTTTTAACACTGGTTAATTTGGGAAAAAATCCATTGTTTTTTCCTCCTAATAATCAATTGAAAAGAACACAAGAAGTTACCAAGTTTGTAATTAGACAGTCAGAAGGAAGAGATTTTAATTTTGCGCTGCTATCTAAAAATAATTATGACAGCGCTTATCAGTTTTATTTAGATCTTTATGGACATAAACCTTCCCAAGTTCCATTTGAAATAACAGATCAGCTATTTGTAGTTTGTGAGACTGAAGTCTGTGATCCAATTAATAACCCAAAGTATGAGATTGCTGGTTTTGGTTGGGCAAAAATTGTAGATAAACAAGATTTTTATGGTGTTAAAGTTTTTAAGCTAGCGCATAATCCTAGTGGAAAACCGCAATGAAAATATCTATTGTCATTCCTGCATACAATGAAGAGAAAAATTTTAAAAGGGGAGTATTAGATGAGATGGAAAGTTTTTTAGGGAAAAAGGGGTTAGATTATGAAGTAATCATTGTTGATGATGGGTCAACAGATGAAACGGTTGAATTAATCAAAAAATACATCTCAAAAAAGGATAAATTTAAACTGATAAATACTCTCCACGGTGGAAAAGCTATAGCAGTTATGACGGGGATGTTAAAAGCTTCGGGTGAAATAGTCTTTTTCACTGATATGGATCAGGCAACCCCCATTACCCAACTTGATAAATTCTTGCCTAAATTTGAGGAAGGTTATGATATTGTAATCGGTTCCCGGACTGGCAGAAGGGGAGCTCCCTTAACCAGAAAATTGGCAGCCTGGGGATTTTCGGTACTTCGAGGAGTAATTTTGGGATTACCCTTTAAAGATACTCAATGTGGGTTTAAAGCATTCGCTAAAGTCTCAATTGAAAAAATTATTCCAAGAATTAAAAATGAGTGGGGAGTTATTCATTTTAAAGGTGGGGCAGTTAATGCAGGATTTGATGTAGAGCTATTATATCTTGCCAAAAAATATGGTTTTAAAATTGCAGAGGTAGCAGTGGAGTGGAACTATGTAGATACAGAGAGAGTACAGGTAGTCAAAGATGCCCTGGCTGCAATCTATGATATGCTCAGAATCAGAATTAATGATTTAAAAGGAAAATATTGACTTAAGTTATCCATTTAAGTCAATTTTCCTAATCCTAATATTTTTGGGGGTTACTTCAACCAGTTCGCTGTCATCAATATATTCAATAGCATTTTCCAAACTCACTGCTTGTGGAGTATTAAAATGTTCTGCTGTACCTTCACCTGAAGACCTATGATTGGTTTGTTGTTTTTCTTTGCAAACATTAATCCTAATATCATTTCCTCTGGAATTTTGCCCAATAACTTGCCCTTTATATACATTCACCCCTGCCCCTATAAATAAAGCACCCCTATCTTGAGCACCAATTAGAGCATATAACTTTGTATTACCACCTTCATGTACTACCAAAGACCCTTGAGCCCTTTCAAATTTTCCACCTGGATCTTCCCTGTATTCAAAAAAAGATGAGGAAATAATACCTAAACCTTTTGTATCTGTTACAAACTGACTCCTGTATCCAAAAAACTCTTTGGTTGCAATAATAAATTCCAAATAGGTAGTCCCGTTTTCTGTATTCATATCCAAAAGCTCGGCATGTCTAAGTCCCATTTTTTGCATCACAGAACCGGAAAAATCCTGTGGAACCTCTAAAGCTATCTTTTCATACGGAGTTTTAAGTTTACCGTCTTGCACCTTTTCTATAACTTGAGGTTTACCTACTTGGAATTCATAACCTTCTCTTCTAAGTCTTTCAATTAGAATTGCCAAATGCAGTTCTCCTCTTCCGCAGACAATAAAATCCCCAGATGGTCCGTCTTCAACCTTTAAGGCAACATCAGATTCGCCGGCCTTATATAATCTTTCTCTAATTTGTCTTGCTGTTTTAAACTCTCCCTCAAGTCCTGCTAAAGGGGACGTATTAACTGCAAAATTCATCCTGACTGTTGATTCCTCAATCTCCAAAACAGGTAAAGCAACAGGATGTAGAGGATCTGCAATGGTTTCTCCGATTGTAATATCAGGAATGCCGGATAAAGCTATTATGTCTCCGGCACGAGCCTCTTCTATATTAACTCTGCCTAATCCTTCAAATCCCATCAGAGAAGTTAACTTAAATTTTTTAATAACACCGTCTCTGTTTATGTGGGCAACTTCTTGTCCGGCTTGAATTGCTCCGCTGTAAATTCTTCCAACTGCAATACGGCCTTTAAAATTATCATAAGTTGCTGAGGTGATTAAAGCTTGCAAGGGTTTTTTGCTGTCATCTTTTGGTGCAGGAATATGTTCCAATATTGCATCAAAAACTGGGGAGATATCAGTCATTTTAGAAAGGTCAGGTTCCAGTCCTGCTTTTCCCTGTTTTCCTGAAGAATAAATAGTAGGGAAGAAGGCTGTTTCTTCATCTGCACCAAGTTCTAAGAATAAATCAAAAGTTTTATTTAAACAAAAGTTTATTCTGGCATCAGGTTTACCAATTGGCAAGCTTAGCTTATCTATTTTGTTTATAACCACAATAATTTTGTGACCCAACTCCAAAGCTTTTTTTAAAACAAATCTGGTTTGTGGCATTGGACCTTCTTT
>OBEQ010295840.1_pt1 | contig 10263 bp, 13 predicted proteins | sample 1670901 | NCBI WGS metagenome assembly OBEQ01 (sample SAMEA104232315, study PRJEB22302) | groundwater metagenome | biome: forest; feature: aquifer; material: groundwater | place: USA | collected 2011-08-07 | depth 5.4 m | reverse complement strand
TTAGGATCTGTAGAAAGTGATGTCTTTCCAGTACCAGAAAGTCCAAAGAATAATACGGTGTCTCCATTTTTCCCGACGTTTGCTGAACAATGCATCGGAAAGATTCCTCTTTCAGGCAGAATATAGTTCATGACTGAAAACATTGCCTTTTTTATTTCACCAGCATAGGAAGTTGTTCCAATTAAGACAATTTTTCTTGAAAAGTTTATCAGGATAAATGCTTCCGAGCGCATACCATCAACCTCCTGAATAGCCTTAAAGTTATTTATGGCAAGTAATGTAAATTCAGGTTCGTGTGATTCAAGTTCAGCAGACGAGGGCCTAATGAAAATTTGTCTTGCAAAAAGATTTTGCCAAACATGGTCATTTATGATGCGTATTGGCAGTCTGATTTCAGGATCTGCTCCAACGAAGCCATCAAAAACATAAATCTCTTTTCCCTCAATGTGTTTTTTCATCTTAGCAAAGATTTTTTCGAATTTATCTTCAGGAAATGGGTGATTTACCTTACCCCAGTCAACCTTATCATGAGTTTCGTCATCATCTATTATGTAACGGTCATCAGGTGATCTACCTGTGTATTTTCCTGTTTTTACTGATAGCGAACCGTTGGAAGCAAGAATTCCCTCATTTTTCTGAACAGCAAGTTCTACTAGAATTTTCACTGGTAGATTGCGATTAATCTTACCAACTTTAATTCCAAGTTCTTCCAACTGAGAGAGAAATTTAGTTGTGATTTGTGGTTTTAAATCCTCAACCATGAGATAGAAGTTTCCATGGCCTTTACATATTATCTTTTACTCTGAAAATGGGCTCATTTTTTGATGCTAGAAACGTATTTATTTTAAAATTCTAGCAAAGTCTTCTACATGCCTATCAACAAAGAAATACTAGAGCTTAGGAAAAAAATATCGCAACACAGACCGTCATTCATTAGACAAGAAAGCTGGAAGTATTTCAAGCTCTCCGAATCCTGGAGAAAGCCAAAAGGTATTGACAATCATCAAAGAAAACAGAAAAAGGGATGGCCCAGAATTGTGAGAGCAGGTTTTGGTGGACCTAAAATCTCGAGGGGGTTACATCCTTCCGGCTATACCGATAATCTGGTTCATAATTTAAAGGACCTAGAAAAACTCGATCCAAAGACTGACGGAGTAAGATTCGCACATGGCCTTGGCAAAAAGAAAAGATTAGTAATCATTACAAAGGCAAAGGAGAAAAGCTTTAAAATATTCAACGCAAGGGTGTCAACAAGTGGTAGTAAATCTTAAAACTAAAAGACAGTTAGTCTCAAGAATTTTGGGAGTAGGAGCCAATCGAGTTAGATTTGATTCCGAACACTTGGATGATGTTGCAGACGCGATTACACGAGATAACATACGAAGTTTAGTTACAGCACAGATAATAAAAATAAAATCTATTAAAGGAACGTCTCGTGGAAGATCATATTTTAAAAAATTTCAGCGACACAAACGCGGAACAAAACACGGATCCAGGAAGGGAAGAAAGGGTGCACGAGTAGGTAAGAAAGAAGTATATGTAAACAAGATGAGATCCATGCGTCATCAGTTAAAAGTATCAAAGAACAGAAAAGAAATTACAAATAAAGATTATTGGAATTTATACAGACAGGTGGCTGGAAATCAAATTAGAAATCTGGCTCACCTTCGCAGTTTAATAGAAGAGACTCATTCAAAACGTCACAGTTAGAATCTGTATATTTTTTCTTCTAGCTCCAATATCTTACCATTTTTAATTTTAACACCTTCTTTTGATAACATGTTAGCCTTGACTTTTTGTCCCCACGCATATCCTCCAATTTTTCCATCAGAATTGATAACACGATGGCATGGAATAATAACCGGATAAGGATTTTTTTTCATGATTCTACCGATTATTCTTTGACCATTCCTTAGACCCACTGCTCTTGCAAGTTCGCCATAAGTAGTTACCTTCCCGGCTGGCACCTCAAGAAGCTTTTTGTAAACTTTTTCTTCAATGTTCAAATCTTTATCATCTCAAGATCTGTGGTTTCTAGAAAATTAACCACTTTTTGTTTTTCTTTACCTAAACTGCTCCAGTCCAGAATCGCAAACTTTGCTTCTCTGTTTCTTTGTATTATATGAGAAAATAGAGCCTCATCTAGAAATTCCAAGGCATGTTTTGGCATAACAGTCCCTAATGCATATGGACCTTCTAACAGCATTTTAGTGAATTTTGTTGGATAGTGAGTCCCCCCAAAGCATATACCTACCTCGTATCGTTTTTGTGGTGTTGACAATACGTCCTTAACTATTCTTGCTACACTTTCACATAACGATTTATCGTTCCACTGTTCTTCTGTAGTGCCTACTTCGATAAATAAGGTTGGTTTGCTAAGTGCTGTAGGACCATGGTGTGTTGCTTCTATTGTAATTTCAAATTCAGAAAAGCCGCTTCTTCTTTTCCACAAAGATTGAATGTATGATTTTTGCAGCTGAGGATGAGGAATTGCTACTTGTCTTTCGGATCCTCCAAAAAGTGCACCAGAAAAATTTCCGGTGCTATGACATGTGAGTGCCAATTTGCCTGTTTCAGAGGCATGCTTGGACAAAAATACAAAGCCATCGTAGTGATACTTTTCCTCTAACCAGTCTGCTGAGATTGCTGGGGTGGGAATCATAGCTAGATCAAAATTTTTTCCGTGAAATATATCGCCGTCTTGTTCCATATCCTTGGACATGAAATGTGCCATATTGGAACCTGCAGGATCAGACTCGTATGCAACCAACAATTGCATGTGATAAGAGATATAAGTGCACTTTATTAACGTCCTCCAATGGGAAACGCAAGACAATTGCTAAAGGATATGGCAAATACGATAAAACTTGCTAAGAAATCTGATAAGGATGACTATATGCAACATCTTAGGCTAGTCCTTTTTGGAATTGCCACGATTGGTGCAATTGGATTTATAATTCAATTCGTGTTCTCAGTAATTAATTACGGACATAGATAGGGTTGAGTGAAGGAAAGTCTCATTTTTTTGCTGTTAGGACCACTGGTGGTCAAGAGAAGGTAGTGATGGGTCTTCTTCAAAATAGAATAAAATTAAAAAAAATCAACATTCAGTCCGTTTTGCTTCTTGATAATCTTAAGGGATACGTAGTGGTTGAGGCAATAGATGCCAATGCAGCTTTCGATGCCATGCAAGGGATTAGGCATATACGCGGTCAACTTAGGGGCGAGTTGCAATTCAAAGATATTGAAGGCTACTTGATTAAAAAATCAACAGTGTCTGAACTTGCAGTGGACAAAATCGTAGAGATAATAGGTGGTCCATTCAAGGGCATGAAGGCTACCATAACAAGGGTAGATCATGACAAAGAGGAAGCCACAATAATTTTGCTAGATGCACCATATCAATTGCCTGTAACCGTTGATGCAAACTATCTCAAGCTTACAACATAGTGGCAAAGAATTAAATTTCCACCATAATCGAATGACAAGTTATGACAGATATACAGACAGTTTCCGCGTTGGTTACTGGAGGTCAGGCTAACGCTGGTCCACCTCTTGGTCCTACACTTGGTCCACTAGGGGTCAATATTTTACAAATCGTGACTGCAATTAACGAAAAAACAAAGGACTTTGAAGGTATGAAGATACCTGTGACAGTTTCTGTCGATAAAGCCACTAAAAAATGGACAGTTGAAGTCGGCATTCCTTCTGCTTCAGCTCTTATTTTAAAAGAAACCGGTTTGCAAAAGGGTTCTGGCACATCTGGTGCTACTTGGGTTGGCGACATAAAGATGGATTCTATCGTTAAAGTTGCAAAGCTGAAGATAGATTCGTCCTATGCTCAAGATTTAAAGGCAGCCGCAAAAGAAATTGTTGGAACCTGCTTGCCACTAGGAGTTAAGGTGGAAGGTAAAAATCCCAAAGAGATTACTGCGGAAATTAATGCAGGAAAATGGGATGAAAAGTTAAGATAAATTACTCTGTTGTGGTGTAGACAGGGTCGTTATCTGTTCGTTGTAACTCTACAAAGGTTTCAGTATTTTGAATTCCCTCTATTTTTCCAATCTTTTCTATTGCTATTGTGTGTAGCTCTTCTAGGTTCTTTGCTCGCACAGTAATCAAAATATCGAATCTTCCCGTTACTTCAGATATCATTACTACTTCTTGCGTCTTCAAAAGCGCCTTGTGAATTTGGTCTTTAAGCTTTGGATCTCGGTTTATTCCCATAGCTGCGCGCACGCCTATACCTATTAGGGACTCGTCTACGTCAATAGTAAATTTTTTAATTAGTTTTTTTTTGATCAATCTCTTTATTCTGCTATAAAGTACAGAGGTGTTAATGCCAAGCTTTTTGGAGAGATTTGGAACAGAAATGCTACCATCCCTTGTAAGTTCAGTGATAATTTTCATATCTAATTCATCAAATTTGTGCAAGTCTGTGCGAGTTAGTCTTTGTTACGCTTTAATAAATGTAAGTTTCTTTACGTGAAAATATTGTTCTTACAACAAAATATGCAAATTGTAAAATCTTTGCAAATTATGACAAAACCTTCAAACTGTAAACGATTTTAAATAGGATCTCAAAAAAGTTGCGTAATGATTAATGAAGTACAGCTTGTTCAGATGGTACGGGAAGCAAAGAATAGTGATAAAGACCGCAAATTCAAGCAATCAGTAGAATTGATAATGGTATTCAAAGATATTGACGTAAAAAAAGGATTTGCTATAAATGAGACTGTTCAGCTTCCGAAAAAATTAAGCCAGCCAGCATCTGTATGTGTCATTGCCTCTGGAGATCTTGGTTTGAAAGCAAAAAGTGCAAATGCCGATAAAGTAGTTGATGGAGCACAATTAAATCAAGTCGGTGCAAACAAACGAGAGTCGCGCAAGTTAATAAATGGATACGACTTCTTTTTGTCTGACACTCAACTCATGGCCACAGTTGGTAAAACTCTTGGCCAATTTATGGGTCCAAGAGGAAAAATGCCAACACCTATTCCATTTAATGCACCTATTGATTCTATCTTGGAAAGGTTTCGTTCCTCAATACGCGTAAGACTTAGAAACTCACTTTCCCTTGCTTGCAAAATAGGTGATGAGACTATGAGTGATGACGATCTAGCGTCAAATGCCAATGCTGTAATAAACTTGGTTGAAAAAAAACTTCCGGGTGGAGATAAGAACATTAAAAAAATTATGATAAAGACAACAATGGGAAAGCTAGCAAAACAACCACAGGTGGAAAAGAAGTAATATGCACCAGAATAGAACTAAATATCCACAAAAGAAAACTCAAATGTATCAGCAAGTTCAAGAGCTGCCAAAAAAATACAATGTCATAGCATTAGTTCGTATGGAAAAGGTAAGATCATCTCAACTATTGCCCTTAAGAAAAAAATTCAAGGGCGAAGTAGAGATTTTAAGCATTAAGGATAAAGTTGTACAGAAGGCACTTAAGGAGCTGAAAATTCCCTCGCTAGAAAAATTAGTAGACAGACTTGTGGGTCAATGCGTTTTGATGTTTACAACCATGAGCCCCTTTAAACTGAACATTCTACTTGGTAAAAATAAGATAATGATGCCGGCGCGAGGAGGTGACATAGCAAGTATGGATGTTGTAATAAAAGCTGGAAATACCGGCATAACCCCAGGCCCTATACTTACTGACTTTAAAGAGGCAGGAATAGCTACAAAAATTGATCAAGGAACTATTTGGATAACAAAAGATTCCACTCCGGCAAAAAAAGGTGGTGCCATTTCAGCAAAGCTTGCCACTTTACTTAGCAAGCTTGATGTCAAACCAGTAGAAGCTGGAATCTCTTTAGATTCTGCCCTTGCCGAAGGTATCCTCTACCAAAAAGAAGAGATGGTAATTGATGTGGAAAATTATCGAAATGCCTTTGCGCAGGCTCACCAAGAAGCATTATCACTTTCTATTGCGATAGGATATGTTACAAAAGAAAATATTGTTCCAATTTTGGCAAAAGCGGCCCAGAGCGCCAGATCGGTCTCTATCGAAGCAGGATATCTCACAGATGAGACTAAAGAAATGGTTTTACAAAAGGCAAACTTGCAAGCATTAGCACTTGCTTCAAAGGCAAAGAACTATACTCCTCAGTAGAATTCTAATTGCTAAAAGTTTCAGGCAGAAATAGAAATCACCTAAATGTTGTCCCTTACTCTTGGAAGGTTCCAATTGTATTTCATTGCAATAAGCCGCAGTACAGCGGTTATTACCATTCCAATTATGGCTGTCATGTACAATTCCATTCCTATAAAAAGAAGAAGGTAAAAAACCAAAACTCCTACAAAGCTTGCAGATGCGTATAATTCCTTTACAAAAACAATAGGAATTTCATTTACAAATAAATCCCGTAATATTCCTCCACCGACGGCTGTAAGCATGCCAGCCAATGCTATGGCAAGAAAATTCAAACCAAAAACATGGTATGCAAAGATCGCGCCTATTATTGTGAATACTCCAAGTCCCAACGCGTCAAATTTTAAAAATAGATTCCAGTGTTTCTGTAATCTTGGATACATGAAGAAGATCACTATTGCAGTACAGATAGTAATTACAACATACCAAGGATCTGAAATAGAATTAGGAGGAAATCTTCCTATTATGATGTCTCTCATAGTTCCCCCAGCTACTCCAGTTATAGTAGCCAAAATAATAATCCCCACAATGTCAGCTTTATGTTCAATTGCCTTAAAGGCCCCTGTAACAGCAAATGCCATGGTTCCGAAAAGATCTAGAGCATAAATGAGTGTCTGAATTGAGAATGATAACTCTGGCAAATCAAGATGTATTGTAACATATAGTAAATAATGTTTAGAGATCTATGTCTATCCGTTACATGGATATGAAAATGTAGTCCTATCCAAACAGTGCTGACAGACCTTCCATTGCCTGTTCTTCAGTCTTTGCAGATGGAGTCTCAACTTCCTTTGGTTTTTCTTCTTTACCACCCGCTGCAGATGCCGCCGGAGCTGCTGCTACAGCGACGGGAGCTGCCTTGATAGCCTCATCTATGTTCACATCTGCAAGTGCAGCAACCAGAGCCTTTACTTGAGCTTCCTTTACTTCGACTCCGCAAGCCTTGATTACGTTTGTAATATTGGCTTCATTGATCTCTTTTTTCTGCTTGTGCAAAAGCAGTGCAGCATATACGTATTCCATCGTATGCGATTTTTGCTATAGGCATAATATAAAACTATGGAGGCATGGTTCTGCCTTGAGCTTATCTTATTTACTTTAGATATCCTAAAGAGATTTGAATATTTTTAACAACCAGTGGGCGTAAATCTAATTAAGGATCTTTAGAGTCCTGCTTATAGAATACAAATATTTCTTTAGATCTTTGTCATACAATGTATCCATTCTTTGTTTTAGAACTCTTTTAGCCTGCTCTTTTTCAGGACCTTCTGAAAGAGAAAGTATGTTGTTTATAAGTTCTGGCAGCGACTCTCTGACCCATCCGTCAATAATTGCGTGAATGTTCTTATGGATCTTTATTACTGGATCAGAGTTTGTATCCAACACTCCTGTAAAATTTTCATGCTCAACTCTGTAGACTAGGGCAAGGATACAATTGGTAGGGTTTGGATTCTTTAAGATCTCTTCAGATTTTGGTCCTGCCTTCTTCTGTTCTACCTTGTTTTTAAGACCAACAGGATTTATTATAATGCCATTTACACCTATTTTTGAATCCTCAACTCCCGTTACCACGCCAACTATAATGTTTTTGTATTCGCCGTCAGATTTAGTTGAAAAAACACAATCTCCTTCTTTCCACTTTCCCTTGCCAAACACAGTCAACCTGCAAGAAAATGATTATTTAATTTGTTGCCTCAGAATGCTTAATATCAGTCAAACCAAAAACCTCTCAAAGATGGACAAGGGTCAAATTCTTGCAAAATTTTCTTCAGATCCAGAAAGGTATTACAAGGTCTCTTTGTTTGAGAAGGAAGGGTTTGTACGAAAGTCTTGTCTGAAATGTAAGCGATTTTTCTGGACTATGGACCCAGCACAAAGCTTCTGTCCAGAAGATGCTGAAAACAATTATTCATTCATCGGAAATCCCCCAACAAAGAAGAGATTTGATTATGTTCAAGCATGGAAGGAAGTGGAATCCTTCTTTGTAGAAAATGGCCACACTTCAGTAAGCAGATATCCTGTTGTATGTAGATGGCGCGATGATTTGTATTTTACGATAGCATCCATTGTGGATTTCCAAAGGGTCATGGGATCTAAAGTTATATTTGAATTCCCTGCAAATCCATTAGTTGTACCTCAAACCTGTCTCCGCTTCAAGGATATAGAAAATGTCGGAGTGACCGGCAGACATTTTTCAAGCTTTTGCATGATTGGACAACACAGTATACCAAATTCTCAAGGATATTGGAAGGATAAATGCGTTGAATTGGATTTTAGGCTTTTGACAGAAAAGTTTGGTGTTGACAAGAAAGAAGTTGTTTTTGTCGAGGACGTTTGGGCCGGTGGTGGTTCATTCGGATCATCTCTTGAATATTTTGTAAGAGGACTGGAGCTTGGAAATGCCGTATTTACAGAATTTCAGGGCGATCTTACAAATTATTCGGTATTGGATCAAAAAATAATTGATATGGGAGCTGGTCTCGAGAGGTTTGCTTGGCTAACTATGGGAACTCCTACCGCGTATGACTGCTGCTTTGGTCCTATAATAAAGAATTTGATAGAAAGGATTGGTGTGGACGCCAAGGTGGAGATGTTATCCAGCTATTTTACTGCAATATCGAAAAATCTGGGAGAATCGAAAGATTTGGTAACTATGAGAAAAAAAGCCGCAAAAGAAGCTGGAATAGATAACGTGACATTCAATAAAGTTATAGTTCCTCTCGAAGGGATTTACTTGATAGCAGATCATCTAAGAACTTTGATATTTGCAATTTCCGACGGAGCGTTGCCAAGTAATGTTGGTGGAGGATACAATCTAAGAATGATTTTAAGACGAGCGGTGGCAACAATGGATAGACTTGGCTGGAATTTAGATCTTAAAGAACTCGCAGATATGCATATTGACTACCTAAAGTCAACCTATCCGGAACTAGAGGAAACACGAAATGATGTGAAAACCATAATTGGAATAGAAAGGGAAAGATATACCGAATCAAAAACAAGAATGAAAAGCATTGCAAATGCAATAAAAACTCAAGATAAAAAACTTACCGTGGATGACCTAATCAGATTGTACGAGTCTGATGGCATTACACCGGACTTCCTTGAGGAGTTGCAAATAATTTCTGAGATTCCATCCACTTTTTATGAAAGATTATCTGAACTCCATCAGTCAGAAAAGGCGGAAAAAAAAGAGGAATTGTTCCTAGTTGGAGTACCGGACACCGACTTGTTATATTATAAAGAAGATCCAAGCGAATTTGATGCCAAAGTGCTCAAAGTAATAAACAAAAAACTTGTCGTCTTAGATAGAACTGCTTTTTATCCAAGGGGCGGAGGCCAAGAACCTGATCATGGAAGAATTGGTTCTTTTGATGTCGTAGATGTGAACAAGCATGGGAACACTGTTGTACATGAGGTCAAAGGGGGGGCCCCCAAGGAAGGAGAGAGGGTTAGATGTGCTATCGATGTGCCGCGACGATATGGAATAACAAGACATCACACTAGCACGCATGTCCTCAACTCTTCAGCTAGACATACACTAGGTTCATGGGTATGGCAGCACTCAGCATTCAAAGAAAAAGATTACGGAAGACTAGACATAACTCATCATTCTAACCTATCAGAAGAAGATATCACAAAAATAGAAGATTTGGCAAACCTGACTATCAGAAGAAACCTACCAATCACCATAAATGAGTATGAACGAGGTCAAGCAGAACAAAAATTTGGATTTAGAATATACCAAGGCGGAGTAGTTCCAGTAAAATTCGTGAGGATTGTAAACATTGATGGATTTGATGTTGAAGCGTGTGGTGGAACGCATGTTAAAAAGACCGGAGAGCTTGGACTTGTAAAGATAACAAAAGCTGAAAGGATACAGGATGGAGTTGTGAGAATGGAGTTTGTTTCTGGAGATGCTGCAATAAAGTACATTCAGGACCAAGAAAAAAAGATTTCACAAATTGTAAGGACTTTGGGGTCCAGTAGGGAAAAACTCATAGAATCGTTTGAAAATGCTATGAAGGATTCCGATTCTGCAAAAAGGAAACTCAAACAAGTAATAAAACGAATTTCATTATCAGCTGCAAAAACAGCTATTG
>OBEQ012068306.1_pt1 | contig 10264 bp, 12 predicted proteins | sample 1670901 | NCBI WGS metagenome assembly OBEQ01 (sample SAMEA104232315, study PRJEB22302) | groundwater metagenome | biome: forest; feature: aquifer; material: groundwater | place: USA | collected 2011-08-07 | depth 5.4 m | reverse complement strand
TATTCACCGACATGCCCTTATAACGAAGCTTTCTTGCGCTATTCATAATCTAAATTATATACCCAAAAATCCATCTACGCTATAGCGTAGATGTTAAAAACAAAAAAACTACGCTGCTTTAAACTAGCCGATCAAAGCTTTAATTCTTTCGAATACCGGCGGATGAGTGGCAAAAAATCCGCCCAAAAAAACTACAGCTCTTTTGGCGACTTTTGAACTCTTGTCACCTTTCGGGTCAGCAATGTAGAGATGCGCGATAGCGCTAGATTGGCGAGCCATTGGCTTACTATATTCTGAAATTTTTTTGAGCGCGCTAGCCAAACCTTCCGGATAACGGGTCAGAAGAGCGCCAGAAGCATCAGCCAGAAATTCCCGCTTTCTGGAAATTGCGAGTTGAATCAGAGTTACAAAAATTGGCGCTAAAATCGAAAGAATAATTCCGACTAACACTAGTATCCCTTGCGCTTTACTATCATCATCACTATCTCCTCCCCAAAATAGGTTGCGTCTGAAAACATCGGCCAAAATAGACACAAAGCCGACAAGCACTACGACCACCGTTGAGAGCAACATGTCACGATTACCAATATGAGAAAGTTCATGGGAGATTACGCCCTCTAATTCTGTTTTGTCTAAAAGTGCAAGAAGTCCAGTAGTAACAACTATTACGGCATGTTCTTTATCCCGTCCGGTTGCAAAAGCATTCGGCGCCGAGTCATTGATAAGATAGACTCTAGGGTTCGGCAAACCTGCCGTGATCGCCAAATTTTCAACAGTATTATATAAATCAAAATTCTCTTTCCTTTTGGCCAATCTAGCTCCTGCGAGCTTAAGCACGATTTTATCGGAGAACCAGTATGAAAAAAAATTCATTAAGAGACTGAAGAGAATAAAAAAATAAATAATATTCGGATTATTATAATAAAAACCAAAAAACCAGCCGAAGAGAATCACCACGGCAAAAAACACCGCCATAAGTAGCCATGTTTTCGTTACATTTTTTGATTGCTCGGTATAAAGTGTCGCCATCCCGGTACTAAAAATTTATATTGTTAATTATAATGGTCACGCACTTAATCAAAATTTTAGTACGGGACAGGTAAATTATTTCTTTTCCTGCATTTTGTGATAACCCGCTACCACAGAATCAAGATAGGGACCACTGCAACCAATGTTTCGGATTTTATTTTTATCAACATTGTTTTCCATAAATACGCCAAGGGTTCCATAAAAATATATCTGGCTTGCATATTTGCCCGGGTTCTCTGTATCCGGAGCTTTAAATAAAGGAGCATTTGCTTTGCTTTCATCGACAAACTTCACGATACTTAGCGGACAAAACATATATTGACCTACCAACTTTCGGCCAGTAATATCAACTAGAGAACTATCCTTCTTGTATGCCAATTGAAAATAACATGTCCCCTCTTCATCTTTAGCAACTTGAAAATTCGTCGGAAATAGGGCATTGTTTAGGACACCTTTGGCGCTTTGACAGCGAAGCGCACTTTCCCCGAAGCAGTCCAGAACCGAATTGTTCAAGTAACTAGAAGGATTTTTCGGGTCTGGAGCACTAGTTTCTCCACAATTTCTAAATGCGCTCGCTTTGTTATTGATATTGACTGAACGGAAAAAACTTAGTATCTGTGGTTTATAAAACCAAAAAAGCACAACGCAAAGCAAAGCTATAATCGTAAAAAGTAATTTGTGCTCTGAAGATGTTTCCATAAAAAAGTTAGAAACTGACTAAAACTTCACTTCCACAGGATTTTGCGCGACATCCCCGTCCGGCAGATCAAAAAATTCCATTTTTGAGAAACGAAACATACCGGCAATAATGTTTCCAGGGAAAACTTCCATCGAAGTGTTCAAATCTCGGACATTGTTGTTGTAAAATCTACGCGCCGCTTGAATTTTATTTTCCGTATCAGAAAGTTCGTTCTGGAGAGCTAAAAAATTTGTATTGGCTTTTAATTCCGGATAAGCTTCAGATATTGCAAAGACGGATTTGAGAGTTCCGGTGAGCATATTTTCTGCTCCGGCTTTATCCGTTAGAGAGCTCGCGCCCATAGCCATCGCGCGCGCCTTAGTGACATTTTCAAATGCTGTAGATTCGTGAGTCGCATAACCCTTGACTGTGTTTACGAGATTCGGAATCAAATCATATCTTCTCTTTAATTGCACTTCGATGTCCGCCCAAGCTTCTTTAGCGCGATTTACCAAAGTAATAAAACCATTATAGGCATACACCACCCACAAAACTATCACCCCTAAAATAATCAGAAAGTATTTCATACTCTATATTGTATCACCTATTTTTTCTTTTGCCACTCAGATACTATCACTAAAAGCGGAGAAGCCAGGAATATCGAGGAATATGTGCCAAAAAACATTCCTGTGGTTAACATTAGGGCAAAATACTTTGTCGTTACAGGACCAAAGAAAAAGAGCGCCAGAAGCACCAAAATGACGGTAAAAGAAGTGCTGATAGACCTAACATAGGACTGCTCCAAACTTTTCCCCACTACTTCGTTAAAGTTTGTTTTATCTATCTTTGTTTCACTTCTTAGATTCTCCCGAATGCGGTCAAAAATAACTATTGTGTCAGAAACAGAAAGACCGAGGATGGTGAGAATAGCAACTACGAAAAGAGTGTCCAACTCCGCGCCATAGAAGTGCGAAAGAGTGGCAAAAAGACCAACTGGTATCGCAACATCATGTAGAAGTGTGACGATAGCTATCAAACCATATTGCCAAGAAGCTACGCCCTGGCGACCCAGAGCGGAGAAGCGGGAGACTTTTCTGAAAGCGAAAGCGATAAAACAAATGATGGCAAGTGAAATTAAAATAACTGCGATTATTGCTTTTCTAGTGAGTTCACGTCCGACTGATGGTCCAATAGAATTAAAACTCGTTTCGGTCAGGACATTTGTGTCAACACCAGAGAGAGTTTTTAATAGTTGCGCATGTAGAGAATCATTTAAGTCGCGAGACTTCACTATATAACCCAAATCCCCTGTCGGCTGGAGTAGAATTGTACCAAAGTTAAGAGCCTCCAGATCTTTATTTAAAGAATCCTGTGTGGGGCGAGAGATTTTATAAACCACTTCCGTCAGGGCTCCGCCTTTAAAATCAATACCGACATTCAAACCAAATACAAGTAAGGAAAGGAAAGAAAGGAAGACCAATACTATTGAGATACTAACGAATATTTTTTTGTATTTGACAATAAACATAATTTTATTTTGAGGAATTACTTACTCATACCGCTCGAAAATAAGAATCGGGCGACCTTCCCTTCTCCGATGAAAACAAGCGAAGATAAAAAGACTCTGGTAATCATAATTGCGGAAAACATTGATACTATCACTCCCATACCGAGCGTCAGGGCAAAGCCTTTGATGAGGGATGTGCCAAACCAAAAGAGAATCAAGGCGGTAATAATGTTTGAGATATTCGAGTCACGAATAGAGAGCCATGCTCGCGAGAAACCAAGTTTTACCGCCTCGGAAATCGTGCGGCCGGAGCGCAGTTCTTCTTTAACACGTTCAAAAATAAGCACATTTGCATCCACCGCCACACCCATCGAAATTATAAATCCCGCAATACCGGCCGCCGTTAGTGTCACCGGTAAAAGTTTAAAGAGCGCTAGAATTATTACTACGAAAATAGAAAGAGAAAGGGTAGCGATTAACCCCGGCAAACGATACCAAAAAATGAGGAATAGCACGACCAGTAAGAATCCGATAATGGCTGCTTTGACCCCAGCAGTGATTGCAGACTCTCCGAGCGTAGCTCCGATCGTTTGGGTAGAAAGGAGAGAAATAGGCACAGGCAGAGCACCTGAATTTAATCTACCGACTAAAAGTTTGGCTTCAGTGGGAGTAAAATTTCCTGAGATGACTGCTTGGCCATTTGGAATCTCTTCACGGACTACCGGAGTTGACACCGGCGCGCCATCGAGATAAATCGCCACCAACTTACCAACATTTTCTTTCGTAATTTTGGCAAAAAGTTTTGTCCCCACATCATCAAACTGCAGGCTGACTCTTGGCTCGCGAGTGTTTCTGTCAAACTCTAGTGAAGCCCTCTTTAGATACCTGCCCGTAAGCTCTGTCGCTACAAATTGAGAATTGATATCTAGATTTACTTTACCATCTGGACCCACTGTCGCAGTTTGCGGAGCGCCTTCCGGCGCTTGTATTTTAAACTCCAAAAGTGGGGTCTGACCAATCATCGCTATCGCGCTTTTGATATCCGTGATCCCCGGCAAGTCAACTATCAATTGTTCATCTGCGCCAGAAACAAATCCACCATGCTGAATTTGCACCACCGGCTCGGAAATTCCGAAGAGATTTACTCTCCGTTCAATGACATCACGAAGCGCATCCATTGACTGTGTTACTTCACCAGAAGGCACGCCAGAAACATCAGCTTTGTATATCAAGTGGCTGCCGCCAGAGAGGTCTAGGCCCAAGCGAAAAGGAAACTTCTTGAAGAAAGCTTTTTGGGTCTCAAAATTTTTATTTAATTTAGGCTCGGTTTTATAGACAAAAAAGGCCACTCCAGCGCCTAAAATAAGTATTATAAAAGCTAAAATAATTTTCCTTATCACTTTCGACATAAAGATAGAGTTATTCTATATGCTTTTTACGGAAAATGCAACTTTATTTCTAAAGAGTTTAATCACTCGTTTTTTCTTTGAAAGAAATGAATAAGAACTGGAACAAATGACAAGATTATTATTGTTGCGGTTATTGGTAACACATATTGATCAATATTTTTTATAGAACTACCTAGAAAATATCCAGCGAAAATCATGCTAAAAGTCCAAAAAAATCCTCCTAAAATATTGTAAAAAATAAAATTATTATATTTCATATTCCCGACACCGGCAAGAATGGGGGCAAATGTCCGCACGACCGCCACAAAGCGAGCTAAGATAAGGGTCTTGCGCCCATATGTTTCATAAAATCTTTCAGCTTTTTCAAGATTGTTTTTACTAAAGAAAAAAGAATCTGGTTTGGAAAAAATTTTTGGACCGAGTCTCTTTCCGGTCCAATATCCGACACTGTCGCCCAAAACCGCAAAGACAAATGAGCCAAAAAATAAGTAGGAAATATTTAAATGGCCGGCAGATGCTAAAAGTCCCGCAGAAAATAAAAGCGAGTCACCCGGAAAAAAGAAACCGAAAAAAAGTCCGGACTCGGCAAACACCATAAAAAAAATTCCTATTAATCCAAAATTTTCTATTAAACTTAAAATCATTGAAAACGTTAAGACAGAAAAATCAAGGAAGGAAGTAACGACAACCTAAACTAATAAGCGAGCCTAGGAAGAAACCACCTAAAATATCTATCGGGAAATGAACTCCCGCGATAATGCGCGCCAGAGTGATCAAGAGCGCAAAGAACATAAAGATATAACCGGCCTTTTTATGAGAAAAGAAAATCGAAACTGCCAGCGCCATAAAAAAAGCGGCATGGCCGGACGGGAAAGAATATTTATTTTCTGGAGTAAGAAGAGAATCAACCTGAGTCAAAAGGTCGAAGGGTCGAGAAATATGAAGAAAAAATTTCAAGGTATTGGCTAAAATCCAGGCCAGAATTCCGGAGAAAAATACCAGCAATATCTCTTTCTTCTTCTGCAGAAAAACTTGGTAAGGATTTTCAGCTTTGAAAACTTCATGATGCATTAGCAAGAAAACTCCCGCCAAAAAAATTACCACATAGGGAAAATAGACAGCAAAGAAAATGACTATCTGGTCAAAGATTTGGGATTGATGCGCCAAATTATAAAAAAAGTAAAAGATTGTTTCGTTCATGATCTTTACATTATATCATTTCATTAAAATAAGCCCTATCACTGCAAGGATACTGCCGAAAATTTTGCGGGGCATATCTTCTCTTTCGTTGAGAAAGATAGCGGCAGAAATAAACACAATTATGACTTTAAAAGTGGTAATGGAAGAAACTAAACTTAGATTCCCCACAACATACACAAGGGTAACCCAGGAAGTAGCACTAAAGAATTTAATGATACCGGTGCTTATAACTTCAACTTTAGTATAAGTGCGCTTGCTTTTTGTAAATAACGCAACCAACCCCAAGAAAAAGGCTTGTGAACCCCAGGACATCATAATCCCTGCAGAAAAGCCGGTGGTTTTCTGCAGGGCTCTTTCTGCTACTAAGAGAAACCCTAATGTTATCCCGGAGACAAGCATAAGCATAAAATATTTATCAAAGGAAAATCTTCCTATGCGGTGCTGCTTGGAAACTATAACTACAGCAAAAAGTAAAAGTATGGTTCCAAATATTTGAGTTAAAGTGAGGCCTTCATGAAGCAGAACCGAAGACAAAATAATGGTTATCGGAGTGTAAATATTGTTAACTAAGGTAGTAACCCCAGCTTCTAAATGTTTCTGAGCGATAATACTAAATAAATTGGCTCCGACTCCAAAAATTCCGCAAGTCACTGAGAGAAGAAAAAGATGAAAATAATTTCCTGCTAAATAGAAACGGCTAAAAAATGGAAAAGTGAGACTGCCTAAAAATAGTATGAAGATGATCTGAAATGTAAAAAGCACTTGCTCGCTACTTTCTAGATCCTTTTTCTTCGTCAACCATCTTATTTGGAGCGAAGACACACTCGAAGCGATAAAATAATATAAGTAACTTAAAAAAATAATCATTTTGATTCAGTAGAATCATCCCGAACTCTTTTGAGGGACTTAGCTACTTTAAGCACATTATTTAAAAGCATAGCGACTGTTACTGGGCCGACTCCGCCTGGCACAGGCGAGACAAAGCCCGCCACATCCCTGACTGATTCTAGGTCCACATCCCCCACGATACCACCATTAGATTCAGAAGTTCCCGCGTCTATGAGAACTGCTCCCTTTTTAATCATAGCACCCGTTACATATTTGCCTTTCCCGATACCGGAAATTATGAAATCTGCTTGGTTCATTAGTTCTCTTTTGTTTTCGGTCTGACTATTTATTATATTTGGATTTAAACCCCGAAACTTTAATAAGGCTGTCACCGGCTTGCCCACTAAGTCTCCTTGACCTAAAACGACTATTTTTTTTGTTTTTAAATCTAAATTAATCGAATCAAGAAGCGCCATGCAGGCTAGCGCTGTTGGATACCCTAAATCATTTTCACCTCTGTAATTATTGTAAAATTTTTGACTAGCCAAAGTTCCCAAACAATCCACATCCAGCTTTGGATCAATAGCATCGAGTATTGCTCCCTTGTCTAGGGGCTCAGGTAACGGAAGTTGCACAATAATCCCACACATATTCGGAATTTCGTTTAAAACTTTTATCTCTTTTATTAAATCATTTGTGGTTATGGAAGCTGGGAAATTCGCATTGTGAAAAGATATACCTATAGATTCTGCCTTGCGCATTTTCATATCTACGTATTGTCGAGATGCCGAATCATTACCCACCAACACATCGCAAAAAACAGGCTGAAAAGAAAGCGTTAAAACTTCGATTTTTACTTTAGATAAAATTTTCTCGCTTAATTTTTTTCCGTCAATAATTATCATTGTAATTATACCCCCAAGAATTCATTTTTCATTTCATCTCTATGCGCCGTCCGAGCATATCTCCTCATACTCATCAGAATACCCAAGCCCATAAATTCGGTGAGTAAGTGTGAACCACCATAGCTCATAAAAGGTAATGGAATGCCGGTCACCGGCGCAAGCCCCAGATTCATGCCGATATTTATGAGTATATGGCTCATGAAGAAAATAGCAATCCCCATCCCAAAAAGGATTTCGAAATTATATGCTCCACGAGTTGCAGAATAAAGAATTTTCCAAATAACCAAACCATAAAGGAGGAGAATAAGTGCGGAACCGACAAGCCCCCACTCTTCGGCAAAAGCGGCAAAGACGAAGTCCGACTGTGGCTGAGGTAAAAATTTCAATCTTGATTGCGTGCCAAAGCCTAAACCCTTGCCGGTAACTTGCCCGGAGCCGACAGCGATAGTGGATTGAAAAGCATTGTAGCCGGAACCATGTATGTCAGCCAAGGGATTTATAAAGTTTAGAATGCGAGCTTTCTGAAAAGGCGCAAAAACAAAAAACCAGAGTGACAGAAAAATTAATAAACCAGAGATAAATACTGCCAGTAAGTGCTTTTTAGAAATTCCAGAAACGAAGACCATGCCGAGCCAAATAAGACCGATAATCATCGCCGAACCAAAGTCAGGCTGCAGGAGGACTAGAACTAAAGGCACAAATGCATAGAAACCGGAGATAAAAATATGTTTGATGTCCCGAATCTCCACATGACGACGAGAAAAATATTTCGCCAAAATAAGCACCAATACCAGTTTCATCATATCAACCGGCTGAAAGGAAAAAAGACCTAAGTTAAACCAGCTTTTGGCACCGTGAGCAACATATCCTAAAATGAAAAGCAGAAGTAAAATTCCTGTGCTGATAAGGTAGATGAGTACCAAAACATCAGTTCTTTTCAAGAATCGAAAATCGATAAAAGAAAAAATAAAAAAGACGGCAAAACCGATTAAAATCCAAGTAACTTGTTTATTGAAAAAATCGCTAGCGCCTTCGAGCGGAGTGAAACTTTGCATTGTCACCAAGCCGGCCGCGATTATTGGCAAAACAAAAAAAACGAGCATCCAATCTATTCCGCTCCCGATTTTTTTTATCATTTTAACTTAACTAAGAAAATGTTATACATCGGAATTATTTCTTTTGCAACAATCTTGGCTGGCATGGGCTCTGGCCAAGTAAAAGTAATGTCTTTCTCTTCTTCTGCTCTAAGTGAATCCAGATAAGTCCGGCTAGCGGAAACGGCATTGTGATTGGCATCATATAAAATAGCTACGATGTCTACTTCTGGAATAGTAAAGAGTGAGTTATTTTTTATTGTGGCAGAGAGTACTGGACTCGTATCCTCATTTATCAGATTTATCCTGGAAATTAAAATTTCCAGTTGTTTGATTTTTTCGGGAGAAATTTGAATCCAAGCAGGTGTTTGGGTAAATTCAAATGTGGTATAAACAGGAATAGAATTACCGACATCGATAGCTGGTTCAAAAATAGCAAATTTGCCCGATGGCGGTATGTATGCACTACCTTCACGCTTGCCGATGTAAACATTATTCGCATCAGCAAAACGAAATCTGTAATTTATTTTATTGACTACTGTATTTTTATTATGATTCTCAAAATAAGCAACCGCATTGTAGCGCCCGGGAACTACCCGAAATGAACGCGTCCAGAGAATAGAAATTTCATCTACTTGCGCGAGGCAGGCCCGAGCGCAAGCTCCTCCACAGTCCACCCCCGTTTCATTGCCATTTTGTTTATTGTCCGTACAGGTCGGCGCTTTATTGAAAATAGGATAAGTTATTAAATATCCGAACGCAGAAAAAGATAATAAGAGAACAATTATATAAACGATTTGTCGCTTTAGAGCCCAGGTCATAAGAATATCTTAGCATAAAAACGAAAGGGCCCAAAGTTGTCACGCGATGTGACGAACCCAGGCCCCCCGATGATCTCCGCGTTACCCGATCTTTTGGGTCGCGCGAAGCTGCCGACTCCGGCGACGGGCATTTCTGCCGCGCCGGATTCTCCAGTAGATACCATCCTGGTACCACTGGATTCCGTAGAGCACCGTGGCCGAGAAGACCACAATGCCCAGAAGAACAAAAATATCTCTCATTTTTATATTATATCACACAAATTACCTAAAAGTCAAGCAAAACCTAAAAAGCCTTATTTTGTAAGGCTTTTTAGCTGAAAAATCACAGGTGTTTAGTGTAAAAAACAAAGCCCGGTTCGTGGAGACGAACGCGGGCGGCTGGGGATAGATACCCGAAATAATTTCGGGTGGGGGAGGGTTGTGTTAGCCGTGTACCCAAGTGGGCGTAGAGCTGGGAATGTCTGCGCCCAAGCTTTGAGGTTCTCGGACACCTTCCTCCCCCATATCCATATTATAAACTTTTTTTGTTAAAAACTAAATCAAAAATAAAAAGCCATACTCTATGACTTTTTATCCTCAAATACACTGTTCTGGCGCCTACCTACTTTCGCCAAAAAGACTATCATCGGCACTAGCGGGCTTAATTGCTCTGTTCGGAATGGGAAGAGATGTGACTCCGCCGTCAAAGCACCAGAACATTATATTCAAGGTTATTCGCATTTTCAATCTACTACGATATATCATAGCAAATTGTTTTTGTGCTCCGACCGTAGTCGGAGCCCCGACACAAGG
>OBEQ010914734.1_pt1 | contig 10264 bp, 10 predicted proteins | sample 1670901 | NCBI WGS metagenome assembly OBEQ01 (sample SAMEA104232315, study PRJEB22302) | groundwater metagenome | biome: forest; feature: aquifer; material: groundwater | place: USA | collected 2011-08-07 | depth 5.4 m | reverse complement strand
TGCTGACCGGCGAGCGCGGGGCGCTCAATTTTCTGCAACTGCTCTCCGGCGTTGCGACGCGCACCCGCCAATACGTGGAGGCGGTACGCGGCACGAAGACGATCGTTCTCGACACGCGCAAGACCGTTCCCGGACTGCGCCGCGCGCAGAAATACGCGGTCGCCTGCGGCGGTGGGCAAAACCACCGTCAGGGCCTTTATGACGCTATCCTCATCAAGGAAAATCATATCGCCGCCGCGGGCTCCATTACGGCGGCGCTCGAGGCCGCGCGCAACTCAGCTTCAAGAGCCGTAAGGATCGAAATTGAGGTGGAAAATATCGGGCAACTGCGCGAGGCATTGGCCGCCGGCGCGGAACGGTTGCTGCTCGACAATTTCAGCGTGGAAAAATTGAAAGCCGCCGTCGACGAAACACGTGGACGGGCGAAGCTCGAGGCCTCCGGCGGAATCGATCTTTCCAATATTCGCGCCTTTGCGGAAACCGGCGTGGATTACATCTCGATTGGCGATATGACGAAAACCGTCAAGGCAGCGGACTTGTCCATGCGCTTCGCCCATGCATCCTGATTCCGCGCCAGACAATTAAGGATACCGGCATGCGCCGCAAACATATTGCCGTTCTGATCCTGATAACCGCTATCGCGGCCACCGTTTATCTGCTCTGGCCCCGCGCTTCATCCAACATGGCCGGTCCGGAACGCGCGGCGCCTTCCACAAGTCTCACCGAACAGCAGGGACGCTATCTTTTCAACATCACGCTGCACACACCCGAGGAGATCGCCGGCCTGCTGGCGCGCGCCGAACAACTGGCGCAAACCATGCGCGCCAACAATTCGCGCGCGGGTATTGCGCTGGTGCTGCACGGACCCGAGATAGAAATCTTCGCGAAGAAAAACTACCCGCGGTTCAAAAAGACCGTGGATCAGGCGGCACGCCTCGACGCTTCGCGTGTCATCGAGGTAAAGATGTGCCTTACCGAAATGCGCCGCCTCGGCCTGCGGAAGGAGGACATTCCCGGGTTCATCGAACTGGTCCCCTACGGGCCGGACGAAGAGGAACGACTGCGCCGCCACGGTTACGTCTATTTGTGAACCGCTGCTGGCTCCGACAAAACTTTCGTCAGGTACGCGACAAAACGGTCGCGATATATTTGGCGCTCAAACGCCATGATATGCCCTCCGTCGGGAACCGCCCACAACTCTTTCGGCTCCCGGGCCAGATCATATAACTGTTGTCCGTGGTGCAGCGGCACGATCGAGTCGCGATCACCGTGAATGATCAGCAACGGGATGGGGCTGACATTCACCACGGTCGCGGACGGGCTATACGCATCCGACACTGTCCACGACAACGGCCATTGCAACGGCCATGTCAGCCAGAAGCCGGACAGCTTCTCGCGTGCAATCTGGCGGTAACTGGCGAAGGCGCTTTCAATCACCAGGGCCCGGATGTGTTGACGGTATGGTGAATGCGCCACGTTATAGATGGCAATCGCGCCGCCGAGACTCTGTCCAAAAACCACCACGCGTTCCGGATCCACATCCTTGCGCGCCAGCAAGATACGCAATGCGGCATCCACGTCTTCCTGTACACCCGACAGCGAGGCGGTACCACCCGATGCACCATAGCCGCGATAGTCGAGCAGAAAGACATTGAATCCTCTGGCGGGCAGCCAGCGCACCGACATGATATGGGTGCTGATATTCTCGGCGTTGCCATGCAGAAACAGGATGGTGCCCTGCATCTTGCCCTCGGCTGGCAGGAACCAGGCGTGCAGCGGAGTGCCGTCACCGGCCTGAAAATACACGTCCTCATATGCCAAGCCCAGTTTTTTGGGCGTCTGAACATGCTCGCGATAGGGCTGGAAAAAAACGCCGCTGCAACCCAAGAGGCTGACCGAGAGCAAGCCGATAGTCAGCAGACGTCGCATCAGAAATGAATAATGCAGGGTGATATCTCCACTGTTCCAGTATCTCCGGAATTCCTGTTTTTGGTACCGCCACAAATGCAGCGCGCTGCGCTGCTCAATCATCAGCCCGCGCGACCAGCGATCGTCTCCAGGCCGTAACGCGTCGAGTACACCTCCCGGTTAAAGTCCCCCAGCAATCCGACAAGTTGGCCAGCGGGCCGACGGCAATTCCAGCAACCAGGGAGGTATTCCGTTCAAAAAGCCTACCGACCGTCCAGCGCCAATTCGACAAAACTATTATAAACGGCGCTTCCCTCAAACAATCCCGACAAACCAGCAGGCGAGGCCCGGCCCGGTATTTGTTGAGCCATCGGCCCCGCCTGCGGCACGCAGCGGCCACACTGCCGTCGAGCTGTACTCTGGGGACAGCCGCGTTGCCCACCACGACCCTGCGTCGCGATGGTCTGGCTTAAGGCCACGCCTATCGGACTTGCTCGCCCTCGCTTCGCTCTCCACCGCTCACAGCGAAGAACGGGGGATTCAATAGTTTCCGCTATCGATAAGAAAGCGATCAAGACTTGAACAACATCATCTTAAATGGTATAGATTCTTCCCGAAGTTAGCTTAATTTCAAGGTCGTGCAACACCAAGTGCTCATCGATAAACATAGTTAATTGAACCATATTTCTAAGGAGAATACTGATGAAAAAGCTTTCGGTACTGGTGACAATGCTTGTTTCATTGATATTAGCCTCCTCTGCTTCCGCAGCCGGGTACGGTGCGGCGGGCTGCGGATGGGGCGGTAAAGTAATTGGGAAAAATAATGACATCATGGCTCAGCTCGGCGCAACGGTGTTAAATGGGTTCTCCGGCAATCAAACATTTGCCATTACATCGGGCACATCCGGATGCGGGAAAAGCGGACTGGTGACGGCGCAAAGCGAGCAGACGCTCTTTGTTTCAAACAACTATCACAACCTTGCCAAACAAATGGCGGCCGGCAAAGGGGAAGACCTTAATACGTTAGCGGGACTGTTAGGCTGCAAGGCGGACAAGACGGGGGATTTCGCAAACTTCACCAAGCAAAACTACAACTCCATTTTTACGAGCGAGAAGACGACACCGTCGGAAATGCTGGCCTCATTGAAGCAGGATTTGTCCAGCGATCCGTCGCTTTCCACGACTTGTTCGAAAATCTGAGCCCGAAAACCGAATCCCATAGGAGTTTCAAATGAAAAAATATCTTCTTGTCACGATTGGAACGATGTTGCTGTCATCACCGGTGTTCGCAGCGGGTTACGGTGACGCCGGTTGCGGTCTGGGTTCGCTAATCTTTGGAAAACAGCAGGGGCCGGTTCAGATACTCGCGGCCACGACAAACAACACCGCCGGCAATCAGTCATTTGGTGTTTCGTCCGGTACTTCCAACTGCGATGCCAAGGGTACCGATACGGCCAAACTGGAACAAGAGCAGTTCATTGCCAGTAACTTTTCGGGTCTTGCCAAAGACATGGCGGTCGGTGAAGGCGAGCAACTGGTGGTGCTGGCCAGTCTCGTTGGATGCCCGGCGACCCAGCAGACTCACTTCAATACCGTCGCGCAACAAAATTACGAAGCGATCTTTACAAGCGACGCCACTACTCCCGTGGAAATATTGACCGCCGTTAAAGGTGCGGTGTTGCGTGATGCCGAGCTGTCGGCAACCTGCATTAACTGACCAGAAATTGCATTAACGTCCAGGGGTACGATCTTCTTGCGGCTGCGTGCAAGGGATCGTATCCCTTTTATTTTGCTTGTCGTTCTCCTTGTCGGCGGGGCGGTTCCTGCTGCCTTCGCCGTTGATGGGCATCACGATTACTTAGACGAGCTCACCCGGCAAGCCGAGGCACAGGGCCTGTACCAGGACAGATTCTGGCATCTGCTGCTCCACTACAAAAAATCGCTGTTCGGCACAGTTGAGAGCCAGGAAGACGCTCCGCAATTCTTCAATTCACCAACGGGGAAATCCGATCCACAGGCGGAACTCGCCGCGACCTTGGAAAGCTTTTTCAAGTTACCCGAAGATCTGAAGGCGGGGGAGGAACACCCCCAGTGCGTTTTTCCAGCCCGCTATAAGTGGTTGGACACCAAACTCTCCTTCGATTCTGCGCGCCTCCCGAAACAACGATGTGAGCGCCTGGAATCCTGGCTTCAAGGCCTGACGCCGGAGAAGATCACCTTGGTCTTCGCCTCGCATTACTTAAACAACCCAGGCTCGATGTTCGGGCATACCCTGTTACGAATCGACAAGAAACGCGAAGGCCCGCAACAAAAGTTGCTGGACTACGGCGTAAATTATGCCGCGGTCGCCGATACGGATAACGTCCTGGTTTACACCGTCAAGGGGCTGTTCGGCGGTTTTAAGGGTGTGTTCTCCCTGTATCCGTACTACGTCAAGGTTCAGGAGTACAACAATCTTGAAAGCCGGGATATCTGGGAATACGAACTGAACTTCACCGAAGACCAGATGAATTATTTACTGCTGCACCTGTGGGAACTGGGAGGTAATTATTTCGATTATTGGTATTTTCAGGAAAACTGCGCCTACCACCTTCTTTCTTTACTGGAGGTGGCCGATCCGAATCTGCATTTGACCGATCAGTTCACGTTTCATGTCATTCCTGGCGAAACCGTCAAGGTGGTTACCGCGCAAAAGGGGCTCGTTCCACAAAAAGTCTATCGACCCTCACTGCTAAGCCAGATGAACCAGAAACGGCTGCGGATGTCCGATAACCAAAAGAAATTATTCTACCGTCTGATCGAAGACCCCGAGCTGATCGACGATAAGGAGTACCTCGCCCTGAGCGTACCCGAAAAGGCCCTGGTCCTGGATGCGTATCTGGACTATGCCCAGTATAAAAACATGCAGCGGGAGCGAACCGCAGCTGCCATTGATCCAACAACGCGACGAATGCTCCTGGAGCGCAGCCAATTGAGCTACCGGCCTGACGATTCTACGGAGATGGTTCGTTTTTCGAGCCCTCCGGAATTGGGTCACAGAAGTGCGCGTGTCGGAACGCGAATTGGTCGCAACGAAAATGAACGCTTTGAAGAAATATCTATCCGGCCGGCCTTCCACGACCTGCTGGCCAATGATGCCGGATATGGCCGGGGCTCGCAGATTCTGTTTCTCGATGTAACGGCACGTCGCTACAACGATTCCGAGGAAACCAAAATCGACAGTCTCAAATTGATCGATCTCGCTTCCTTAACGCCTTACGATCCGCTGCTCAACAAGAAGTCATGGACAGCGAGCGTGGGCGTCGATACGGTCAGAGACCTGAACTGCCATTACTGTAACTCGTTCAAGGGAAATTACGGAATCGGGAAGGCTTATGGCGGGGGCTTTTTCTCGCCCATGCTGGCCTACGCTCTGGTCAATCTCGAACTGGAAACATCTCGTCACTTCGATCACGATTACCGGTTCGGCGGAGGGGCGACACTCGGGGCCTTGTACGATATTACAAGCGACTGGAGGATACAGATCACGGGGAATTATTTGGGCTTCCCGCTGGGCCACGAATCGCACTACCACAAGGTTTCCGTCGAACAACGCTATTCACTCTCGCAAAATCTGGAGATTCGGGGCGGCTGGGATTCGCTGAACAACCGTGACGAATGGTCGCTGGGAGTGAATTATTATTTTTGAACATTGACCCCTTCACCATGAAATCAACAATTACGCTGGTCCCTGTTCTTCTCGCGCTGATTGTTACTGCACCAACCGCGATGGCCAGGGAGCCTTATTGGGAACAACACCAGATCGAGCTTTCTGGATTGACCGAACACCAAATGCTCGTTTTGGAATCGACCATCAAGCAACTGCGATTACTGGAACCCGGCAAATTAAAAATCGACCGGAAAATGTACACCCGTCTCAGCCGCTTTAATGAATTGTTCGGCTTTTCTTTCAACGGCCGAGACCTTGCCCCTTGGTTGCTGCACCGGATCCGGAGCATCTCCTACCATAATTCATGGACCGCCGCCGTGAATCAGCATCAGGGGGATTTTTTCGTCGGCGACCTCTTTTTCACGCAACTCAGCCCGCTTGAGAGGCTCTACGCGTTAATTCACGAAGCCCGCCATTCGGATAACGACGGGTATGAACACGTAAAATGCCCGAAGGGGTTTAAATACGTCTCATCCCGTCAAGCCGACCTGGATCTCGAAAATGTATCGGCTTGCGACAGCACTCCCAACGGGGCCTACGCATTCCAGGCCGCGTTCTTATTCGAATTGTTCGCCTATGGGATATTCGAACAAAACGATGTCGGGCTCCTGTACAACAGTTCGATATCCCGGGTGATTCCCTAGAAATAACGTAGTGCGCAAACCCTCAGTAAGCGCGACGGGGCTTCCAAGCCTCGCGCCTTCAGTCTCGGCGCGTATTCTGTCTATGGCTTCGCCTGCGGCAGGCCGCGGCCATCCTGCGGCTAGCAAACGACACAAATGGCTTACGTGGCGCGAGGCGCGGTCCATACTCGTACGACAGAAACCTATCGCGCTGGCTAATGCAGCATGGCGTGCGCCACGGAAATCACTGTCACACCCAAGGCAATCAATATGATCTGCTGCACGGTAGCGCTGAACTCGGGTCGCTTGTGCAAGCCGGGGATGAGATCGGCCACGGCGATATAGATGAAACTCGACGCCGCGACCGCCAGCACATACGGCACGATGCGGTTGGCCAGCGTCAGGGAATAAAAAGCGACCACACCGCCGATCACCGTGGTCAGGCTGGTCAGCATGTTGTAGAGCAGCGCCTTGCCGCGGCTGAAACCGCTGTGCAGCAGGACCGCAAAGTCGCCGAGTTCCTGCGGGATTTCATGCGCAATGACCGCAATGCTCGTGACTACGCCGAGATGCACGTCGGTCAGGAACGCCGCCGCGATCAGCACCCCGTCCACCATATTATGGATGCCGTCGCCGATCAGAATAAGATTCCCGGTCGCTGCGTTGCGCACCTTGTCCATGTCCGGCACGTGGGCTTCACAGTCTTCGGTGTGGCAATGGCGCCAGATCACCATCTTCTCAAGCAGGAAAAAAACCAGAATGCCGCACAGCACCGTGAGCGTGACGGAGTGCGCGTCCACGCCCGGAACCTCGAACGCGTGCGGCAAAATCGCAAGAAACGCCGCGCCAAGCAACGCGCCGATGGCAAAGCTGACCATCGGCGAAAGCATCCGCGTGCGCACGCGTTCCGGCAGCAGCAGAAAAGCGCCGGCCGCCAGCACGCTCAATACACCGCCCAGGGCGGTGAAAACAATAATCCAGAGAATCAGGGAATTCATTTTCAGGAACCGCGCGGCAGGAAAACCGGCATCATAGCCTAACGCGCGTTTTTATCCAGCCAGATCAGCGAGGCCATGCGCCCGCAATTGCCGTCTCGCCGATGCGAGAAAAACAGATTACGTTCGCGCAGCGTGCAACGCAATCCACCGTAAACGGCATGCACGCCCTGCGCGCGTAACCGCCGCCGCGCGATATCGTAAAGATCGGCCAGCCAGTGTCCCTTGCGGTTGTGCAAAGGTGTGAAGGATTCCTCCAGTTCGCGGTCTATCCTTATAAACGTCTGCCGCACCTCATCACTGACTTCGTAGGCCGACGGACCGATGGCCGGACCGAGCCAGGCCAGCAGGTTGGCGGTCGGCAACTGGATCTTTCGCAGTCCTTCTTCGACGATTCCCGCCGCCAGCCCGCGCCAGCCGGCATGCAGCACCCCAATGCGCGTGCTGCGCCGGTCGCAAATAAAAATCGGCAGGCAATCTGCCGTCAGCACCGCGCAGACCACGCCGGGCGTACCAGTCACGCAGCCGTCAGCTTCTTCGCGGGAACCGGCATCGAAAGCATCAATGACGCGTGACCCGTGCACCTGCGTCAGCCAGATCGGGTCAGCAGGAAGGTTCAAGACTTCGCTCAGCAACGCGCGATTGCGACGCACGATGCCCGGTTCGTCGCCCACGAGGTTGCTGAGATTGAATGACGCATACGGCCCGACGCTGAATCCGCCGTTGCGCGTCGTCGTCAGCGCCTTCACGTGCACCGGCGCCGGCCAGTCGGGATAGACGAATTCGAGGGTATTAATAGCTGCCATCTTTGGTTTTTCTGTCCTGCTGATGGGTGATATTACAAGGGATATCGGCGTGTCGCTACAGGCGGGACATTGATGCGGTCCCCTGTTATTTATTGAACTACCTTCGGCGGATGACAAGACTGATCGCGGGCAGCCCCACCCCTGTATCCTTGGTAACTTTGATTTGAACCATTCCTGTTTTTTGCCCTTCGGTGAGATTTTGGCCGCCCAAATTCGATCCTGTCGAACTTGTCTTTTTTCCCCTCAATACAAAGACATTTTGCACGGAGAAAGCCGTGACATGGCTTAGTGCGTGCTTGGGTAATTGCCTAATTTGATTCACTTACTGTATTGTGATCTTGCTTTAATAACAATCTTAACCCAGAGAGGAGGATGAAAGATGTTAAATAAATATAAAATCGTAATGTTAGCTGTATCGGCATTATTAGTAACAGCGTGCGCTACTATCCTTGGAGATAAAACCCATCTAATGAACGTTAACAGCACCCCAAGCGCTGCAAGCGTAACAATCACAGACGAGAAGGGCGTAGCCGTATTTGCTGGACAAACCCCAACGAATGTTACCCTACAAAAAAGCGATGGGAGTTACTGGGGAAAGAAATCTTATATAGTCACAATCACGAAACCTGGCTTTGGAGCACAAACCATTCCGGTAACCGCCAGCGCCAACGGCTGGTACATCGGTGGCAATATAATTTTTGGCGGTTTGATCGGTTGGTTCATCGTGGACCCCCTTAATGGCGCGATGTACAACTTATCGCCTGAAAATATCAATGCAACATTAGGAGAGAAAACTGCCCACAATAATAAATCTACCGACGGGAATATCGCCATTGTCTTATTGGAAGATGTACCTATGTCTCTACGAGACAAAATGGTAAAGATTGGAAAATAATCTATAAAAAATACAGGTTTTCGGTAAGTGCAGGGTGAACACTGTTCACCCTGCGTCTTTTTCCTGTAACAACTAATCAGCATGCTCCTTGGCATCCTGCGCCAAGGCCTCCATCAATTGGCTCATGTCTTCCGGCACCGACGTCGCCCACTGCACCCGCTTCCCCGTCCCCGGATGAATCAATGAAAGCTTCAGTGCATGCAAGGCCTGACGCTTGAAACTACGCAATTCGTTTTTCAAGCGCTCGCCCGCGCCAGCGGGAATTTTCAAGCGCCCGCCGTACACCGGGTCACCAACCACGGGATAATGCAGGTGCGCCATGTGCACGCGGATCTGGTGGGTGCGGCCGGACTCGAGATTCACCTGCACCAGCGTGTGTGCGCGGTACTTCTTCATCACCCGGTAATGGCTCACGGCCGGTTTCCCCCGTTCGCTCACCGCCATGCGCGTGCGTTGGGTCCGGTGACGCCCGATCGGCGCGTCGATCGTCCCGCCCGCCACCATGACACCATTGACGATCGTGAGATATTCGCGCTCGACACTGTGCTCCTGAAGCTGTTCGATCAGGTGCTGACGGGCGCGCTCGGTCTTCGCGACCACCATCAGACCGGAGGTGTCCTTGTCGAGCCGGTGCACGATCCCGGCGCGCGGCAGCACGGCCAGTGCCGGGGCATGATTCAGCAGGGCGTTCAACAGGGTTCCCTCCGGATTGCCCGCCCCCGGATGCACCACTAATCCCGGCGGCTTGTTGATGACGAGGATATCGCCGTCTTCATGAACGATTTCGAGCGGTATCGCCTGCGCCTTCCAGCTGCCCTCCACCGGCGGCGGTGCCAGGATTTCCACCGCATCGCCCTGCTTGACCTTATCGCGCTTGCGTGGAACGCGGCCATTCAGCAGCACGCGGCCGTCCTCGATCCACTGCTGCAGCTGGGAACGCGTGATGTCGGCGAATAGCGCCGCCAGCGCCTGGTCGAGCCGCTGGCCGGCCAGTTCGGGCGGGATCGACGCCGATAGTTTTTTTTCCTGGTTCATGCCTGCCGCCGGCCTTTCCGGCGCTGCGAAATCGGGTTAAGCTGGCGCGACTTTATACGTTGTGTCGGGGTAAATCGAATCATGCGTCGCGTCACCGGATTGATCGCTGTTCTTTTCATTGCGCTGTTTTTCGCCGGGTGCTCCGGCATCGACGACCCGACAAAGGACTGGCCGCCGGTGAAATTGTACAAGGAAGCCAAGGACAGGGTGACGGATGGTGACTATGAAACCGGCATCAAGTATTTCGAGAGCCTGGAAGCACGTTATCCCTATGGCCGCTACTCCGAGCAGGC
>OBEQ012377100.1_pt1 | contig 10266 bp, 7 predicted proteins | sample 1670901 | NCBI WGS metagenome assembly OBEQ01 (sample SAMEA104232315, study PRJEB22302) | groundwater metagenome | biome: forest; feature: aquifer; material: groundwater | place: USA | collected 2011-08-07 | depth 5.4 m | reverse complement strand
TTGTATTTAATTTTACATAAATTGATAAAGCAATGAATCCTATAATAACTAAACATCCTAAAAAAATATTCTTCATTTTCATATATTACAATTTAAATCTCAACATGCTTATTTCTCCTTTTTTATCTTTTTCAATTTTAACAGGAATAACAAGAAATAGCAATATTTGTTATTTGGCGGAAGGAGCGGGTTTCTACCAGCTCCAAGAAAAACCGAGCTTAGGGTAAAAACCTAAGTTTCCAAAAGAGGCCATCGCTAAGTCTAGCGTGAATCGGCTGAAGTAGATACCCAATCCAAAAGAGATTTTGTTCGTAATGGATTCAGTTTTATTTTTATTGGTGATTCCAAAGCGCACGGCGGCTCCCGAGGAAGGGTCTTGGTTCGCGGCGGCACTGACAAAGGGAATTTTCCATTCAAAGCCGGCTCCGACATAGGGCACCTGATCCACGGGTAAAAATACGTCTAGATTGAGCAGGGCCTCGCGGCTTAGATGATAAGCCATTTCCGTTTGAAAACGAAAGGGCAGGGGAAATGAGGCGTCCTTGATTTTGATGGGCGGGCCCAAATTGGCGATAGAAAAGGCCAGGCCTAAATTTTGGTCGGCGAAAAATCCGGGGGGAAAACCAAAGCCAAAATTTACGGCCGTACTCCAACCGGACAAGTTGGGTCCGATTTTGGTGTTAATATAAGCGAGATTGACTCCCAAGGGTATACCCGATTCACTTTTGACGGCGTAGCCGACGTGAAGGGCGGCGTCCCAAGGACTGAAGTCCCCTGTTTTATTGCCTAAGCTGTCGTAGAGGGCGATACTAGGCTCAACGAGTTCGTGCGTGGCGAAAATGAGTTTGCCGTTGCCCGCCGGCCGCCCGTAGGCTAGACTTGCTTCAATGATTTGCTCCGGTAAAAAGGCGCTGGTGAAAGCCAGAGATTGTTTTTCGGCAATACCGGCAAAGGCTAGGGGGTTCGAGAAACCCGCCGTGAAATCGTGGTTTTGATCGGTTAAGGTATCCGCTAAAGCCGAGCTTCGCGCCGAAGGGTTCAGTTTTAGAAATGCCGCGGCAGTTGTTCCTCGAGCGCTGTCGGTGAATGGATTATTTGGGAAGAAACCAGGATAAATCGGTTGAGCCAAAAGGGCTATGAAAACTAAAAGAATAATGTTTTTTTCTGGCGTCACGCCTAGGATTCTATTAAAATGAGATCAATGAATCTTGACATCCGTAAAGCGATTCTCAGCATGGAGCGCTACAAGCCCGGCAAACCCATCGCTGAATTAAAACGTGAAATTCCCGGTTTAGTTTACAAGCGCGTTATCAAATTGGCTTCTAACGAGAATCCGCTTGGCCCGTCTCCTAAAGCTCTGCGCGCCATTGCTCGCGCTTTGCCCGAGCTTCATCGCTATCCTGAAAGCACGAGTCCTTTGCTTCGGCAAAAACTGGCGCGAAAATACAAGATTGATTTGGAGTCAGTGTTAATCGGTTCGGGCGCGGATGAAATTTTACGCTTGGTCGTGGAGACATTTCTGGGGCCCAAGGACGTGGTGGTGGTGAGCCGGCACGCCTTCTCTCGATTTAAACAGAACGCGCAGTTGATGGGCAGTCGCGTCATTGAAGTTCCGATGAAAGAGTACAGACACGATTTGCCGGCTATGGCGCGAGCGGCCAGAGCAAATCGCGCGAAGGTAATTTTTGTGGCCAATCCCAACAATCCGACGGGAACTTTTAATAACAAAAAAGAGCTGGGTAAATTTTTTGATTATCTTGGACCCGGTGGTCCATTGGTGGTTCATGATGAGGCTTATTGCGACTTCGCGGCTGATGCCTGGCCAAAAGCATATCCTCAAACTTTGCCCGGCTACGATAGGCTGTATTCTAAATTGATTGTTGTGCGCACGTTATCCAAGATTGTTGGATTAGCCGGTTTGCGCGTGGGTTACGCGGTCGCGGACAGCCATATTATCGCGGCCATGGATCGCGCCCGTTTAATTTTTAACGTAAGCAGTCTGGCGCAGGTCGGGGCTTGCGCGGCTTTGGAGGATAATGGCCACATTAAGCGCACGCTGGAGATTATTCGTGAAGGAAGAATTTTTTTGGTTGGCGAGCTTAGGAAATTGGGATTTTTAGTTATTGAGCCCAATGCTGTTAATTTTCTTTTTGTAAGGGTTCCCAAATTTTCCGGCAAAGAAATTTTTCAGGCTTTGCTCAAGCGCGGCATAATCGTTCGCCCCATAGAGGAACCGGGAATTACGGACTTTATTCGTATTACCATTGGGTTTCCCGGTGAAAACCGCGCGTTGATCGCGGCCTTGCGAAGGATTCTTCCTTAACCATGAAATCTCCCCGGCTCACGTCTCTTAAAGATGTCATTGCCATAGACGGTCCTGTTGGGGTGGGGAAATCCGCCACGGCGCGGGCAACGGCCAAGAAGCTTGGCTTTCTTTTCATGAACACGGGGGATATGTATCGAGCCCTAACGTGGAAGGCTTTGAAGGAAGGCGTTGACATCGCGGATTCGCGCGCGGTTTCCGATTTCTTAAAGCACAAGATGGCTTGGAAGTTTAAGGCGCATGAGGGGATTTTGAGGGTTTATATCGACGGCGTGGATCTCTTCCGGCAGTTGCGCAGTGAACGAATTTCTCGCGCTACTCCCACGGTAGCGCAGTATCCCGCCGTGCGCAAGACGCTTCGCAAACTGCAAAGGGATATTGCCAAAAAAGGCAAAGTAGTTTTGGAGGGTCGTGACACAACAACCCATGTTGCCTCCGACGCGGTTTTAAAAGTTTATTTGGATGCTCCGGCGAAAGAACGCGCTTTGCGCCGTTATCGCCAGCTTATAGCGGAAGGCAAAAGGGTGAAGCTAGCCAGCATCTTAGACGCGCTCGTGACTCGTGATCGGAGAGAGAAAAAAAGAAAAATAATGCCGGGTTTCAAGTCCCGCGGTACGGTGATCGTTGATACCGCTAACTGCTCTTTGCATGAAGTGGTTGATAAAATTTTAGACCTCTACACGCGCTTACGGTCCCCCGGGGGATTGCTATAATCTGGGGCGGATTAAAATTATGCGGGCCAATAAAGAAAACGACGATTTTCTAGAAAAAAAACCGGAGACGCCGGAAGAGGAAGATTTCGCGAAACTATTTGAAGAGCAGACGAGTGTCGCCGATTCCGCCAATGCCGGGGAAATCTTTTTAGGAAAAGTCATCGCCAGAGAGGGTGATGTGTATTTGGTGGATGTTGGCGCCAAATCAGAGGCTCCCTTGCCCGCGGCTGAAGTTCCGCCGGAACTTGCCGTTGCCGCCGGCGCGCTCTTGCCGGTCATGTTTGTGGGGCGCGGCCGGGAAGATGGCGGAGGAAGGAGGCTTTCTTTTCGCGCGGCCCTGCGAAATCTTCAGCGAGAGACCATTGAGAATCATCTGAGTAATAAGACAAGGCTAAAGGCGCGCATTTTCCGCTTTCAGGGCAACGGATTTTATGCCGGCATTCACGTGGAGAGTCAGCGTTTCAAGGGGTTGCCGCCCAAGCTTTGGGCATTGATGCCCTTTCCCGCTTTTTTGCCTGTGGACCAAATTGATCAGGTAGATCCTAGGCCGCTTAATCGTTGGATGTCGAGATTGGTGGATGTTAAGATTACGGCCTTGGACTCGCGAGGCACGGCCATTATTTCTCGCCGAAAAGTTTTAGAAGAGGACAAAGAATCGTTGCGCCAGGAGACTTTTGCAAAAACCAAAGAAGGCGGTATTTTAGTGGGGCGCGTTAAAGAGGTAGCCCAGGAGCATGTGATACTCGATGTCAACGGCGTGGATGCTTATTTATCTCAGATGGACGCTTCTTGGTACAAACAAGTAGATTTGAAGAAGTTTTTCCGCCGCGGGGAAAATCTTGAAGTCAAAGTATTGCAGTGCGACAAGGAAAAAAATCGCATCAACGTGAGCCTTCGCGCGTTGTTGCGTCATCCGGCGGATGAGTTGGTCAAGGCGTTTAAGGTAGGCTCGACTGTTGAGGTTACCGTGATTCGTTTGCTGTCTAACGGGGGGTGCCTGGTTCGTTTGCCCAATTCAAAGCGAGAGGCCTATATTTCCGAGCGGGAATTAGATAGCGATACCGCGATACTGGCGGGTTCAAAAATTAAAGCCATGGTAACGGGAATTGATCGCGAAAACATTCGGGTTATGCTTTCTCCAAAGCGATATGAGCACGTTCAGATGCCTAACACGATTGCCAAGTATTACCAGGAGAACCAGCCGATTCGGTTAGGGGAACTTCTCAAAGAGGAATGAAGACGTTTAATTGGAAGGCGCTGGGTAGGCGCCTTGCCGTGATGGGTTTGGCCGCCATGTTTTTGGCGGGAGGATACGAGGCGTATTGCCATTTTTTGCGCCCCAAGGATTTTCTTGACTCACGCTATATTCCCAAGGAAGCCGGTGATTTTCCGGGCCGCGCTAGCGTTGAATTGAGCATTGCCGGCTATAAAGAAGCCTTGGTGGAGGAGCCCGAGTCTCCGCGACTTTTAACCGCTTTAGGGATTGCCTATTACGCCTTAGGCAGGGAGTACGCGGTGGACGCGGTGAATGCTTTGGAATCCGCCAAGCACGCGGGCGCGCTGGATGCCAGAATTTTTTATTATCTCGGTCGTTTGTATAGCGATTTGGGGTTGTTTCCTTTCGCGTCGCAGGAATTCGAGAAATTTTTAAGGCACTATCCTGGCGATAAACAGGGGAGGCTCGAGCTTGCCAAGTTGTACTACGATTTAGGCAGTTTTCATGAAAGCGCCAAGATTTATGAGGTACTGCTTGGTGAACGCTGGGCTTCCAAAAACACGACGGTTCGGGAAAATCTTGTCCTTGCTTATTTTAAACTTCAGGATTGGGACAAGGTGGTCGCCTTAGGTACCCAGCTTCGCGGACAAAACACGGAACATTCCAAAGAACTTTCTTTTTTCCTGGCGGAAGCGCTGCGCAATTTGGGCCGTTTTGACGGGGCTTTGCCGCTCTACGAAGAGGCTCTATCGGCTCCAATCGCTAAGGAGCAACATTTAGAGGCCTTGGAGGGGAAACTGACTTGCATGCTTAAACTCGCGGATCAGGATCCCTTGGGAGTCAAAGCGTTGGCTCAGGAGCTTCTTAAAGAAGACAGGAATAACACACTTGCTAAAACCACTTTACGAAAACATAAGGCAAATGCTAAGAAAAGAACGTGAGACGATTTTGTCTTATTTTCGTTTGCCTGGCTTTTGTTGCTACGCTTCATTCTGAAGGTTACTTCGGTAAAAACCGCCTTTTAAAACGCCCTTACCCTTACAAAGTTTGGGAAACCGATCACTTTTTAATCCACTATTACGAAACCAATCCTCTTTTAATTGAGGAGTGCGCAACCTATTTGGAAGCGGCCTTTAGCGATATTACTGCTCGCTTAGACGCCAAGCCCGATAAAAAAATCCCATTTTTTGTTTATACCAATCATAATGAATTCGAGCAGACGAGAATCGTCGATATCGGAGAAGGTACCGGGGGAGTTACGGAATCTTTTAAGGACAGGCTTCTGGTTTTTAATAGCGGCTCTCAGAGCTGGCTGCGTCATGTGATTTTTCATGAATTTACGCATTCGACCGAATTCGCTATTTTAAATTCCGGTTTCTGGAAATCCGCGCGGTTAATTAAAAGTATTCTTTATCCGCTTTGGATCATGGAAGGTATGGCCGAATATATGGCCGGCAACATTGATGAAACAACAGACACTATGTACGCGCGGGATTCCGCCACAAGCAAACGCTCACCCCCCTTTGATCTTAAAGATCTGCACAACTTCAATCACCTAAAACCTAATCAGGTAACCAAAGCGTATAAGCAGGGAGCCTTGGTTCTCAAATTCATCGCCGAAGAATACGGCGAGGAAAAACTTTCCGAGATCTTGAAGTCGTTTTGGGCGCGTTATGACATCAATACTGTTTTGATCGATGTTTTGGGAATTGATCTGGACCGCTTGGACAAGAACTTCAGAGAGTGGCTGGAAGAAAACTACGCTGAAACTTCCGTGGGCTTGGATGAAGCTTCGCGTTATGGCGCGCGCTTGACTGCTTCCGAACCGCCCATTCCCGTTTTCCGTTGGTCGCCCGTATCTTCGCCGGGCGGGGAAAAGATTTACTACATCGCTCTGCGCGAGGGTTTCCCGGCGATTTATGAATTGAACACCAAAACTCACAAACAAAAAATAGTGGTTGGAAAATCCTACGGAAAAATAGATTGGATTGCTCTGGAAAATCGCAATCTCTCGATTTCCCTAGACGGGCGGTATCTTTATTTTATTGGGGAAAAAAATGAAGATGACTATCTTTATCGCTATGACCTTCAAAAGCGTAAATTGGTTCGCCGTGCGGTGGCGGGTTTGAATGTCTTAAAGAGTCCGAGTCCCAATCCCGTTAATGCCAATGAGGTGGCTCTCTCCGCCATGGAGAATGGATTCAATGATATTTACATAGTGGATTTTGATAAAGGGGCGGCAGAGCTTCGTGTGACGGAAGATCCCAGAGACGATGACGAACCGATTTTTACCAAAGACGGTTCGGCGATCATCTATAGTTCTGAAATGCCTGTTTCTGCCGCGGGTTATCCTAACCGTGATCTTTTTGTTTGGCATCGCGACACGAAAGTCGCCGCGCTGATTTTGCGTTCTCCGGCTGTGGAGAAGGAGGCCGCTTTATCTTTAGACGGCAATCATGTGTTTTTTGTTTCGGACTTAAACGGGGCCTGGAATCTTTATGATGTGGACTTAAGTAGTTCCCAGGTGTTTCGAAAAACCAACGTCGTTGGGGGGGTTTTCTCTCCGAGCCAAGTTAACGAAAAAGATGTTTTGTTCGCTAATTTTAGAGACGGAGAAGTCGACGCTTATTTAGGGACGCGAGAGAAGTTTCTTAACGAGAACGTTACCGCCTTATTTAGTTTGGGGGAACTTTCTAAATTAAAACCTCAGGAAGTAATTGCAAAAGAAAAAGAATCACAGCTCGTACCGGCCTTGCGATACCGTGGTCCTTACAAAACCAGCTTCGGCACGGATTTGTTTTTTCCCGCTTTCTTTTTTTTGACTCAGGGGGGATTATTCGCTTTAAGTTATTGGCAGGGTTCCGATCTCTTGGGTTACCACAGCGTGGCTAATCAAATATTAATTAATTCAGGATCGAATCTATTGGATTACTCCTTGCTCTACGCTTACGCGCGGTATCGGCCAACCTTGGAATTGATTTTGAAAGGTGCGCACTACCCCGATTTCAGTGAGATTAACGATCAGGGGGGAGTCTTAAGAAAAAAAGAGCATCTGCAGGCAGGTTTGGTGAGCTATCCCTTAGACCGGTTTAATCGTTTAGAAAGCGGACTGGTTTTTGTAGAGCGCAACTATTCGTTTCCTGATTCCAGCGAATCGCTGTCCAGTCCTCAGGATCTTCACGTTTTAGGTCAGTACGTGCGTGATACAACAACCGCTCCTTATCTTGTGGTCACGCGGGGTTCTCGTTTGATGGTGGGCACGCGCAAGGGTTCGAGAGCTGGAAATTTTGATCTCAGCTATTTGACGAAGTATCTTGAATGGCATCAATACTTTCCTATTGCCAAGGATTCCGCTATCGCTTCTCGGCTTGCCATTAATTCGAGCAATGGACTTGATCCCGAAAAATTTCCTTTGGGAGGTCGCGGGGGGGTTCGGGGATACGCGGCCGAATTTGAGCCTAGTCGTTTTCACAATACTTTGGTTCATAACTTTGAGATTCGCGTGCCGTTGGTTCCCGACTTAAATTACCACATGTGGTACATGTTTCCGGATTTTTACATTAAAAATATTTACTTGGGCGTCTTTAGCGATCAAGGTATTCGTTGGAACGAGAACACCAAAGACTTGGTGCGCAATAAGCGTTTAGAAAACCGTCGAGACTTTTTTCACGCGGCGGGACTAAATCTAAAGTTTAATACCTTCATTTTGGAAACATTTCCTTTTTTCTTTTCTTTGGAGTGGGCTAAACGCACGACGGAGCGCGGCCACGTTTTCTATGGCTCTGTTTTCCAGTTCTTTACCTTCCGGTAAGTGAATGTCAGCAAAAATTTATCGACTTGGCGTCGCATTTTGCGCGTGTCTATTCTTTACCTTAATCACCTTTAAAATCAACAGACCCTGGGAATTAATGCACGATGATGACGGCGTATTTACGACGGCGCTTGCCATGGGACACATTAAGCTGGGGCTTCGAGGCACCCGCGCTTCAGCGCTGGAGAGTCCAGCCTCCTCTTTTCAGATTAAGACGCTGGGCACCCGCGCTCACAATTTCCAGGTGGATACTATTTCAGGCGAGATTGTGCCTTACCCAAACCATCCGGCAGGGCTGGGCCTGGTTATGGCCATTCCAATTTCTATTTTCGGACCGAACAACCGGGCGGTCATTCGTTTGGCGCCTGTTTTGTTTCATTTTTTAACTTTAGCCTTACTGGTGCTTTACATCAGAAAAACCTACGGAGACCGGCAGTCGCTGGTGGCGGCGTATTGCTTGGCCATTATTCCCATGAGCTCATTTCTTGCCAGAACGGTGTATTGCTCGCCGTTTGTTCTGCCCGCCATGGTAATCTTCGTTTTGACCTACTTTAGGCTCTTAGCCCCCCGCTCACAGAGTTCGGGGGGACAGCAGGCCCGCCAGGGGCGGGTACCCCTGCTAGAGGGGCAAATAAGGGCCAAGGACTGGATATTGTTGGTCGCGGCCTCGTTGTGGGGGAGTCAAATGGACTGGCCATTCTATTTCGCTCTTTGGGCGTGCTTGGTTCACGCGTTAATTATTTATGGGACAACCAAAGAAAAAAAGTATTTAAAAATCGCCACAGGAATAACCCTGCTTGGACTATTGCTCGCGGCGCTCAATATCGCTCACGCGTGGTTGGCCTTCGGGCACTATGGAATAGCAAGGGTGCTCGAAAAATTTCAATACGCCACGCATCCGGAGCATCATGGCTGGACGGAAATAGCGGGCAAGGCTCTCGATTTCCTGAGGCGTTACTTCACGGAGGTTGTATTTCTAGCCGCGTTTTTCTATTTGTACCTTCGAGTCAAGGAGTGCCTCATTAAGAAAACTCTCGAAAAGAAAGACCAGATAATTTTGATTTTTTTCGCTATAGGTCTGTGCAATCTTGTGGCGACTCGCACTTACATCAGGACTCACCATTACTCTGGATTCTATTTGATTCCCTTCATGACACTCGCGTTTATAGAAGTATTGCAGTGGCTTAAAACCAAATACACAATGAATTTTAAAAAGATTCAGGCTACGGCGCTGATTTTGATTACGATATCTTCTGCCATAACCTTAAAGATAAGACACACTAGGCTCCACGACTACTCCATTAAGATCGCTCAAGATCTCCGGCACTTCATGTAGGCAAGGCCTGAAAAGAGTAAGCAAAGCTTTGGTACCACTCAAAACACCAAGGCCTTGAAAGTAGACAAACTGATCAATTCAGGTATCCGGGTATCCCGCGAATTGAACCGGGTAAGACCACCAAAGCGCCGGAAGCCAAACTTGTAACTCGCTCAAAATCAGGTAGTTTCGAAAACGCGGTTTTTGGGGCGGTTGTTTTGTCTTTTTTGATTTTTTTGTTTTTTACTTTGTTGGTTTGTTTTTATTTTTTTATTTGCTTTGTGTTTGTTTGGTTGTTGCCTAATTTTTGCGCGGCCTTTGGTTGTCTTTTTGAGGTTGACGGGTTTTTTAGATTCGTTTTTTAAGGTACCCGGATGTGGCACAAAAGCGATTAAAGGGAATCTCAAAAAAGCGTTTTACGCGTTTAAATCGCTTTCCCGTTTTTGGCATCTTTTTTGGTTTTGTTGGCGCCCTTTATGGTCTTTTTGGTTTTTGATATCCGTTTGCCGGGGTGCCCGGATATTCCAGATTTTGGCTTCTTGGTTTTGCCAAGTTTTGGGTATTCGGATATCTGGCTCCACCGGTCTCTCTTGTGGTCTTTTTGGGTCCGATGGGGTCCTGAGATGTTCCCAAATTTCAGCCTAAATTTTTGCCTCGATTTTGCCTGCCTGTTGCGCCTTGTTCTGGGTGTTACCAGAAATTGTTAATTTAATTGATTTATTTAGAGTGCTAATTCTGAAATACTTATAAAGCGTGCCAGTATAGTATCTAAAAGCATTGGAAATAAGGAGTTTTATATGGTAAATTGCCATGCTTTGAAAGCAGATGTATTGGGTATGCCTATTGTTATTATTTAACATAATAGAAATTATGCAAAGTAATTATAAT
>OBEQ012213690.1_pt1 | contig 10269 bp, 11 predicted proteins | sample 1670901 | NCBI WGS metagenome assembly OBEQ01 (sample SAMEA104232315, study PRJEB22302) | groundwater metagenome | biome: forest; feature: aquifer; material: groundwater | place: USA | collected 2011-08-07 | depth 5.4 m | reverse complement strand
TAGGTGCCGCGCACTTGCGGCAAAGTTTTTTTTACGGCTTTAAGTAGATCGCCTTGATAATTTTGATAAATCAATTTTGCTAAAATTTCCGAATCCGTTTCTGATTCCAAGTTTTGATCTTGGAGCTCTTTTTTTAACTCCCGGTAATTTTCTACGATACCGTTATGGACCAGCGCCAGCTTGCCCTCGCCCGCCGTATGCGGATGCGCATTTTTTTCACTCACCCCGCCGTGGGTCGCCCAGCGAGTATGCGCAATACCTAAATTTCCATCAAAAGCCTGGCGGTCAATTTTTTTTACCAAAAAGTCTACCTTGCCGACTTCTCTGATACGCTTTATTTTACCGTTATTCAGCACGGCAATACCGGCAGAATCATAACCGCGATACTCCAAATCACGCAACCCTCCCAAAAGAATAGGCAACGCCTGTTTTTTCCCAATGTATCCGACAATGCCACACATGGATTTTAGTGTAGCAAAAATTAAAAATTTAGGCTAATATGTCAATAATATGAAGGGAATAAGAAATATTGTTACTGTAGGCGGGGGTACCGGGAGCTATACTGTTTTGTCGGGACTGAAAAATATTCCAAATATTTCTTTAACTGCGCTTGTTTCTATGGCGGATGATGGAGGTTCTACCGGGGTATTACGAGACGAACTCGGGGTATTGCCTCCCGGAGATGTGAGGCAATGTCTGGTTGCTCTTTCCGAACATAGTGACATAGTGCGTAAGTTAATGAATTATCGATTTGAAAATGGAGGTCTCTCTGGTCATAGTTTTGGTAATATTTTTCTAGCGGCGCTCGAGAAAGTTACCGGGGATTTTGTAAAAGGCGTAGAAGTAGCGTCAGAAATTCTAAAAGTTAAAGGTAGTGTAATACCAACAACCAACAATAAAGCAGAACTATCAGTAATGCTCTCAGATGAAAAAATTCTAGAAGGTGAAAATAAAATACAAAATGCAAATCTTCAAGATGTTGGCATTAAAAGTATTTTTTATAAAAAAAATGTAGAACTCAATATAAATGCAAAAGAAGCATTGTTGAAAGCTGATTATATTATTCTCGGACCGGGAAACTATTATTGTTCACTTATTCCGAATCTTATAGTGGGTGGTTTTAAGGAAGCTATTAGTGAGAGTAAAGCAAAGATTATTTTACCCGTAAATTTAACTAACAAATCAGGCCATACAACCAATTGGAAAGTTAGCACTTATGTAAAAGATGTAGAAAAATATTTAGGAAAACAGGTAGATTTTATTTTAGTCAATAAAGACAAATTATCTCAGGAGCAAATTGAACGCTATAAACAAGAGGAAGGAGAAGGAGTAATTATTGAAGACGATTATAATGACCAGCGTGTTATTAGAGCGCCTATACTTTCCAATATTATATTTGAAAAGACTAAAGAAGATATTCTGCCAAGCACAAAAGGATTTATCAGACATGATTCAAAAAAGCTGGCGGAATGCATAAGGAAAATAATTGAAAAATAACCATGAAATTTATTTTTGATTTTGATGATGTTTTATTTAATAACACCAAACAATTTAAGGAATATATGTATGAATGCTTGGAGAAAGCTGGTATTTCTCGAGATGTTTCTGAAAAATATTATAAGACAGTACGAGAAAATCAATTCTGGTTGAAAGACTTTTTGCGTCATTTTTCTCTTGAAGAAAGCACGTATGAAAAAATGTTAAACGAGAGTAAAGGTTTTGTAAACACAGAAATGCTAGCTCTGATAAAAAAGCTGGGGAAAGAAAATTGTTATATAGTAACTCATGGAAATGAGCAATATCAACGAGACAAAATTAGAATAACAGGCATTAAATCACTGGTACATCAAATCGTAGTAATATCAAACAGCAAAAAAAATGCCGTAGAAAAAATATGCGCTAAACATAAAAACGAAAAAATAATTTTTATTGACGATAAAGCCAAACATTTTGAGAATCTAGATTTTAAAAAATATCCAAACTTAAAGACAATTCTGTATGACGAAAGAGGTCTTAAAAAACTGATGTTAGAAATTAAAAAATAAACTTACTTTTCCAAAGGTTTAAACAATTCTTTTAATTCTTCCATTTTCGCTAGGTTAAGGTTGGCTTCATAAAATTTTATAATCACTAGTATCTGGGATTTTCTTTAGTAGATGATCCCCCTAATTCGTCATGCTCCTAGAATTTGTTCGCGCTTTTTTTCCAAATCGTGCTTGAGCTTCATTACTAAACCTCGCGCTCGCAAAACTACAACAGCAGGCATGGGTTTGCCTTTCCGTGCCCCGCTTTGGGTAATTATTTCCTTAATGCGGTTAAACTCTTCCATAAAATACTTATCGTTTTCGGGAAAGCATAGTTCTGAATAAAACTGGATGTTTAGGAGAATGGCGTTTATATTGTTTATTCGGTAAGGATTTTTATTATATTTTTCTAAGGCCTCTTTGTTTGCCTGCGCTTCCAGCGCTTTGCGTTCTTGACAATCTAATAATGTGTCAGGTTTAGGATAGTCATAATTAAAATCGTTGAGAAAATAATTCATTTTCTCAATTCCTTTATCAATATATTCCAGGATCTCCTTTCTTTCTGGATTCCTCGCTGGTTCGTTATTCCGTTCTCCTTCCTTCATGATATCGCGTGGTTAGTTTTATAATCATTACTTCAAGAGCCATTTGGCTTTGGGGATATTTTTCTACCTCGCCAAGCGAGCCCGTAAAATAAGGTGTTTCTATTTCTATTATTTCTTTTCTATAATTTCCAAAATTTTATTTAATTTATCGCTCTCTATTGAATCTAGATGTTTCATCAATACTTCAATATCCTTCTTTGCTTCTATATTTGTTTCGTAATCCGCATCGGCTCGTAATTCTGAATGTCTACTTTGTAAATTTTGCCCCACCATAATAATTGAAAGTAAAACAAGCTGTAAAAATGTTTGAGCTATCCATGAGATTGTAGTAGCTGTGCCTCCGTGTAATGCTTCAGGAAGACTAATCAAAGCGATAAGTGTAAACACAATTGCACACCACATAGTGCCCACCATGTTGGTGATAAAGACTGCAACTTTATCCAGCGCTGTTAAACTCTCTTTATGTTCTTTATTTATGTTTCTTACCATAGCTAAATATCACTTCGTTACTCTCACAATTTAATCATACCACGAAACACGAAAATTTTTCAATCCTTGGGCTTATTTTGATAGATTTTTGTTTTACTAAGTATAGATCTTTGTTGTGCCTATGTAATTTATATTGAAACTGATATACTTTTATATACTAAAGAATAAATTAAGGCATGAAAATTGGAAAAATATCCCAATCACTCGCATTAATATCAACCGTCGCTATCGTTTTCGGTCTTGTTCGTGTTACAAGACAATATATGTTTTGATTGTGTATTAAGTAATAGTTCTAAATTTATCCAATTGGGGCCCAAAAAAACATATTTTATATTTATATCGACGGGATGTTTAAATTACTGTTCTTGTGGGAAGTAATTATGTTAATATAAAATTTGTCATGAAAAAAATCTTCGGCTTGCAGAAAAATATATTCCTCCTCGGCATCGTCAGCTTTTTCAACGATCTTTCGTCAGAAATGATTTTATCAGTTCTGCCTGCATTCTTTACTTCTGTGTTAAAAGCAGGAGCAGCTTCACTCGGCCTGGTTGAAGGTATCGCGGACGCAGGAGCGAACTTTATCAAAATTTATGCGGGAGGACTATCAGACAAGATACAGAAGCGTAAGCCATTTATTGTTTTGGGCTACTTTATTTCCGTCATTACTCGTCCTGTATATCTTCTTGCTTCATCCGTCGGCGGAGTGGTTGGACTTCGACTTACCGACAGGGTGGGTAAAGGATTGCGCGAAGGGCCAAGAGACGCCATTATTTCTCTTTCCTCTCCTAAAGAAGAACTCGGTAAATCATTCGGTTACCATCGGGCGATGGATACAATGGGCGCGATTCTAGGTCCTCTGGTGGCTTATCTTATTCTTGCGAGTTTTCCAACGGGTTTTAGTAAAATTTTTATCATTTCTTTCATTGCCGGTATTTTCGCTATTGGAGCAACACTATTCATTACAGATGTCATTGGTAATGTGAAAGACAAAAAGCTTTCACTTGCCTCACTCGCCCTTTTTACAAAAGATTTTCAACTCTATCTTCTGTCTCTGTTCATCCTCTCAATGGGAAGCTTGCCGGTGGCTGTGATACTTCTGAAAACTCAAAGTGTGGGAATGACGCTCGCCTCAATTCCACTTTTCTATATGCTATACAATATTTTATATGCAGGTTTCTCTATTAGTGGCGGCAAATGGAGCGATCGCATCGGACAAAAAAGAGTTATCTTTATCGGCTACTTATTTCTCATTGCGAGTTATATGGTGCTCCTATTTGATCACTCTCTCGTGTTTCTTATCGCAGGATTTTTGCTTTTAGGACTTTTTCCCGCACTTACTGATGGCGTACAACGTTCCTATGCCGCAGCCATTACTGACGAGGAAAATCGTGGTGGAGCGTATGGTCTTGTAAACGCTGTATCAGGTTTTGGCGCGCTAATTGCAGGTATAGCGGGAGGATATATATGGCAGGCGTATGGTTCGGGGGCAGCTTTTTGTATCAGTACAGTACTTGTTGCAGTTGGCTTAGTAATACTTACTTTGACTAAACCAAAACAGAATTTATCCTAAAGAGACTTATTTTCTTCCGCCATCTCCGTTCGAACATTCTCCCACCCAGTAGGTCATTCTACTGAATGAGGTTGAATCAATAAACTAAATCTGACACTGTGAACATGTGTACTCGGGGTTGGGAATTTTTGTTAGATAATGCAGGATGCGTTATTCAATACACCAAAAAGGGCTTACCTTTTTAGGCTTTTTTACATGCCATCTTACTTATTTTGATGATTGAGTTGCTGGTTTTAGTAATTTTGAGGTCGGTGCTGTAACTTTCGGCTTTAACTTCGGTGCAGTTGCTGGTTTTGGTGTTGGTGTTGGAGTGACCGGCTTTAACTTTGGTGTGAATGACTCAGTCTAGAACCTTGCCTTGTGAGGCCCTGTAAGGATTCCTTGAGCGTTTTTATATACTAAATTGATGCGTCTCAGTCATGGCAATATTCTAGGGTTAGAATTAGAAAGATAAGAATTCGAAACAACTAAAATAGGCTGCTCGAGTTTTAGGGTGATAGGAAAGTTCTCAGTTTCTCTTTCTATGTATGCATAAAATGCATCACAATTTTCAATAAAAGTATCTCTTTTTCCAAAAAATCGTAATATATTTAACACAAAATAACTTTTTGGTGCTTTTATTTCAAGTTTTCCAACAGGAACACCTAGCTTTAATAATCCTTGCCTTGCTTGTTTTTTTACAGATTCTAATTTTTTATTTAGAGAATCATCTACTTTTAAATTCAGGGCGAGAGAACCTTTAATTTCTCCCTCATCTGGAATATAAAATTTCTCAATATCTAGCTCACGGGGTAACTCTAATTTTTCCAAAATTTCTACTTTTACAAATTCAAGAAAGCACTGATGCCAATCTCTCATTTCTGTTACCCTTCGAGCGGACTCAAAATCCACATCTAAATCAAATGATACGATGTTCAGTATTGAAAAATGCAAAGTGTCTCTTGGGTATACATATATACCAATCCGAGAATGTGATGGTAGTGACTGTACTGCACATTTTTGTATTTCCTCTATTTTTTCCAAAACATGACCGTTGTTATTTTCAAAGACCCGTGCTGAGATGGTGAGATTGAGTGTCTCTTTTTTTTCTTCACAAAAAATTTTCATAAATAATTTTATTTTGCTGTATCAAAAATCTTTTCAATTCCCATTTCTTCAAGAAAACCTTTTGACATCAATTCAAGGGTTTTTCTATCTAAATTTTGTAAATTTTCCCAGAGCTGAAATGTTTGATAAATATTGTCTTCTTCAATATTTTCCCATTCGTTTGGTTCAATTTCTACAAAGTCATCATCTTCAGGAGTGTACTCTTTATTCATAACCAAAAACGGAAAATAAAAATCTTTATGTTTATCTAAATACTTCAAAATTTTTATGGCCAATTCTCTATTTATATCCATATCTATCTTATTTTTGATCAAATATAAAATAATGTCAACTATTTTAGTTTATACCTACCTTGTCCAGTAAAATCAAGATACTGTTTATCACGCAAAAATTGCAATTGTTGACGAATTTTATCTTTTATATGTTTATTTTCAGGGTGAATAACTTTTAAATCAGGCTCAAAAGCATAAATATCTTGAAGGAAAAACTCCTTTTTATTTAACGCATCAATACAATTCATAATATCTAAAATCCAACCTTTGGCATCTGTTTTCTTGATTTTTTTAAGAAAAATTGTTTTTTGCCATTTATCTAAAACTTGTTTTTTAGGAATTGCTTTTCCGTTTTCTATATAAAATATTTGACCGGCTTTAGGAATTTTTGAAAATAAAATATTCGAACCAATCCAGCCCGCTCTTCGAGCTGTATCTTTTAAAGGATTTCTCTTTTCAATAATTTCTGATACAAAAAAATGTTTTGGCACAACAAAAAAATCATTTACAAACAACGATTCTAAATATCCCATAAAAAAGAAATTTGGTTTAGTTTCAGAATTTATTCTTTCAATCATTTTTGAATAAGCTCCAGCTGGTATAACTTTACCAAGTTTTCCTTTTTTGGATTTTAATTCAAAATCTTCCGCGCATTTTTTACAATAAAAATCAGCTACGGGTCTATTATTTTCATAGTTATAAATTTTTGAATTTCCACAATTTGGACAAAATATTTCATCATCAACCCATTGCTCGGTTAAAACTCTCATTTTTTGAGATAGGTTTGTATACCTATCGGCAATTTTTGTGTCAAAAAATAAATTCATATATGAAATTCGTAATCATCTTGAAAACCTTTGCTTACATCCCATAAACCTTTGTCTACACTTACCATGCGACCAGCGTGAACGGTGAATCCACCGTTTGAAAGATTATATGGTGGATCTGCAAATATCATGTCAACAGAATTTTCTGGAAGTTGGTTTAAAATATCCAAGCAATCTCCATGATACAACACGAAATTTCCATCCATAAAATAGGGTTTATTTTTAACTATTGAAAGTATTTTCCGCTCAGCTACTACCATTTTTCTAGTATAGCATTTTTATGGAAAGTTATAAATTTGTATGCCTGTAGTCACCTGACTTAGCATATGACTGCTGGAGCACTAATTCTCAAACGCGTCTCAGTCGCCCTAGCGCCGTTCGAGTCTTATTCATATCTTAGAGCATCAATTGGATTTTTCTTTCCTGCCTTACGTGCTGGATAGATTCCGAAAACAATGCCAGCAATGCCTGACACTGCAAGTCCAAGGATCACAGCTGAAATAGGAAAAGCAAAGACCCAACCGATAGAAGAAAAGAAAGTTGAAAGGACGAAGTATACAAGACCCACGATACCTGCACCTATTGCGATACCTATTATACCACCTACAAAAGTCAGTAAGATTGATTCAATGAGAAATTGTTGCAAAATATCACCATCCGTAGCACCGACTGCTTTACGAAGTCCAATTTCTCGAGTTCTCTCCGTCACAGAAACCAGCATAATGTTCATTATTCCAATACCGCCGACTACAAGCGAGATAGACGCAATAGCAGCCAAAAAAAGAGTCAATATTGATGTTATATTTCCAAGTAAAGATAAAATATCCTCCTGTGTACGAATAGTAAAATCATCTTTATTTGAATCAACTATACTGTGATTTTGCTCTAGAGTAAACCCTATGCGTGATTTAACAAAGCTAACATCGTAAAGCGCATTTGCTTGGATCGTAATATCACTAAAATAAGATATGCCTAGAAGTTGTGTTTGAGCAATTGTGATTGGCACGATGACAATATTACCCTGATCAACGCCAAACGCCCCAGTGCCCCCTTTCGCTAAAACTCCAACAACGCGAAAAGAAATATTTTTTAGACGAATTGTTTTATTAACTGGATCTACGAAAGAACCAAATAAGGTTTTTGCTAAATCTAGTCCGATAACCGCGACATGATTTGCAGAATTCACATCCCCTTTTGTGAAAGGGTAACCTTGGCCTACAGTAAAATTCCTAACAGGAAAAAGCTCTGCTGTGCTACCTTCATAACTTACTGTTACATTATTATTTTCATAAACCGCATCGGCTTGTCCACGAACTTCAGGAACAGCGCTCTGTATGGATGGTTCACGCTTGAGGGCATCCACGTCTCTTTGTATTAAACTAGTAATGACAATACCTTGAGAAGAAGCTGGAGCGGAGAATCTTCCATTCCCTGATCCGCCCGGAACAATAATAATTAAATTTGAACCAATGCTTTTAACCTGACTCAGGATTAAATCCTGAGCTGATTGTCCGATTGACATAAGGATAATCACTGAAGCGATACCAATAACAATACCCAACATCGTCAAAATTGAACGCATCTTGCCATATGTGAGACTTCGAGTGGAAGTTTTAAATGCATCTCTAAAAAGCATATTATTTTAAATTACCATGATGATGACGATTTGCGATAATTGCTTTATCACTTTCAATCATTCCATCTTTTATTTTAATAATTCGATTTGCGAATTCTGCGGTCTCTGTCTCATGTGTCACCAATATCACAGTACGACCTTTATTATTAAGTGATTCAAGTATTTCCATAACTTGCAGACCTGACCCCGAATCAAGATTGCCAGTGGGTTCGTCGGCAAAAATGACATTCGGATCAGTTACCAATGCTCGGGCAATGGCTACACGCTGTTTTTGGCCACCAGAGAGTTTACCAGCTTCGGTATATAATTTTTCTTCAAGCCCGACTGATCTTACGGCTTCCTCTATTAGAGCCTCGCGTTTATTAGGTAGAATATCAGAATAGAGGAGGGGTATTTCTATATTGTCATACACTGTTAATCTAGATAGCAAATTGAATGATTGAAACACAAAGCCCATGTCTTTATTGCGAACCCGAGCGAGTTCTTTATCTGTCATTTCATCAATACTTTTGCCTTGAAACTTGTAAGATCCTCCAGTCGGCCTGTCTAGAAAACTCAATATATGTAGAAGAGTTGATTTACCAGAACCCGAGGGTCCCATAATGGAAACAAATTCTCCTTTATCGATCAAGAAAGTTACTCCTTGTAACGCCTGCGTTGTAGTTTCTTCTTCTATATATTCCTTTTTTAAATCTTTTACTTCAATCATTGCGTCTTAAGTCCTATATTTAGAACTTGTTCTCCTTCAGTAACACCAGAAATTATTTCAACATTTCCTTTTTGATCTTGGATACCGAGTGTCACGAGATTTTGTTTGACCTTTTTGTTTTCAAGTGTCTTTACGAATGTGCCTTGATCGTTTTGTAAGATTGCATACTGCGGAAGAATGAGTACCTTGTCTTTATGATTTGTTTCTATATTTATGTTTGCCGTGAGTCCGCTTTTAAGCATAGGATTAGGTTTATCGAAGGAAATTTTTGTTTGATAAGTGATTACACCTTGGACATTTGTTTGGGCAGGAGCAATGTAGAATACTGATCCTGTGAATGTTTCATTAGGGAAAGCGTCAAGCGTCATTGTGACAATATCACCGACTAAAATTTTCCCGACATCAGTTTCGGAAACACCTGCATCTACCTCGTATCCAGTATTCGACATTATAGAGACAAGTGGTGTGCTTTGTGATGCGAGCTGTCCTATCTTTGCATCAAACTGGGTAACTGTACCACTGATGGGTGCAATAATCTCTGCATTTTGAAGCTTCGCTTTCACGCTCTCAACACTTGCCTGTGCTTGTTCGACTTGTGCCTGTTGTGCAGAAATATCAGTTGGTAGAGATCCAGCGTGCTTAAGGTCAAGCTGTGCTTGTGATTGTGAGACCGTTAATTTTTGCGAAGCAATATTTTGAGAAATGGTATTTAGATTTTTAGTAGCAGTGTTTACTTCATTGAGTGCTGTAGATACATTTGCCTTATAGGTCGCCAGAGTTGATACACTTAAGGCAGGACTACTATCTAAAGTCTTTGAAACACTGTTTAGTAATTCTCGCACCGTCGCTAAATATGAAATTTCTTCCTGTAGTAGTGTTTCAAGACCAATATTGGATTGATCGATGTTTGTAAGTTGATCTTGCCATTTATTCAATGTGATGCTTGCGGAGGTTCGCTCTGCTTCGGCGTCAATTTGAGATTGTAAATTATTAGTAGTACTGTATGTGAGCTTAATCCCCTGTAGGCCAC
>OBEQ010764282.1_pt1 | contig 10269 bp, 7 predicted proteins | sample 1670901 | NCBI WGS metagenome assembly OBEQ01 (sample SAMEA104232315, study PRJEB22302) | groundwater metagenome | biome: forest; feature: aquifer; material: groundwater | place: USA | collected 2011-08-07 | depth 5.4 m | reverse complement strand
TGAAAATTCTTCCACGTCCCAACCATACGTTTTTGCCAGCGCCTTGATGCGCTTGCGATAAATGGCGGGCGTCAATTCGTCGGGCGCCATCACGGTCAGGCTGCGCGTCAGCATATTGCCCTCGGCGAGTGCGCGTATAGAGGCAAACGCGTCGGCTGAACGGTAGCCATAGAGCGCAATCGTGTTCAGCGCAGCCTCGGTTTTGGATTTGCGATTCGGCAGCGGTGCAGCATTCACTAGCGCAACATACATGGCCGCTTGCGCGGCTGCCTGTCTTTCTGCCTCTTCGCCGAAAACGGCGATACTCAACGCCTTCGGATGTTCGTTCAGCAGCAAGCCCAGGGCTTTGCGCAGATGCTCGTGCGTTTCAAAGGTGCTGGCTTTTGCTTTCAACATCGCAAACACGCCCAGGGTGCCGCCAGCCAGTTCGACAACCACAGGCGTTTTGGCGAGCGCGTCAATTTTCAGGTCGCGTCGTTTCAATACTGCGCGCAATGCTTCCTTGCCGGGCATGTCCGGCAAGGTTTTGCTTGAAGGCAGCAAGACCAATACATGGCCCGCGTTTTCAAGTTGTTTAACAGTCATGGAGGCAGTGTGTTCGCTCAGCTTGGGATGCATGGGTATTCTCGATGAAGGTCGTTTTCTTGATGGATGGGAGGGTTTCCCGGATAATCGCACGGTTTGAAATTCGAACAGCGCATTTCCGACCCAACCCTTAGGGTACCCGAATGAAGATTGAAGACAAAAAACGCGTGCTGAAAGAGATGGTGCTGCACCGTCGGTTTGAAGAGCGCTGCTATCAGGCTTATATCGAACGCAAGATCGGCGGTTTCCTCCACCTTTATCCCGGTCAGGAAGCCTGCTGCAATGGCGTAATGGAAGCTGCGCGCCCCGGCCACGACTATGTGATCACCGGTTACCGCGACCACATCCATGCGATCAAATGCGGCGCCGACCCCAAAGCAGTGATGGCCGAGTTATATGGCAAAGAAACCGGTTCATCCAAAGGCCGCGGTGGCTCGATGCATATTTTTGACGCGGCGCATCGCTTCATGGGCGGTTATGCGTTGGTCGGCGGTCCTTTCCCGCTCGCTGCAGGCATCGCCAAGGCCATTCAATTAAAAGGCGGCGACGAGATTTCCATCTGTTTTCTGGGCGACGCAGCGAATAACCAGGGCGTGTTTCACGAAACGCTAAACATGGCCGCGCTGTGGAAACTGCCGGTTTTGTTCGTCTGCGAAAACAACCTGTACGGCATTGGCACCTCGATCGAACGCTCGACCGCGGTGATTCACCAACATAAGCGCGTCGCTGCGTATAACATTCCTGCCGCCGAATGCGACGGGCAGGACATCGATATCGTCTATCAGCATGCCCGCACCGCCGTAGACCATGTGCGCGCCGGCAATGGTCCCTACTTTCTCGAGTTGATGACTTACCGTTATCGCGGCCACTCGATGTCCGACTCGCGCGGCTACCGGACCCGTGAAGAAGAAGAAATGTGGAAGCAACGCGATCCGATCCTGATGCTGCGCGATCGTCTAATTACTGCTCAGGCGTTGACGATGGCCGAATTTGAGGCATGGGAAAAAGAGACCGACGCCTACATCGAAAACGAAGTGATCAAGTTTGCCGAAGAATCCCCCGAGCCGCTCGTTGCCGAGCTCGAAAAATACGTTTTGGCCGACCGCGAAAGCCAGCTGCGCTGGCTGACCGGCGCTGCCGCTTAAGGAATCATCATGGCTCAAATCATGCTCTGGGAAGCGATTCAGCGCGCCCACGACGAAGAAATGGCGCGCGACCCGCTCGTAATCTGCATGGGCGAAGACATCGGCGTTGCCGGTGGCACTTACAAGGCCACCAAAGGCCTCTATGAAAAATACGGACCGCTACGCGTAATCGACACGCCGATTTCGGAAGGCGGGTTTACCGGTCTGGGTATCGGCGCATCTTTTCTTGGCGTGCGCCCGATTATCGAAATCATGTCGGTCAACTTCGCGTGGCTGGCGATGGACCAGATGTTCAACTCGGCGGCCAAAATTCGCTACATGTCGGGCGGTCAAATCGCTGCGCCGTGCGTGTTCCGCTCGGCCGGCGGCACCGCGCATCAACTCGGCGCGCAGCATTCGGCCCGGATGGAGAAAGTGTTCATGGGTGTGGCCGGTCTGCGTGTTGTCACGCCATCCAATCCGCGCCAGGCTTACGGCTTGTTGAAATCCGCGATCCGCTGCGACGACCCGGTATTCATCAACGAGCACGAGTTGATGTACAACATGAAGGGCGAAGTGCCGGATGAAGAATTTTTCCATCCGCTGGAAGGTTCCGACGTCACACGTTCAGGCACCGATGTGACCTTGTTTGGCTACAACATTTCGGTGCACTGGTGCCTGAAAGCCGCCGAAATTCTCGACAAGCAATACGGCATTTCCGCCGAAGTGGTGGATTTATATTCGCTTGCTCCTTTGGATCGCGCCGGCATTCGCAAATCGGTCAGCAAAACGCATCGCGTCGTGATTGCCGAGGAAGACGAAGCGCCAGTAGGCGTCGGCTCCGAGATCATCGCGATCATCAACGAAGAATGCTTCTTCGAACTCGATGCCGCACCGGTGCGTGTGCATTCGGCATTGGTTCCACAGCCGTATAACCATACGCTTGAAAAAGCCGCGATACCGGATCATGAAGATGTGGTGAATGCAGTGTTGAAGTTGTTTGGTAAAGCGTAATGTGGCGGCGCGGCATGTGCTTTCCGCTTTCCGCCTTCCGCTTTTTTTATTTGTAAGCTTTGAAGCTACCTATGTCCCAACATTACGCCATTACCATGCCGCAGCTCTCGGACACCATGACTGAGGGCGTGCTCGTCAGCTGGGAAAAGCAGCCGGGCGATCGCGTCGAGCGCGGCGATATTGTCGCCACCGTCGAAACCGACAAGGCGATCATGGATGTGGAAGTGTTCAAGGCCGGCTATCTGGCGGGTCCCTTGAGCGAAGTCGGTGCGACGGTGCCGGTGGGCGGCGCGCTGGGTTACATCACCGATACCGTCGGCGATCTGGCGATTGCCGCGGACGAAGTCGTCGCCGAGGCTGCACAAACCGAAATGATTCCGCATCACGCGGGCATTCCAATTGTGATGCCGCAGTTGTCCGACACGATGACCGAAGGCGTCGTCGTGAGTTGGGAGAAACAGCCCGGCGAGGCGATCCGGCGCGGCGATATCGTCGCGACGGTCGAGACCGACAAGGCGATCATGGACGTCGAAGTGTTTCAGGAAGGTTATCTGTCCGGACCCATGGCCGATGTCGGCAGCGTGGTCGAGGTGGGACATCCGATGGGCTTCATCGTCGATGACGCAACGAAGGCCAACGATACGGGCGTCACGATTGGCGCCGATCACAAGATACGCGATACGCATCACGTCGCGCCTGCACCGGCGGACAAACCCGCACGCGCCCCGGCCTTTAAGCCAATGCCTGCACAGGTCTCTGCCAGCGGCAATCTGCCACCGGTCGCGCGCCCCTCAGGCCGGCAAGCCAGTCCCTACGCGCGCAAAGTCGCCGCGCAGCTGGGCGTGAATCTCACCGGTTTGGCGGGCTCCGGGCCGGCGGGCGTGATCGTCGCCGCCGATGTGGCGCGTGCAAAACCTTCGATGGCCGACGTCGCGCATAGTCTGCCGCAGGTCGATGTGCCGGGTCAGGGCCGCGCGATGACCAGCATGGAAAAAGCCGTATCGCATGCAATGACAGCTTCGCTGACGCTGCCGACATTCACCGTTACGGTGAATATCGACACGGCGGCGCTGACAGCGGCGGCCAAAGCGCGCAAGGTATCGGTTACGGTCGCCATCGCCAAAGCCTGCTCGGTGGCGATGGCCAAATTTCCTCGCATGAATTGGGCTTACCAACCCGTCGACAAACTGGTCGAGCGCAGCAATCACGATTTTGGCGTCGCGGTAATGTCCAACGACGGCGGATTGGTCGTACCCATTTTGCATGGCATCGAACATCGCGTGCTGGACGCGCTGCAAAACGACTGGACCAGTCTGGTCGAGCGTGCGCGCGTGCGTAAACTCGCGCCCAACGAATACGTGAACCCTACGTTCACGATTTCGAACATGGGCATGCTTGGTGTGACGCACTTCACCGCGATCCCGACGCCGGGCATTTCCGCAATTCTGGCAATTTCCGCGAGTGGCCCGCAAGGCACGCCGTTTACGATCACCGGCGACCATCGTGTACTGAATGGCGCGGATGTGGCACTCTACCTCAGAGACTTGAAGCAGGCGATAGAACAGCCGGAGACATGGATGAATCAGGGGACAGAAGACGGAGGACAGAGGACAGTCGCTGCTGCAGTCACCAATACGTCTTCGTCGTCTGATCCACAGTCTTCTGTCCTCAGTCTTCAGTCCTCTGACAAGGATATTCCCGTTGTCGTGATTGGCGGCGGACCGGGTGGCGAAGACTGCGCGCGCGATCTTGCCGATCATGGCGTGAAGGTGATGTTGGTCAACAACGAGCCCTTCCCCGGTGGCGAATGTCTGTGGCGCGGTTGCATTCCCTCCAAAGCCTGGCGCGCGGCGGCCGACGTGATTCGCAATCGCGCGCACGACGCCGAGATGGGCGTCGATGGTACAAACGCTGCAAAACTGAATTGGGCGCAGGTCGAAAAACATCGTCGCTGGGTGCAAAGCACGCGCGGCGACATGGCGCTGAAGGCCGACAAAGGCATGAAAATCGACGTGCGTGAAGGCTTTGCTGAATTCAGCGATGCCCACACACTGAAAATCACCCCGGTTGAAGGCGAGCCGTATCAAATCACTTTTGGCGCTGCGGTGATCGCCACCGGAGCACCTGCCTTCGTGCCGCCGATTCCTGGTGCGCGCGAAAATCTTGCGACCGGCGGCGTGGTCACTTCCGACACGATCTGGAACCTCGCCAAGCCACCGAAAAAACTGGGCATCGTCGGCGGCGGTGTGATCGGCGTCGAAATGGCGCAAATCTTCCGCGACTTTGGCACCGAAGTGCTAATGCTCGAGCGTCACCCGCGCATCCTCGCCGAAATCGAAAACGAGATCGCCAAGGCGCTGATCGCTTCGCTGGAAAAAGAAATCACCGTCGTCACCGCTGCCGACATCAAGGAAATCAGCGGCAAGCCTGGCAAGATGAAATTGCGCTACAGCAATAGCGAAGGTGTCGAATCCACTTTCGATTGCGACATCGTGTTGATGGCGACCGGCAAGCGCCCCGACACCAGCAAGCTCGGCATCGATAAAGCAGGCGTCGAACTCGACGGCGCCGCGATCAAGGTCAACACTCGCGGCCAGACCAGCGTGCCCCACATTTATGCAGTCGGCGACGTGATCGGCGGCTATATGCTTGCCCACACCGCTGCTACACAAGGCCGCGTCGCCGCGACCAACTTGCTAGGTCACGGCGGCGAATACGATCAGGACAAGGACTGCGGCGTGACCTTCTCGCGCCCGCAGGCTGGTTTTGTGGGCCTCTCCGTCGCGCAAGCCAAGGCCAAAGGTATCGACGCCGTCGAAGCCAAAATGCCGATGAGCATCGACGCCAAAGCGATGATCACCGGCGAGACCGACGGCATGATCAAACTCGTCGCTGACAAAGCAACTGGCCGCATCATCGGCGTGCACTACCTCGCCGACCACACCGACACTCTGATCGGCATCGGCGTGATGATGGTCGCCGGTGAAATGACGCTGACGCAAGTGGCCAAGGCGATCTTTCCGCATCCGACGCAGACTGAATTGTTTGGTGAACTGGCGCGGCGGTTGTTGAACAGATTGCGGCGGACAACGAAGAAGTAATTTTTGTATCCGTCAACATTGAGGCTTTATACATTTGAATTACGAATGACATATAGTCAAATCGATTCAGATGGAATTAATGTGAGATCATCTACGAGGCTAAAAGCCTTAAGAAAGTGACCAATGTCGATTCAATACAATGACCCACCCCTCGTGGAGCTAATTGCGGAGTTGCGATGGGGACCTTCTTTACCCTCTGCGCAGTCCAATAAGACTCCACCTGTGCCCATCACATTGCCTAGAGCGCAAGACGATGAAGTCTTTATGAACTTTGGTATGCTAATGGCCCAAGAAGGTTATGGGCGACTTGAACGCCTATTGCCAGCCGGTATGCCATTGCCGCCACATTTTGTTACATGTCGATTTAGACCAACTGACGCCAATCAGCAGTCTCCTCTTTTCCAGATTGGTAAGGGGATATTCACTGCAAATGCAATGCCGCCTAACTACGATAGCTGGAAAACATTCTGTCCTATTGTTAAAAAAGGTATAGAAATGCTGATTGATGCACATAAGCGAGCTGGGGAACCTCCTCCTGAAATTAACCAAGCACTAGTCCGTTACATCGACGTATTTAATGATCGATTAACAAGCGGGCGAAGCGTAAGTGACTTTATGAGCGAAGTTCTAGGAGTCCAAGTAACCCTGCCCATGGCAATCACTAACCTCGCAAAGATAAAGATTGAGCCTTTGATTCAGTTCACTGTACCAGTTGAACACGGGTTATTGAGTATGACACTTGGTGGAGGCACACAAGGCGCCGATGTATTGCCTTTGCTTGATACATCGTTATTAATTCAGCGACCTATTGGGTCTGACGTTGACCAAGCTATTCAGGCCTTGAGTGATGCACGCGGAGTAATTCACAGCTTATTTAGGGCCTTAACTGCTCCGATTCACGAAACAATGAGGCCCATATTATGAATTCAATATCTGGATGGACTCTAAAATACCCTTCTATAGGCTTTACAGTTTTTGCACCCTATATAAATAGCGGTCTGTATTACCCATTTCAACAGAAACAAACGACTTGGTATGCTGCATCACTTAAAGATCAGTTAAGGGAATTAAGTAAACTAGATGATAACTGGGATGGGTATGGCGCAGCTAAAATTGAGGCACGAGCTGTAGCTCACGCACAATTTGTACTACCTTCGCTAGACATATCCCCAGACCATCTTCTACCAAGTGTTGCCGGGACAATTCTTATCGAATGGGAAAACATGTTAGGAAGGGCTAGTCTGGAACTTGGAATAGAAACATTCAGCTTTTATACCTCGCCGGCTGTGGGTGCTCCAATTCTCTTGGGCGGAACAATGCAGGAACTCAATGTTGAAGACATTAACTACGCAGTGGCAACTATTGCAGGAAAAGCTATCCCGCAATCTTTGGAAGGCAATAATTGGCGCGTTAGTATCGAGAGCATGGTCTAAAACTGTCCCTCTCAATATTGAAAAAAGTGAATTTCTGACTCGAGTAATTCTGTCTCCATATCATGTAAAAAAAAACAAGATACTGCGTGGCGCATTCAGAGCACCATCAGGTTCAGATGAAGTATCCGTAAGTCGCCGGGCGTTTGTTTCGCCTTGGTTATCAAAAGCCTATGGAAAGCGTTGGGTTCAACGTCCCTATGATGCCGATCCCAAGATCTATAAGGGTTTAGCTTTCATCTCAGTGGATGTGATATTGAATGTAGGGTCAGAAGTTGTTGATTCGCGTAAAGAATACTTAGGTCATGCAGATATTAAACACGGCATTACTCAAAATAAAGGTACGGCTTTGGCACCGGATATACGAAAAGAGCTCGATGAAAGACTGGATAAAATAGTAGAAGCAACCACTTACATTCAAGATAAGAATGCCAATAGTGTTCGATGGAGTCATACTAGTTAGTGAAGTAATTAATGATCATAAGCAAAAGAATTCAAGCAGTCGTTATGTACAGCGTGTCTCTCGCAACGTGTATATCGCCGCACCATAGCACTCTCAAGGTTTCGGAATATGCAATGTCTTGCTAATCATCAATGATCCAGACAGCGCAAACAGCAACACCAGCGGATGAAATTGTCCCGGGCCGAGGTCCATCCCCCCAAACCAGAGGCTGTTTCCGATTGCGCCATTTACGGCGGCAATCGCGATGAGCATGACGAGCAATATTGAACTGGGGATGGGTGTGCCTTCGAAATATTTGACCTTGTCGCCGCCTCCGGCCAAGGTTTCGGCGGTGATGTTGTAACGGGCGAGGCGGCTGACGCCGCAGGCGACGAAATACAGCAACACGATGCGATCCCAAAGGCCGTTCATGCCGACGCCGTAGGCGATCACTGCGGGCGCGACGCCGAACGAAATCACATCCGCCAGCGAATCGAGCTCGCGACCCATCGATGAGGATTTTTGTCGCCAGCGCGCGACGCTGCCATCGAACACGTCGAAGACGAAGGCCAGAACGATCAGCGCACAGGCGATCAATACGTGACGTATTTCGCCATCTTGCAAATACGCCATGATGGCGAACAATGCCCCGACTCCACAGACGGCATTAGACAGAGTCAGCCAATCCGCGAGATGAAAGTTGCGGATCATCGTAAGATGTTTGCGTTGGGTCATCGTGCGCTTTCTACACGTCTTAGAATTTCAATCGCACGCTATCCCACATGCGTCGGAAGAAGCCGCCCTGCTGCACATTTTCCAGCGCGACGACGTTGGCGGTTTGTAATACTTTTCCACTCTGGCGGATTTCGATTTTGCCGACCACTGCACCGGCTTTCAACGGTGCGATCAGCTGGGGTTTAAGCGTGAGCTGTGTCGTCAATGTGGACATCGTGCCGCGTGGCACGGTGACTGCAAGGTCGTTGATCAAACCCACTTTGACTGTACGTGCCGAGCCTTTCCACACCGGCGCATTCGCCAATACTGCACCCTTTTTGTAGAAGGTTTTGCTTTCGAAGAAATTGAATCCGTAACCCAGCAGGGTCGCCGTCTCTGCTGCACGCGCGGCCTCGCTGGCGGTGCCAAATACGGCGGCAATAAAACGCTGGCCATTGCGTTGTGCCGAGGCGACCAGGCAATAGCCCGCTTCTTCGGTGTGGCCGGTTTTCAGACCATCGACGCTCGGATCGCGCCATAGCAATAGATTGCGGTTAGGTTGCTTGATGCCGTTCCAGACGAATTCCTTCTCGGCATACAGCGCGTAATGCTGCGGATCTTCGATCACGATCGCGCGTGCAAGCTTGGCCATATCGCGGGCGCTGGAGTAATGATTCGGCGCAGGCCAGCCGGTGGCATTGACAAAATGCGTGTCGGTGAGCCCTAGCCGTTTGGCTTCCTGATTCATCATCGCAGCGAAGGTGTCTTCGCCGCCGGCAATATGCTCGGCCAGCGCGACACTCGCGTCGTTGCCGGATTGCACGATGATGCCACGCATCAGGTCTTTCACCGCGACCTTGTCGCCCACCTGCACAAACATTTTGGAGCCGCCCATGCGCCAGGCTTTTTCGCTGATTGTGACGAGATCGGTTTCCTTGATGCGGCCTTGTTGCAATGCGAGCGCCGCGACGTGCGACGTCATGAGTTTGGTGAGGCTTGCCGGGGGCAACCGCAGACTGCCTTGATGATCGACCAGCACATTACCTGTCGCGGCGTCCATCAGCACCCAGGATTTTGCCGCCAATGGCGGGGGTGGCGGCACCGCGGCAGCGCTCCAGGCGTAGGAGGCGATAAAAAAATTAAACAGGCATATCAAACGTATCGCGTAGTACATCGGCATCTTCATTCTTCGTTAAATTAATCTAATAGGCTTAAGCGTAAGGCGCAACACCTTACATAGCCCGAGCATAACATCGACATGTGTTTCCGTCAGTCATCCAAGCACCCCAGTACACTTGTTTCGCCCATATGCATCTGACACATGATATCCACCCTGATGGCCGAAGCCGCGCAACGCGAAGGCGCGCAGGTGTTCTGGCAAGGTTTCCCCATTGACCCGTAGGGTCCTAGGCGATTACGACACCGTTTTTTTGAATTGCACTGCACTTGACAGTTTAGTTGGCATCCCGAAGTACAATGAGCCATCTTGAATTTCACAACTCTTCATTTTGAGCGCAGCTTTCGACGATCAATCTTGACGCGTCGGCTATCGCATCTCGATATGAAACAGTTGGGTGCATGAAGCCCGATCTCTACGCAGCTTTGCGTCCTGTCTTATTCGCACTTCCTGCCGAGCTGGCGCACGATCTGACGCTCTCTGCGCTTGACATAGCGCAGATCGCGAAGCTGATCGATCCGCCTGCGATACCCGACCGCACACGAACCGTGATGGGCCTCGAATTTCCCAACGCAGTGGGGTTGGCTGCAGGCTTGGACAAAAACGCCGCGCATATAGGCGGGTTGGCCGCGCTCGGATTCGGCCATATCGAAGTGGGCACGGTGACACCTCGCGCCCAGCC
>OBEQ010851179.1_pt1 | contig 10270 bp, 11 predicted proteins | sample 1670901 | NCBI WGS metagenome assembly OBEQ01 (sample SAMEA104232315, study PRJEB22302) | groundwater metagenome | biome: forest; feature: aquifer; material: groundwater | place: USA | collected 2011-08-07 | depth 5.4 m | reverse complement strand
GCAGGTCCACGTGGAGGAGATGATGGGGCAGATGTCTGGCCCTTCGGGGCGGAGCGCCCACCTGCCAGGAGGCGTCACCTTCTTCGTCGAGTCCTCCCGGGCCCTGTTGACAAGGGACCCCCGGCCCCCGCGGCCAGCACCCTCCGAGGAGGACGCCCACCCGCTGACCGTCCCCGGCGCCACACGCCTGCCAGGGTGGACCGTGGTGGCCGAGCAGGTGTCTCCTGAGACCACCCCCAACGATCAGGGGGCGCACCAGGCTATCGTGGACATGGACGTCGTGGGCCAGAGCCTATGGGTGCGGACGCGGCTTCAGGGAGACCGGTTTCAACCCCTGGGCATGGAGGAGGAGAAGCGGCTGCAGGACTTCCTGGTGGACGCCAAGGTGCCCGGCCGCCTGCGGGCACACATTCCCCTTGTGATCGGCGACCGGGGCATCGTGTGGGTGTTGGGCTACCGCATCGCCCACTGGGCCCGCCTGACCCCTGAGACGCGAAGAGCCCTTAGGTTGACGTTCCAGGCCGTTCCCTAGCCTCTCGTCATGATATTCGGAGCATCATTCGGGGAGCAGGGGGGCGAAGCCCCCGCAGGGGGTATGGGGGTGTCCCCCATATCTAACAAATCCCCCTTCCTTCCAGGAAGGGGGCCAGGGGGATGGTCGTCCGCCTTAGGCGGATTCAACAACCTGCTAGAGCAACTGCCGTGTCGTGGCTCCAGGGCACGCCCTGGCCGCTCGTGGTGAGCCTGTCGAACCATGAGCCAGCCGAAAAGCGGGGCTGGGCACCTACCGCACCACCTGTACCTCTACCCCAACCTGGAGGCCCGCCCAGACCCGGTCGGCCGTGAGAGCAGGCAAGCCCAGACGCAAGGCCAAAGCAAGGCATGCGCGATCCCCCAACGAAAGGCCCAGCGAGCGCGTGTTCGGCCAGAGCTTGGCCGAAGCCTCGGCGTCTTCTGCGGTGAACGGCACGATGGTCAGGCCCAGGGCCTCCAGGTCTGCCCGCAGTCCCTCTATGGGTATGCCTCGCGCCACGCGGCGCTGGAGCACCTCGGCCCAGTTGACACCGGACATGGCCGCCCGCCCTATGCGGGGTTCAACAAGGCTGCCTCCAGGCTCTCCGTGAAGAGCCGCAAGAAGGGCTGAGGCATCCAGGACGACCTCCGACGCCTCCTTCACACTTCTCCTTCCCGGAGGGCCTCAGCACGCCTTTCGGCAAGTAGCTCCTCGACGAGGCTCACCCCAGGAGGTATTTTGGCAAAGCTGGCCTTGACGCGCGCCAGGATGTGCTCCCGTGTCTCCAGGACAAGGCGGTCGTCCTCCACCCGGGCCATGAGCCTATCTCCCGGGCGCAGGCCAAGCGTCCTGCGTAGCGTCGCTGGAATTACCAGCCGGCCCTGAGGACCTATTCGGACTTCGCCATCACTGGATCGTGCCATTGCACGTCCATTATGCCACACTCAGGGCTTCTCTGCCACAGTGTTGGCCTCCGTGGCACGCCCTGCCCGCTCGCGGTGAGCCAGTCGAAGGGTCACTCCACCAGTTGCCGCACCACATCGAGGGTGGGAAAGATGGCCAGGAGCCGCCCGGGCCGCGCACCCACGCTCAACAGGCGGTGGCGCACCCCCTGCGGGACCAGGATCACATCCCCTGGCCGCACCACCCGCTCCTCCTCCCCCACGCTGGCGCGAAACTCCCCCTCCAGGATCACCATAGCCTCCTCGTGAGCGGGATGCACGTGGGCAGGCACCCCCTGCTGAGGCGCCACCGTGTTCTCGTTCACCGTGAGGCCCTGGGCCCCTACCGTAGGTCCCACCAGGCTTCGAATGGTGACCCCCGGAAACGGGTTGGTCGAGCTGGCTTTTTCACGCGAAATAAATGGCATCGCCGCGCCTCCTTCAACCCTTGACTCCCTGGTGGATGGCCACCGTGCCGAAGCCCACCAGGGTATAGCTCACGTAGACAAACCCCACCTGGCGCATCATCGCCGCCAGCTCCTCGGCAGGGGGGAACCCCTCCACCGAGCGGGGGAGGTAGGTGTAGGCTTCACGGTCGCCCGCCAGAAGAAAGCCAAACAGGGGCACCACCCGGTAGAAATAGAAGCGGAAGAGCCGGGGCATGACGCCGCCTGGCGCCACCGGCGTTGTCTCCATGATACAGACCCTTCCGCCAGGCGCCAGCACTCGATGCATCTCCTGAAGCATCCGATCCCAGGAGGCCACGTTCCGCAGGCCGAAGCCCGTCGTGACACAGGCAAAGGCGGCATCGGGAAAGGGCAAGGTGAGGGCGTCGCCCAGAAGGAAGGCCACCGGCGCACCCCTGGGCCGGGCCTCCGCCCTTCGAGAGGCTATGGCGAGCATGGGCGGCGCGAAGTCCACCCCCACCACCCTCCGCACCCCCGGCCGCCGCGACAGCCTGAAGGCGATGTCCCCAGTGCCCGTGGCCACGTCCAGGGCGTCTCCCGACACTCCCTGAGCCGCCAGGCGAGCGGTCCGGGACTTCCAGCGGTAGTGCATCCGCCCGGTCATGACCGAGTTTAGCAGGTCGTAACGCCCTGCGATGCGGGAGAAGAGCCCCCTCACGTACTGGGCCTTGGCTTCGCCGGTGAGCTGGGTCATGGGGCTAGCTTCCTGAGGGGGCTCACGGGCTTATGGTGCGGCGTGGAACCTTGAGGGAGCAGTGGCCTCACTGTTATCAGACCACGATGTGGAGTTGGTCTCGACGCTTTTGGTAGAGTGTAAAGCCCTACCCCAAATCCACGCTCACCCGCCTGCCGGTGTCTGACGCCTTCTGGACGGCATCGAGCAGGCGATGGCGGCGGACCGCGTGGTCAAAGTCCGGGTCAATCTTGGTGTTCGTCCGGATCGCTTTGGCAAAGTTGACCCACATCTGCCCTACGTCGTAGGCCGGGCCGGCCTTCTGCACCTCTTCCGGCACCCACTTCAGCCGGTCCGGGACGGGGATCTCCTGCAGTTGTCTTTCGTCTTTGCGGCCGCCCAGAATACGCAACTGCTCACCCCCAGTGCCGCCAGCGCCACCGGCTGCCAGGGCCAGCGTTCCTTCCTTGCCGTAAATCTCCATCTTGTATCCGCTGCCGTGGTATGGGTGAGCGCCCACGTAGGCATTGACCACAGCGCCATTTCCAAGTCTGCCCGTGATCATAACGTTGTCCGGCGACGTCACGTCCACGTACCGTTGTGTGTCCGTCTCGTACCACTGCGGCGCCTGGGTGCTCACCAGACCGGAGACTTCAGTGATCTCGCCCACCACCATGCACAGTGCGTCAATGGAGTGTCCGAAGGCGATGGTCAGGGTGTTGGCCCCCAGGGCCGCATCCCGCTGCCAGGTACGGTCTGAAGTGCGGGTTAACGCGCCGCCGCCCATCTGCATCAGGTTGACTGCCAACACTTGGCCGACATAACCTTCAGCCACCAGCTCCTTGAGCCGCAGGTACACAGGCGAGGCGCGACGCTGCAGCCCCACCATCGTGTGTACTTTCATCTTGCGGGCCAACGCCGCCAGCTCCTCCGCCTCCTTCAAGTTCGCCCCGAGAGGCCACTCGCAATACACATGCTTGCCAGCCTCCAGGGCGTTCTTGGTCAGGATGTAATGGGTCGGCACCCGCACGACCACGGCCACCGCCTCCACTTGCGAGTTCGCATCCATGTCCTTGTCGTTGTCGTACGCCAGCTCTACGCTGTACCTCTGGGATGCGGCCCGCGCCGTCTCCTCGTGGGCCGTACAGACGGCGTACAGCTCGGTCTCGGGCAGTCGCTGTATGGCCGGGATGTGGGCCGATGGCCCCCACCTCCCAGCGGCCCCAATAAGTCCCACCCGTAAGCGATTGGATATCACCATGGGTTACACGCCTCTTTCCGATGTCTGGGGCGCCTCGACTGGATTTCGCGTTGGGGCTCCGCCCAACAAAAGCGATTCTACACCTGGCTGTGCAGTCCTGCTCAAGGCTCAAAGAGCAACCATGTTTGCTATGACCTGCCGTTGGCCACGTCCAGGGCGTCTCCTCGCACCCCCTGGGCCGCCAGCCTGGCGGTGCGCGACTTCCACCGGTAGTGCATCCGCCCGGTCATCACCGAGTTCAGCAGGTCGTAGCGCCCCGCGATGCGGGAGAAGAGCCCCCGCACGTACTGGGCCTTGGCTTCGCCGGTGAGTTGGGTCATGGGGCTACCTGTCTGGCAGCCTCACCGATGGGCATACTTCCGGTAGCAGGTTGGACAAAGTGGTCTGCTATAAGTTACGGCGGCTTCCCTGCCGCAGGAATGGCAATATTGCTCCTGATATTCGCCATTGGCGAATACGTTCCATATCTGGTAATCCTTCTCGCAAAGCGGCCTCAAGTCATTGAACTCAATTACCGCGTGGCAACGGATGCACCGCCCCCGCCCCATGTCGGAAGGCCGGTCTCTCCCTGTAACGGTTTTTACTGCCGCCTTGGCCCATGTAAGTGCCGTCTTGGCCCTGGCAGGAGTTGGCTGTGAAGATGCCATACTCATCAGCTTGGAGCTTACGTACTCTCGCAGTGCTTTGTCTTGTAGGGCATCCTCGACCTCTAATGCCACTTCATAAGAGTTGTTGGTGGAAGATTCAGTGATATTCATTGAGCTCACGAGGAGCGTCTGCTCATTCATGTATATTTTGGCGTGGAGTCCCGCTATCTCCAACACCGTGACTTTATGGCTCCTAAGCCAGTCCACATCCTCTGCGCGCACCTGATCTCTGTCTTGGCGGATCAAGAACCTGACATCCACTCCCTTCTTCACTGCTTGTTCAATATTCGTCTTCAGGTGCCCCCACAACCGTAGGTATGGAGTAACAAAGATGACCCGCTGACGAGCCTCCTCGAGGATATTCTCGACCCGTTGGGTAATTTCCCCGTCGAGAAACACGGTCTTGCCGTTCACGGTCATGCTCCTTTGGGCGTGCCCCTTCGAAGCGCTCATGGTTCGACAAGCTCACCATGAGCGTATTCTACACAAGCAAGTTGGAGGCGCCCAGCCCCCTACGGCTGGATGAGCACCCGCACCGTGCCGTCAGGGTCGCGCCGCTGGGTCAGCAGCTTGTGGCCCGCCTGCTCCGCCCACACGATGACGTCGTAGATGTTCAGGGCATCGGCCAGGATGGCCTCGGCGATGGAGGAGCTGTCATGCTCCATCTGCTGGGTCAGGGCCGCGAGGACCCCGGCGCAGCTTTTGCCCCGGCCGTCAATGACCACCCACCCGTGCTTGGCCCCGTTGCCGGTCGGCGTCGAGACCGAGGCGCGCACGTCAACCTCCCCGCTCTTGCGACGGTCCAGCTCCCGCTTGAAACGGGCCACGGCCTCCCAAGCCACGGTGCGGTGGCGATCGCCGCTGGCGCACACCGCCCCACGGACGCCCACGATGTCGGGGTTGATGCGGGCCAACTCGTCCAGGTCCTCCAGCCGCAGGTGCCCCGACAGCGCGGCGCTCAACCCTAGCTGTTTGCCCTGCAACACCATCTCGCGGAGCTCCTGCTCCGACAGGAAGTCGAACAGGTTGCGCCCATCCTTGGTGAGGGTGTCTATGAGGAACCCGTCGCACTGCCCATCCTTGGCCAGCTTGACCGTCAGGTGGGAGTCCAGGCCATCGTAGAGGGGGTTGTCGGCGAAGAGCGAGCCGACGAGCTTGGTGCTGGAGCCTTGCAGCGCCTGACGGGCCGCCCGCAGGACCTCCACGGCGGTATCGTAGTCGGCCCGCACAAACCCCACCTTCACCGAGGTGGCGTTCAGCTGCGCCGCCGCATAGACGGCCATGGCCACGGTGCCCGGCTGGTTGGGCACCACCCCCAGCGTGACGCTCACGTGCTTCTCGGCAGGAATGCGCGCCCGCACCTCCTTCACCACCAGGGGACTGCCCGAGCCCACCATGGCCTCCTGCAGGTTCTTGATGTCAACGACGTCGGCGCCGCCTCGCTCAGCCTCCAGGGCCTCCTCCAGGTTCTGGACGCTGACCATGAGCATCATGCCCGAGACGCCTGAGGGGCTGCGGAGCCAGCTTGGGTGGCCACCATTGGAAGGGCTCTTGGCTGGCGCGGGCAAGGGGCTCGTCACGTAGACCCTATCGCTCAGCACATCCCTCTGGCCAACGGGGGCCTCCTTCTTCTCGGCGGGCAGGGGCCGCAGGGCCGCCAGCTCCCGCTTGAGCTGCTCCTTCTCCTGAGGGCTCAGCTCCTTGTGGGGGAGACGCACCGGCCCGGTCTGGAGGCCCATGAGAGAGCCCCAGTACTTGCACATGGACACCGGCAACGCGCCGCCGAGCTTCTGCACGGCCAGGCCCCACCACTTGTCCGAGAGCTCCTTGATGGGCCGAAGGTGGGCATCGTAGAACTTGTCGTCCAGGTCGCCCTCGCAGGCCCGATCGACGAACTGGACGTAGTGGTTGGCCTCGGGGGTGTCAAAGCGCCAGTCGGAGGTGTTGGCGAACATCACCTGCTGCCGGAAGCCCAGCTCCCTGGCCTTCCAGTAGATCCACTCGTCGGGGGTGCTGATGATGGCCTCTTTCCCCAGCAGGAGGTGGGTCTCCAAGGAGAGGGCGCGGTTGTTGCTGGCCTCCTTGACCCCCACCACGTTGGGAATCTGGCACAGGCGCTTCAGTCCCGGGGCGCTCATCACCAGGCCGAACTGGGGGGTGTTGTAGAACATGATGGCCAGGTTGGTGTGCTCCGCCAGAAGCTGCACGTACTCGATGACCTGCGCCTCGGTCTTGGCCATGACCGAGGGGGGCGCCACGATGAGGAGGTCAAACCCGACGCCTTCGGCGTGCTGGGCCAGGGCCAGCATCTCCCTGGCCGAGTCGTGGGTCACGTGGGCGCCAATGAGCCATTGGCCCCGGGCCTCGTCGCTCACGGTGTCGTAGATGCGCAGCCGCTCGTCCCGGCTCAGGCTCCAGAACTCCCCCATGCCCCAGGTGCAGCCGGCGCCCCGGGTCCCCAGGCTGCGAACGTGGCGGACCTCATGGCGCAGGGCCGCCTCGTCCACCTGGTCCTCAGGCGTGAAGGGGGTCACCAGGGTGCTCCACTGCCCCTTCAGGTGCTCCCACGCCCACTCCTGCGCCTCGTTCTTGGTGTACTTCGCCACGCTCCACCTCCTTCGTCAGCGACAGCCTTACGCCCTAGGAAATCCCCCCGCTGAGAGTTGACTGCTGGGGGCGTCGCACTCGAATCATACTGTATGAGCATACCGCAGAGGGCCACGGGCCTGCAAGTCCTTGTGCTTTACGTCACAAGCTGGCGTTCTGTCCCTGAAATACCCTTACGAACTGTCATTGCGAGGAGTCCCGACAAGTCGGGACGACGAAGCAATCTGGAGGGGTGGACCCCACCACCAGATTGCCACGCCCCGATGAAATCGGGGCTCGCAATGACATTAACGGCGAACTCCGGGGCACGCCCTGCTACTCGCTGCGCCTCTGGTAGCGCAGGTGGTCCGGCAGGGCGTTGGGCACCCCCAGGGCGTGGAGGGCGCGGCCCACGATGAAGGCCACCACGTCGTCAATGGACTGGGGGTGCAGGTAGAAGGCAGGCTCCGGAGAGAGGATGGTGACCCCCAGCCGGGCCAGGGCCAGCATGTTCTCCAGGTGAATGGCCGAGAGGGGTGTCTCCCTGGGCACCAGCACCAGCTTGCGTCCCTCCTTCATGGTCACGTCGGCGGCGCGGCGGATGAGGTTGTCGGAGAGGCCGTGGGCAATGGAGGCCAGGGTGTTCATGCTACAGGGCACGACGACCATGCCCGCCGTGGGGAAAGTGCCGCTGGCGATGGGGGCCTTGAGCTCGCCGACGGCGTAGGTGGTGAAGAGGGGCGAGCGACGCCACCGCTCCAGGGCCGCCGAGTAGGGCTCATCCATCTCCTCCTGCCACACCATCCTTCCCGCAGCCGAGCAGACCAGGATGACGGGCACTTGGCGGGCCAGGAGCTCGTCCACCGCTCGTTGGGCGAGGGGCGCGCCGCTGCCCCCGGTAACGCCTACGACAATGGGGTCCATGTCCTCACCTCCCCAGGAATATAGCCGCAGCCGTAAACACCAGCACGGTCACGCTCACCAGGGCGTTGGCCGTCGAGAAGACGAAGCCCAGCCTCGACAGGTCCTGAGGTGAAAGGGCTCGGTGTTCATAGACGAGAAGCCCTGTGGCGATGCCCCACCCGACGTAGTAGGGCCACGCCAGGCCCAGGCCGAGACCCAGCGCCAGAAGACCCAGGGAGGTCCCCACGTGAAGGAGTCGGGCCACCCAGAAGCCAACCGGAACTCCGAAGCGGGCCGGGATGGAGTGGATGCCGTGGGCACGGTCAAACTCCACGTCGGGGGCTGTGTTGAAGATGTCAAAGCCGCTGGCAAAGGTGGCCAGGATGAACACCAGCAGGAGGGTTTCCCAGGAGATGGCGCCGGTGACGGCGATCCACCCGCCGGCCGGGGCGATGGCGAGGGTCAACCCCAGGGCAAAGTGGGTGAGCCAGGTGAACCGCTTTGCCACCGAGTAGCCCACCACCGCCAGGGCAGCCAGGGGCGACAGGGCCAGGGCCAGGGTGTTGAGCTGCGCTGCGGCCACGAACAGCAGGGCCAGGCCCACCCCCCCCAGGGCCGTCAACTGCCAAGACCTCAAGAGGCCCCTGGGCAGGTGACGGCCGGAGGTCCGGGGGTTGAGGGCGTCCAGGCGCCGGTCCAGGACGCGGTTGAGGGCCATCCCCGCGTTGCGAGCGCCCACCATAGCCACCGTGACCCAGACGAAGGCAGCCAAGGGAGGCAGCCCCCCCGCCGCCAGCAGCATGCCCAGGTAGGCAAAAGGAAGAGCGAAGAGGCTCTGCTCTACCTTCACCGCCTCCAGGACGTAGCCGACCTTGGTCAGAAGGCCGCTCTGGGCCTCAGGCTGCGTTGTACTGGCGTCTGCCATTGGGTCAATTGCTCCCATCCATCTCAAGCTGCCGGAGGCAGCCAGGTGACGGAGTTCTTGAGGCGTTGCGGATCGTCGGAAATATGTTGCTCTATGCGTTGGACCAAAAGCTGGGCTTCATAGTCCGGGCTCCTGCGACTTACAAACACAATCCCTGGAAAATCCCTTCCTTGGCTATTCCATTCGGTCGCAAGACGTGCAAAATCTCGGTAGTTGGCCGTTAGGAGAATGTACTCTTGTGAAGCAGCATACTCTAAGAGACGTTCGTCAGTGTAACCTCTCAGCCCTACCTCTTGGACAGTCACTGGGCGATGGTCACCCCGCTCTCTAAGGAGAACAGCCACCTTGGGTAGAATGTGCTCATCAAAGAGGATACGACATGTCATAGGGACGTCCTATCCTGCCTGACGGGAGCCTTTCCTTGCCATCTCCTCCTCTTCTTTTTCCAACTCTTGTTCAATTTCTTCCGGGTGTTTTCTTGCGTAATCAAGGGCAGCGCGTACCTGCTCTTCCTTCAGATGGGAGAAGTCCTTCAGGATACGAGGGATGGCTACCTCATCCAAAGCACGTAGATAGGCTAGCCATATATCCGAAACCCCTATGCGGGTGCCGTTGATCCGAGCTCTGCCGCTCAGGGTGCCAGCCGTCTTGACGATGATGTCGTTAGGATCCATAGCTCCCCCTTATTGTTTGCCCCCCTATATCCCGTACTCCCGCCACTTCCCGTCCACCAGCGCCTTCACCTCTGGGCTCATGGCGATCTCCGGCGGCCAGGGGCGCGTCCGCCCCTCGGCAGCGCCCTTCTCCGTGGCGTCTATGCCCATCTTGCTCCCGTACCTGGGCGTGGGCGTCGAATAGTCCAGGTCGTCCAGCGGCCCCGTGGTGAACAGGATGTCCTGGGCAGGACTGATGTTGCCCGCCACCCGCCAGGCCACCTCGGACAGGTCGTGGACGTTCACGCCGTGGTCCACCACAACGATGGTTTTGGCCAGCATGAGCAGCCCCAGGCCCCACAGGGCGTGCATCACCTTCTGGGCGTGGCCGGGGTACTCCTTCCTGATGGAGACGATGACCAGGTTGTGGAAGATGCCCTCGGCCGGCATGTTGATGTCCACCACCTCGGGCAACACCATCTGGAGGAAGGGCAGCAAAAGGCGCTCCGAGGCCTTGCCCATGAAGTAGTCCTCCTGCACCGGGCGCCCCACGATGATGGTGGGGTAGATGGGCTGGCGCCGGTGGGTGATGCAGGTCACGTGGAAGACGGCGTACTCCTCTGGCTCCGAGTAGTAGCCCGTGTGGTCGCCGAAAGGCCCCTCCAGACGCGTCTCGCCTGGGTCCACATACCCTTCCAGG
>OBEQ012645139.1_pt1 | contig 10271 bp, 9 predicted proteins | sample 1670901 | NCBI WGS metagenome assembly OBEQ01 (sample SAMEA104232315, study PRJEB22302) | groundwater metagenome | biome: forest; feature: aquifer; material: groundwater | place: USA | collected 2011-08-07 | depth 5.4 m | reverse complement strand
TTGAACGCGATGCTTGCGATCGCGCCGGCCGTGTAACGACCGATGCCTTTTAACGAAAGGATCGATTCAAAATCCTCGGGAAAATTTCCGCCATGATGTTCAACGATTTTTTTTGCGCTACCGTGGATATTCCGCGCCCGTGAATAATAACCGAGACCTTCCCAATGCTTTAGGACTTTTTTTTCATCGCTTTCGGCCAAAGATTTGAGAGTCGGAAAGGCCTTCATCCATCGCTCAAAGTAGGGAAGCACGGTTTCCATCTGCGTTTGTTGCAGCATGATTTCAGAAACCCAGACGTCGTACGGCTTGTAATGCTTTCGCCAGGGAAGAGGACGCTGATATTTGTTAAACCATTCGAGGAGTTTTTGCTGGAACGCCATCTGCCTATCATAACATTGATGGGGCTTTTTGCCGAAACGCGTCTACATCTAAGGTATAATGCCTGTTATGACCCCATCCTCTGTTTTCTCGTTACGACGAGGGATGCTTTCAGCATCCGAAACCATAGGTTTCAAAACAGGGGATGGGGTGAAAAAAGGCTGGCGAGAAGAAATTTTTCCCGTAGCAACCCTGTTAGCCTTGTCAGCATTTTTAATTTTTTTTCAGCTGGGTGAGGCCGGCTTGATCGATCCCGATGAGCCTTTTTATTCGCTGACCGCCAAGGAAATGCTATCGCAGCACGAATTATCTACGCCGCTGTTATTCGGCAAACCCCAATTTGAGAAACCGATTTTGTTCTATTGGGTGATTTATGGTTTTTTCAGGTCGCTCGGTGTGAGTGAATTTGCAGCGCGTTTGGGGCCCGGTCTGGCTGGAATATCGATTGTTTTAATCACCTACTTTTGGGCGTATGTATTATTCCGGCGAAAACAAATTGCGTCTCTTTCGGCGGTGGTTTTGGCGGCTTCGGCGCAATTTGTGATCTTATCGCGTATTGTATTGACGGATATTTTTCTTTGTTTGTTCGTGACCGCCGCACTTTTTTGTTTTTCGTTAGGCAAGCGGTACCCAAAACACCGTTTGCTTTGCTGGAACCTGGTCTTTACTTTTTCCGCACTGGGTTTTTTGACAAAAGGGCCGCTGGGTTTTATGATTCCGTTCACAGGCATTTTATTCTATGCTTGGGTGAGTGGGGAGCAATACATTTTTAGAAAAATTCCATGGATCAGCGGTATTGTCTTATTTATGTTGATCGGGTTTCCTTGGTATGCACTTATGACTTGGAAATATGGCAGCGCATTTCTGCGCCATTTTTTTGTGCATGAAAATCTCCGTCGGATTTTTGTGGCCGAGCATGCGGGCTGCAACAAATTATTTTTTTATCCTTTGACACTTTTTGCAGGTTTTTTTCCTTGGAGCGGCTTTTTGATACCTGGCTTAATTTATGCTGGCCGAAGTTCATTTCGAAAAACCGGTTCTCAAGAATCATTTTTGTTTCTTTTTATTTCCTTCTCGCTACCATTTTTATTTTTTATAACGGCACAGTCAAAGCTAATGAGCTATATTTTTCCTCTCTATCCGATGGTTGCTATTCTCATGGGAGCCTGGATGTTCCGCGCCTATCGGGCCGTAGCGTTGCAGCATGAACCCAAAAATTTGTTTGTTTGGCTAAATGCGCTGGTATGGGGGTCAGCATCGGCAGCGTTTCCGGCTGTTTGTTTTCTTTTTGGACGCACCAACGGACTTCACTTGGCCGGCTCCGCTTTATGGATTGCTGTGGCAATGATTCCTTTTTCAGGCATTTCTATTTATTTATTCGCTCAAAAAAAATACCCGGCCGCTTTTTCCAGTATGATTTTGTTGATGTTTTTTTTAACGGGTGTTAGTTTTGGATTGCTGTTGCCTCAGATAGAACCCGTGATTTCTTCGAAAAAATGGGCGGAGTGGTATCAGAAAACAACCCAGGACCAGCCAAACGCTTACTTATTAATCAGTAAAATGTATGTTCGCGGCCTTTCTTTTTATACGGGTAATCCCAATATCGGCGTATTTTCGGATAGACAAGACGGAGATTTTTATACCCGGCCGCCCATTCGAATCGTTTCGGATGCAAAGGGACTCTTAGCTATTAGCTCCGAGAAGTTTCCAGTTTATTTTTTATTGAGAAAAAAGGAATGGGAATTTTTAAAGAGCATGGTTGACCGGCGCGCCGTTCTGACGGTTTTGGAAAATAGGGGGCAACAGATCGCGGCGAGATTGGATCAGAGAATCGTACAATGAGCTCCAAAAGAGTATTTTTCATATTTATTTTTTTAACTTTTATTTTTCCCTGCCGTGCTTTTCCGGAAGAATCTTCATTCCAGTTCACCGACGCTGACAAAATTCTTGTGATTGCACCGCACCCGGATGACGAAGCGCTTGGGCTGGGGGGACTCATCCAGTCCGCGAAAGCGGCCAATGCAAAAATCAAAGTGATTTATCTTACGAACGGCGAATCCAATGAAGTTTCGGCGCTTTTTTATCAAAAAAGGCCGTTGTTGCTACGGTCTGATTTCCTCAAAAGCGGGCTGATTCGGAAAAATGAAGCAATAGAGGCAATGACGAATCTAGGGATGAGTTCTGAAGACCTTATTTTTTTTGGTTACCCGGACGGCGGAACTCTGAATATTTGGATCAAGCATTGGGGGCCTGTGAAAGCTTTTCGCAGTTTTTTCACCCGTATCAATAAGGTGCCGTATCTGGACGAATTTTCCTACGGCCACAACTACAAAGGCGACGAGGTGGTGCACGATTTTGAAAAAGTTTTTTTGTCTTTCGGGCCGACACATATTTTTGTCACGGCGCCGTTTGATTTAAATTCCGACCATCAAGCCGCTTATCTTTATTCGGAGGTGGCATTGTTAAATTTGGGCGAACAACTGAAGCCTGCGCCGCAAGTGCATCTTTACCTTATTCACGCGCATCGATGGCCGAATCCGAGAAAATATTTGCCGAACGAACCTTTGCCGGTTCCTGCTCACATCGATTGGCAAAATCAGGTTCGATGGAATTCTTTTTCGCTCAACACCAAACAAGTAGCGGTGAAAAAAGAGCTTATTTTGAAATATAAAAGCCAGATTGCGTATAAAAAGAATTTTCTCTTATCCTTCGCGCGCGCCAATGAACTTTTCTTCGAGTATCCCAGAGAAAGGCTGTTGGTCGAACCTGCCGATCCGAATCCCGTTGAACGAGGAGCAAAAAATGGCAATGTGATTTACCGTGTGATCGGAAAAGAGCTGTGGCTGGAGGTGCCGTTGACGAACACGCTTGATGAAATGGGTATTTTGAGCGCTTACGTTTTTAGCTACCGAAAAGGATTTCTTTTTTCTGAAATGCCGAAGCTGACGTTCAAACTTTTTGGAAATAAAATGTTTGTTTACGACGGTTTCCATGCCGTGTATAACCCCTCGATTGTATATAAACTGGATAACCAGCATCTTTGGATACGAATTCCTCTGGCTTATTTGAAAAATCCCGATATTTTATTTGTATCGACGAGAAACGCCAAGCAAGAATTGACCCTGGACTTTGGTTCTTGGAAAGAGCTTGAGATAACCAATCAGTCACAAACTTAAAAAAGAAAGGTGGGAAATAGCCTATGGATGAGACAGCCAAAAAAAATATTCTCAGAAAAATCCCGTACGGTCTTTACGTGATTGGCGTCAAAGACGGCGAATCGCACCATGCGTTCACAGGCAGCTGGTTTTCCCAGTGCTCGATGAAGCCTCCGCGTGTCATGCTAGGAGTTCGTCACGGCACTCATTCTCTGGAACTTTTAAAGCAAGGCAGGGTTTTTAGCGTCAACTGGCTTTCCAAGGAAGATAAAAAGATTCTCGAACAGTTTTTTAAACCGACACCTTCTAGCGGAAACCGATTTGGCGATTTGACTTACCAATTAAAAAATACCGGAACTCCAATTCTCGATAAAGCGCTTGCGTTTCTCGAGTGTGAAGTGGTTCGTATTTATGAAGCCGGCGATCATTCCGTTGTGATTGCCGAAGTGGTCAATGCCGAGGAAAGAAATTCCAATCCGCCGTTAGTGATGGGGGATACGCCGTGGCATTACGGGGGGTAGCGGGATCCCTCCTCCGCGTCACCCCCCCCCGCTAGGAGAAAATTCAGGAGGTTTATTGTTCGCTATAAGTGGCGGAAGAACTGACGGTTTCCCAGAAAGTGACCGATTTAATTGGAAGTTTTTTGGATCTCGCGAATTGATAGATCAGTCTAGCCAGATTTTCAGCCGTAGGATTTTTTTCCATTAGAAAATAAGGCTCTTTCATTTTTTTTAAGACTTTCACGAACGGATCTTCTTTTTTTAAAATCATTTTGTGATCCAGTTCCTGATCCACCCATTTTTGGACTATTTCTTTCATATCTCCGAAATCGAACACCATCCCGCGTTTGTCCAGCGTTTTCGATTCGAGATCGATTACGATTTTTCCGTTATGCCCATGCGGATGCGCACACTTGCCGTCATAATTTAAAAGACGATGGCCATAACAAAAATGAATTTCTTTTGAGACGTTGTACATGGGGGCATTCTAACATAAAAAATGAGGCGGCAATCTCTCTAAAATGTTCTAAAAACTGTCTGAGCCGCCGTGCAGCAGAGCGCAACGGACGGCGAGTTTTTTTCGAACATTTTAGAGAGATTGCCACCCTATTTTCATTTATACAATGGAACGGCCTCCGTCGACGACTAAAACGGTTCCGTTAATAAAGGCATTTTCAACCAAGAACGTGACAGCGTGAGCGACGTCTTCGGGTTTTCCCCAACGGCCCAGCGCCGTGGTTTTGGCGATCGCTTCTTTTTCTTCTTCGGACATATCCGGAGGCAATAAGACAGGACCGGGCGCAACGGCATTCACAGTTACTTTTGGAGCCAAGTCACGTGCGAGTGCTTTGGTCAACGTGATCAAACCGCCTTTGGATGTGCAATAAACTGAATAATCTTTGTAGGGCCTGAACCCGCTCCAGTCCGCGATGTTGACGATTTTGCCGCCATTTTTTTTGGCCATTTGTCGGCCGATTTCGGTGGAAAGAATGAAAGGGCTCTTGAGGTTGGCATCCATGAGTTTGTCCCAATCTGTTTCAGAAACTGTGTCGATCGGAGTTTTGTAGTAAAGGGAAGCCGAATTGACCAAAATGTCGACATTTTTCGAGCTTTTTCCTACTTCTGTGATCATTTTTACAATGTCTTCCGAGTGTGATAAATCAGCTTGAAGCAGAGAGCAAGAAACACCCAACGTTTTGATTTCGGAACATGTTTCTTCCGCTTCTTTTTTAGAGCTGCGGTAATGCAGCAGAATATTGGCCCCTTTTTTAGCCAATTCGAGCGCAATCACACGTCCCACGCGTTTAGCACCCCCTGTGACAAGGGCTGTTTTCCCATGGATTTCCATGGAATGATGATACCTGTCTTCACCGAAATTTTACATAAATTTCACGCGAAGTTCACGGGTACTGTTTAAAATGATAAACTAGAGATATGAACATAGCTGTTTTTGACATTGGCACCAATTCCATCCATATGCTGATTGCCGAAATTCGTCCCGATCTTTCGTTCGAAGTCCTGGGGCATGAAAAAGATACGACCCGGCTCGGGGACGGCAGTTTTGAAAATCATCGCTTAAAAAAATCGACGGTCAAACGAGCCCTTGGCGTCATCGATCGGTTTTACAAGATCGCGAAGGCTAGCGAAGTGAAAAAGTGCCTGGCCGTCGCGACAAGCGCCGTGCGTGACGCTAAAAACGGCCGCGAATTCGTGCGCGAAATTTACCATCGCACCGGTATTCGGACGGAAGTCATTTCAGGAAAAGAGGAAGCACGATTGATTGAGCTTGCCGCGCGCTCGAGCGTCGAAACCCGCGGACAAAAAACACTTGTCGTCGATATCGGCGGAGGCAGCATGGAGCTCATTTTGGGCGATGGCAAAAAACATTCATTTCTTGAAAGTTTTCCGCTCGGCGTCGCCAGACTGACAGACCTTTATTTACACAAAGATCCTCCTTCCGAGAAAGAATTGAAAGATCTTGAAACTCACATTGAAAAGACACTCAAAAAAGCAATTCGCACGATACGGAAGCAACGTTTTTCCATGGCGATTGGGACGGCCGGCACGCTGATCAATCTCGGTTCGATGGTTTACGAGCATAAAACTTCAAGACCGCTCGATCTCGTGAATCACTTTGAACTTGAACGGGATGACCTCGAAAAAATCCACGAAAAAATTATTAGCTCCACTCTAAAAGAAAGGCTCAATTTTCCCGGCCTTGATCCGAAACGCGCCGATATCATCGTGGCCGGCAGCGCGCTAGTGATGCTCCTGATGAAACTTTTGAGAATCAATGAAATCACGCTGTCCGATCGCGGCATTCGCGAAGGCATGATTCTAGACTTTATTGAAAAGAATAAAACCCGGCTTCAAAAAGAAGAAGCCAGTCCCGATATCCGCGAAAAAAGTATCCGTCAGCTCATGAAACGCTGGTCCGCTGACTCGAAACACGCGGAACAAGTCGCGAAACTGGCGCTAAAAATTTTCGATGACACCGAGAAAATCCACCGGCTCGGAAGTGAACCGCGCGACATTTTGAAATTTTCCTGTCTGCTGCACAACATTGGTTATGCGGTGAATTACAAAAAACACCATAAACACACGTTTTATTTGATTATGAACAGCGATCTCGACGGATTCAAGCCGGAAGAAATTGAAATGATGGCTTGGATTTCTCGTAACCATCGGAAATTATTGCCAAAAAAGAAGGAGCTCCATTTTGTCAAAGCAACCGGATATAAGGCGATCAAGGTTTTAAGCTCGATTTTACGTCTGGCGGATGGCTTGGACAGGAGTCATTTTTCGGTGGTAGAATCACTCGAATGCCGGGTGACGCCCGGTAAAATCGTTGTGCGTGTAAAAGCCTCCAAAGACGCGGAACTTGAAATTTGGCAGGCCAAGCAGCGGGCGGGCTGGTTTGAAAAAATAGCCCAGCGCCGTATTATCGTGGAACTTTTAAACGGAAAGAAAACGAGGAAAATTCAGTGAATGTTTTCGACAAGAAGCACGAACACCCGGGCAAGCTTTTCATCGTCGAGGGCGTCGACGGTTCGGGAAAAAGCACGCAGATCGACCTTTTAAAAAAATGGCTTGAGGCCCAAGGTTATTCTGTTTTTTTTACCGAATGGAACAGCTCGGAGCTTGTCAAAGAAACCACGCGCGAAGCTAAAAAGAAAAACTTGCTGACGCCGACCACGTTTAGTTTATTGCACGCCACTGATTTTGCTGATCGCTTGTATTACCAAATCATTCCTCCGCTCAAAGCGGGAATGATTGTTTTGGCCGATCGCTACGCTTACACGGCGTTTGCGCGCGATGTGGTGCGCGGGGTGAGTCCTCAGTGGGTGCGCAATCTTTATGGTTTTGCGCTCAAACCGGACATCAGTTTTTATTTCGACGTTCCAATCCAAATTGCCTGCGACCGGATTTTGTCCAACCGCACGGAAATTAAATTTCATGAGGCCGGCATGGATCTCGGGCTTAGTTCGGACACGCGGGAGTCGTTCAGGATTTTCCAGGGACGGATCATGGACGAGTATAAAAAAATGATCGAAGAATTTGAACTCACGACGATTGATGCGACGCTCGAGATTCATGACCAGCAAAACATCGTGCGCGACAAAGTCAAAGAAGCGTTAAAAGGTTATTCGAAGAAAAGGACGATTTATGCCAGAAGAGCTAAAGTATTTTGGAGAAAGTTTACCTTATCTTAAGCCGTTCAATAAAAAGGGAAAGCTGATCGCAATCGAAGGCACCGACGGTTGCGGACGCTCGACGCAGATTTCACTTTTAAAGAATTGGCTCGAGGTTCAGGGTTATGCGGTCGTTGAAACAGGATGGGCGCGCTCGAACTTGATGCACAAATCCATCGAATTCGCCAAATCCGGCAATACGATGGATCGCATGACATTCACGCTGCTTTATGCCACGGATTTTGCCGACCGTTTTGAAAATTTGATCATTCCGGCATTGAAATCAGGCCATATTGTGTTGACGGACCGTTACATTTTTACGGCTATTGCGCGCGACATTGTCCGGCAGCCGGACACACACTGGATCCGCAATCTTTTTAGTTTTGCGCTCGTTCCCGATCTGGTGTTGTACATGAAAATCGACATTGAATCATTGATTCCGCGCGCGATCGAGGGCGGCGGAATGAATTACTGGGAAGCAGGTATGGACATGCATATGGGGCAAGACTTATTCGACAGTTTTATCAATTACCAGTCGGTATTGATTGCAGAGTATAACAAACTCGCAAAAGAATTCGATTTCGAAGTGATTGACGCCAGGAAAAGTGTTGAAGAAATCCAGGAAGACATCCGTGAAAAGATGAAACCGATCATCCTCGAAAAACTCAAACCAAAAAAAACAGCTCAATGACCCCATCCCCTCTTTCCAAATTTGAAAAATTTAAATTGCTTTCAGCAATTTGTTTTGCCGCAAGTTTTTTCTGGTTTAGCGGCAAAACGAAAGAGGGGATGGGATGAGTAAAAAACTGATCCTTGCCATCGATGATGAAAAGGATATTCTGAAACTGCTCCAATACAATTTAGAGCGCGAAGGCTATCAGGTGGTGTGCGCGAAAACAGGCGAAGAAGGCCTCGAATCGGTGAAGACAAAACGGCCGGATCTCGTGATTTTAGACCTAATGATGCCGGGAATCGACGGCCTGGAAGTCTGTAAGATCTTGCGAGCCAATAAAGATACCAAAAACATTCCGCTGCTGATGCTGACGGCAAAAAGTTCTGAAATTGACCAGATTTTAGGGCTCGAACTTGGCGCGTCCGATTATATTTCCAAACCATTCAGCGTGAAGGTGCTTTTGGCTCGCCTGAAAAATATTTTTCGTAACCAGGAAACCAAAAAAGAAGAAAGCTCTGTAATCCGCGCCGGCGAGCTTGTGATTGACAAAGAACGGCACACGTTCAGCATTAAAGGAAAGCATGTGATGTTGACGAAGCTCGAATTCAAAATGCTCGGCTTTCTGATGGCAAATCGTGGAAAGGTTTATTCGCGCGAGCAGCTTTTAAACGGCGTATGGGAGGGTGAGGCGTTTGTGGTCGACCGGACCGTCGATGTTCATGTGCGCAGCATCCGTCAGAAGCTTGGTAAATACCGCGATTGCGTCGAAACAGTGCGCGGCGCCGGTTATCGTTTCTTGGAACAGGATCTTGAAACTTAGTATTTGTCCCATAATTTTTTCTAATTCTCCTTGAAAGCGAACCCTATTTTTTTTCTGATATCTTCATTTGTCCTTCTTCTTGTTTGCACGGCTCTCAGTTTTTTTTATTTTACCTTTCGCAGAAAATTAAACTGTCTCGCGCAATATGCTAAAAAAATGGCGTCGGGTGATGGAGTCTCGACGCTTCACGAGTCGAAGCAGCCGTTCCGAAATTTGGCACGCGATATTGAAACGATGGCGTCGACCTTGGAACAGCGGGTCCAAGCTGCTAATGAAGAAAAACGAAGGCTTTTTGCCATTTTGGAAAGCATGACCGAAGGCGTTTTAGTCGTCGATACCGAACAAAGAGTGCTACTGACAAATTCGGCACTCGAACTTCACTTTGGTTTTGAAAAAAGTTCCGCTCAAGGCCGTTACTTCTGGGAAATTTTTCGTGATGCCGACATCAATGAGATGATCGAAAATGCTCTCAAGAATCCGGCTGTGATAAGAAAAGAGCATGAAACGCTTTTATTCAATTCGGTGTTCGAAATCCAAGTTTCCCCGGTGTTTACGACTGGTGAGTTTTTAGGTGTTGTCGCCGTTTTTCGCGATGTCACTTTATTAAAAGAATTTGAGCGCTTGCGCACCGAATTTGTGGCGAATGTGTCCCACGAACTCAAAACGCCGCTGACCTCGATTCTGGGTTTCGTCGAGACGTTGAAGGAAGGCGGCATCGATGACCATGAAAACCGCATGAAGTTTTTGCAAATTATCGAAACGCATTCGAAAAAACTGCATTCATTGATTGAAGATCTCTTATTGCTTTCCAAAATAGAATCGGCCAAAGAGCCGCTGAATTTAGAAGAAGTCGATGTTGAAAATTTGTTCCATAGGATCAAAGAAGTTTTTTTGCCCATTTTAAAGGAAAAAAATATTCGGCTGCAGGTAGTGTTGCCGCCCAAAGCTATCACGATTTTTGCTGAAGCCAATTCCATTGAACGGGCGCTTAGCAATCTCATCGATAATGCCTTCAAATACAATCGTCCTTCCGGCCAAGTGACGCTCAAGGCC